>Ga0310695_10000040_pt1 | contig 308425 bp, 224 predicted proteins | sample RumenRJG_04DNA_FD_203882 | JGI IMG/M metagenome (GOLD analysis project Ga0310695, IMG submission 203882) | Bovine rumen microbial communities from Lethbridge, Alberta, Canada - RJG_04 (v2) (version 2) | ecosystem: Host-associated > Mammals > Digestive system > Stomach > Rumen | place: Canada...
GAAGAACGGGCATATTGGCATGGTATGATGCCCCTGTAACAAACGCAATGCTGGAAGGAATCAACAATAAGATAAAGGTAATGAAGAGAAGAGCATATGGCTATAGAGATGATGAGTATTTCACACTGCTACTGCTCGGACTACATGACAAAACCAACGCAATTCGGGGATGAACCATAATTATGTGAAAAAAACATTCAATTTGAGATATTTTTATTAATTTTGCATTATCCTAAGTTGTTTGCACAATAAGTTTTTTATTATAAGAATCTGATAAGCACGAAAAGTTTCTATTAATGGCAATGAATAAAAAAAAGACTTTATTTCAGATGTCGGGGTGTAGATTAAAGTCGTTTTTATTTTTCCTGTGTGTTTTTTGTATGCCTTATTCTGCGGCGGCAGCTAATTATGAGTCTAATTATTGGGACTCAAAGTCTGTTGTTGAATTAAAAAAGATGAGCGATTACTATGTGACAAAAAAAATAAAGCCTGATAGTGCCCTTTTCTTTACAACTCTAATAGTTTCTCGTCTGGAAAAGCAAAATAAGCTCTCCCCAGATGAGCGTAGGATGATGACCATTGGCTATAGTAACTGTGCATATTTATATTCTATCCACTTTAGCGATTATCTTAGAGCGATGGAGTGCTTGCTCAAGGCTCAAGACTATTGTAATGACCCTTCGCTACAAATAAATATAGACTTAAATCTAGGTCTTATTTATAATATCTATGCAGAATGCTACCCATCTGAAGAGAACATAAAGGTTGCCCATGAGATTTTTAGGAAAACATTTCATAAGTCGGTGGAATTGAAAGACTGGGATAATGTTGCGACGTCATTTGTCAACATGTGGAACTCTGGCTTTAATAATGAATATTATACTCGTTTCTCAGAAGAAATAAAGATGTTAGGTGAGTTGCAAATTCCTAAAACAATAACATACTATGACTATCTGATGTCTATGTATCATGTTGTTATAGACATTCGTAATAAAGATTACCATGCTGCAAAAAATAGCATAGTCAGGCAATTAAAGTCAATTCCTCCGAATGAGTCATCCAGCAGGCTTAGATGCGTTGCTTATTGGGAACTGGCATTAGTCTACAAGCAGTTAAACGAACCTGACTCTATACTCAAGTATGTGAGGAGAATAGAGCAGCTTAGTCAGCGTGAACATATGGAAGATGTACGGCTATGCTCTACAAAACTTCTTTTAGAGTATTATAAAGAATATGGAACAGATGATAATGTTATAGCTCAGAAACTACGTTTCTTTGAGCAGCGCGATTCTCTTCTTAATGCATATAATTTAAATAATGTAAAAAGCTATGGCCTGTTATCTAATATCAGAGATCTAACTCATAAGGTTGATAATCTACAACGTATAAATCGCTTGCACAATATGATAACAGTACTTGTTTTTATTGGTATTTTGCTTGTCATTAGCCTGTTGCTTGTTTTTTACCGGCGCAATAAATTGCTTGCTGCCCATAATCGCTTGCTCTATAAGCAAGTGCAGGATAAACTTAATGATGATAAGCCAAAATATGGGAAAAGTAATTTAACTGAAGGCGACAAGAATATCTTAGCTCGTAGAATAGAGATTATTTTTCAGGACAAGGATGAAATATATAATGAAGAGTTCTCATTAGATCGTCTGTCAAATCTCTGTGAATCTCATTATAAAGATGTTTCACAGGCAATTAATGAAGTTTTTGGAAAATCTTTTACTTTGTTGCTAAGTGAGTATCGAATTAAGGAGGCTTGTCGTAGACTAAATGACAAGCAGAACTATGGAATGTTTACGGTTGAAGCTATTGGGCATAGTGTAGGCTTTAAGTCACGAACAGGTTTTGGATCTGCATTTAAAAGAGTGACGGGGTTGTCTCCTTCTGAATATATGAAAATAGCTAAAGAGCAAGGAAACGCATGAAATTATGAACTTTTGCATGAGAAAGTACAATATGACGTTTTCTTATTAAGTTTTTCTTGTTACGTTTTTTTATTTTTGCACCATTAACTATAATTATGTTTAACAACTAAAAGCAGTGCGTATGAATAAAAGTATCAAAAGAATTTCAATCGTAGCGTTTTGTTTGTTATTGGCTATGTCGTCATGGGCAGACGATGATATTATTACAATCGTTACGACAAATGGTGAAACAAGCTATTCAATGGAGATGGTGCATCGTATAGACTTCGTTGATAATGGTATTACTGTTGTAATGAATAGTGAACTTGGCAACACCTATTCGTTTAGTGAATTGAAGAAGATAGTTTTTGACATGTCTTCATCAGAAATACAAAAACAGTTTGTAGCAGATGAAAAAATGACATTGTTTGTTCCTTTTGACGGAAATTCTGTATATGTTAATGGCTGGGAAGGTGGTGAAACGATTGTAAAGATCTATAATACTTCTGGGGCAGAGCTTATGCGCTTAGACAAATGGAACGGAACACCTATTAATATATCATCAATTCCCAAAGGAATATATGTAATAAAAGTGAATAATAAAACAGCAAAATTCAGGAAATAACTTCAAAAACACATCAGAACTATGAAAAAGATATTTATTCTTAAAATTATGTTTTGTATCGCTCTCACATCGTCGGCACAAAACCGCAGCACGCTTATTCATATGAAATCGGGCGAAATTAAAGAGTTGGATTGTAATGAAATTGACAGTATTACATTTACAGATGCAGTGGAGTATGACATTGAATTTACTGCCAATCTTTCTATGGGTATATATTACGGAAATGGTGGATACCTTGTTCAAGTGAGTAATGCGGCGATGAGCGAAGACGGTCTTCCTACAGAAGCAGGTCAATACATTTTCCGTATTTTTGCATATGCAGAGAACTCTATTGATCCACGTCATGCCATTCTTCCTTCAGGACGCTATGTTAGTGGCAGTAATACAAGTCCAGGAACACTTTATAATGCAGGAGAAGGCTATACTTCGCTGCTTGTTTGCAATGAAATTAAGGATGGAGAGCCTGTTGGCTATATGGCGAACTTCGAAGACGCTGTTGCTAATGTTGAGTATTTCAGTAATGGAACATATAAAATAGATCTTAAGGGAATTTATAAAAATGAAGATAATATTGTCAGAGTGCATTCTGTTTTCAATGGAACTATTGATTTTGATTGTCAAGACCCATCTGTCTACGACCTTTTGACAGAGGATGTTGTAATGCAGCCCAACTATCTAACAGGAAATTACACTTCAGGCAACAGTGGTGATTTCAGTCTGGTATTCTTCAATTGTGAGATTGACAAAGACTTTTTTATAGTTGGTCCAGGTGAACTCCTTAATCTGGAACTCTTTGTCGAACCAGGAAAACCAATGGACATAAACAAACTGGCTGGAGATTATGTTGTGCAATCAATGCCTAATATCGTTGAAGGAACAGAAATGCAGCAGCCAGGTCATTTCGGCAGTGGAATGATGTATGAGTATTATGGTCGCTTTATCCCTATAGGATCCTATTATACTACTTATGTGGAGAATGGTGCTGAAGGTAAAATAAAAGGTCTTGCCACGGGTGGTACTGTCAAGGTAACAATCGATGGCGATATGCTCACGTTTGATGTTGACCTTGAAGTTGAAGGTGGACATCATGTAACAATGAATTATACACATGACGCAAGCATGATAGCAGACTATTCGGGATATGGAGCTCCACGAAAAGTCGTTGAGAATAAATCATGCTTCATTCCTATACGCTCAAAAGTCAATGTAATGCATCCAGCAGGAGCTATTCGCTGTATAAAAAAGTAAGCTTGTAAGTATATTGTTGCTATATGCCTAAACAGGTCTTTCCATACACACGGAAAGGCCTGTTTTCGTTTGTTTTGGCGAATAATTATGTGAAAAAAACATTCAATTTGAGATATTTTTATTAATTTTGCTACCAACTAACTAATTTATAAATGTCTATGAGAAAATTATTACTATTGATTGCTGCCATATTTGGCACAATGGCTGTTAATGCCACGATTACAGAGGAGGAACTTACTGCCCTCAACTGTAAGATAGACCTTATCAATGGGTCTCCTACTAAGAGTGGCGGCAAGTTGACTTGCACTGTGTCAACTTCCAACGGAAAAATCACTCTCAGCACGACAGGCTTCTGCGAAGTATCTGAGTATGCTACGGTAAGCCTTATTATTGATCCTGAGACAGGAGATGTAACAATGTCGCCTCATACTCTCGTTGCTCTCGACGAAGACACCTATGAGACAGTCTACTATCTCATCGTGCCTGCCGAAGACAAGGACAAGTCTCCGATGGAGGTCTCCACCTCAAGGGTAACAGGAAAGTACGAGAATGGCAAGATTACGCTCAATGCATGGAATGCCATCAAGACCTCAAGCTCATTCAGTGAGAATCTCGGAAACCTCTATCCTAACGATGTTACTTCAATCATTGCCACAACAAACGCTTCTGTCTCGCTTGGCACATGGGAGAGTGACTACGACTGGAACACATGGGAGTTCAAGGGATGGATTAAGCACGACATGGGCGATGTTACTAAGAATGCCTATGCAGAAGTAAATGACGGAGTGCTAACCATCTACAATTTCGATGAGTTGCAGGGTGCTTTGCAGTTTAATGTGAACAGCAATAACCTTTCTGCAAGCTCTGATTTCGTTTCTTATACTCGTCAGCGCCAAAACGCAAAGACCTATAAGGCAAAGTCTATTCCTGCAGAAATGACAGAGGAATATTATGACTTCTTGAGCGACCCTGTTGGAGGAAAACTGACAGACAAAAACAACTTCGAGGTTTATAACTTCGTTATCGTAAGCGAAGACGGCGACATTAGCGGCAGCGAGTATTATCAAGTTAATGTAACCACCGACTTCGACCTTCCTTATTCAGAAGAAGAGCCAGAACCACAAGGACCTAAAGTGATTCGCGTAAAGACCGACGGAACTGGTAATGGCTCGTCATGGGACAACGCTATGGGCGACTTGCAGGCAGCCATCGATGCTGCAAATGCTGGCGATGAGATTTGGATTGCAGCAGGAACATATAAGCCAGTCAATCTGATTCGCAACAACAAACCTACTTCAAGAGCATTCATCCTGAAAGACGGAGTGTCTCTCTATGGTGGTTTTGCTGGTACAGAGAACTCTCGCGACGAGCGAGTAAAGAGCGGTGATGAGGCTTGGGCATACGCCAATGCTACAGTTCTTAGCGGCGACGACGACCAGCCCGACACATGGAACCGACAGATTGACCCTACAACTTCTTATCGCTGGACTTGGGAACTCGATGGAAATGAAGTTCCAGGCACATCAGGCAATGCCTCTCACGTTCTCTACTGTGCAGACGTAATCAGCAACCTGACCGTGATAGAAGGTCTTACCCTCACAGCAGGTAACGCTAATGTTTATCAGGCTAAGGCACATGGCGGCGGTCTATATGCTCTCGGAAACGTTCAGTTGAAGAACTCTCAGGTTACTAACTGCGCATCTTACTTCAAGGCAGAGAGCTCAAGCGACAACAACTCTTATGGTGGAGCAGTATTCCTCAACGGTGCAGGCGATGCCGCAATCGAAGGCTGCCGCTTTGCCGAGAACTATTGCCATTCAAGTTATGGCAACGGTATTGGTGGAGCTGTCTATGCTCGCAATGCTGCCATCAGCGACTGTCTCTTCGAAGACTGCGTAGCCGACGATGCAGGTGGCGGTCTCTATAATGATAAAGGTAGCGTAGTAAACACAACATTCTTGCGCTGCTATGCTGGTTCGGGTGGTGCCATCTATAACGACGGAACAGCACAGAACATAACCATTCGCGACAGCCGTGGACTATTAGGCGGTGGTCTTTACAATCTTGGCGATGCACGCTATTTCGAGATAAGCGGATGCTATGCCGATGCACCAGAATATGGTGAGGGCATGGGCGGACGGGGAGGCGGTGCGCTTGTTGCCGAAGGTCAGCTTGTTGGTTCTGTTGTCTACAACAATCAGGCATTCTGGGGTGGCGGTGCTTACTGCATTGACGGACGCATCATCAACTCAACATTGCAGAACAACATGCTCCGTGTGGAAAGCGACACAGCCAATGTAGGCATTAAGAACCACGACCAGATGATGGCTCAGATTCTTAACACCATCGGCAATCAGGCTACAAGTGCTTCCGACTTTGTTAATCCAACAACATTCAAGGGAGTTCCTACAACCGACGCTGAGCGTGCTGCCCTGCTTGAGGCTTCATGGCAACTCTCTGCCGTTTCTCAGTTCATTGATGCTGGTACACTGACAGAAGGCATAGAAGAAGAAACCGACATAGCAGGCAATCCACGTGTTGCAGGCAACAGCATTGACGTTGGCGCATACGAGTTTGCAGGCGAACCGCTCAGCAGCAACAGGCTGACCATCACTTTCGACGAAAGCACCACTCAGGCAACCATCGGCGTTGGCGGTCGTGCAGGCGACAAGTTCTTTATTGACTGGGGCGATGGCGAACTGAAGGAGTACACCCAGTTAAACTACTATACTGGCGACATCACTGGCGGAACAGTTAAGGTTTGGGGTAACATCACAGGTCTTTATGCTCCAGAGCAGAACATCACAGGTCTTGACCTCGCCAACTGCTCAACGCTGAAGGTTCTCGATGTTCATGTAAACAACATTGCTGGCGACATCAACCTCTCTGCCATGACAGAACTTTCAAGAGTTGACGTAGCCGACAACAACATCACTTCGCTCGAACTTCCTTCTACATCTACACTTATTGACCTCGACTGTGCTAACAACAGCATTGCCGAACTCAATCTTGCAGGACTCGTAAATCTCGATGAGCTGATGTGCTACGACAACCAGATTGCTTCGTTAGACGTTACTGACTGCACACTGCTGAAGAACATCAATGCAGCAAACAACAACCTGACGGAGATTGACCTCAGCAACTGCACACAGCTCGAAGGTGTTTATCTCTACGACAACCAGTTGCAGAGCATCAACTTCGGCGACATCGCATCAGTGCGTTGGCTCAATGTAGAGAACAACAGTCTCAGCGAGTTGCCTACAAGCAAATTCGCTCAGTTGTCGCTCGTCATTGCCAATAACAACCAAATCAGCAGCGTAGACTTTGCTCAGAATCCTTCGCTTTCACAGATTAAGTTGGCTAACAACAACCTTTCTGCGATTGACGTCAGCAATCAGCCTTACCTCAGTTGGTTGAAGATTGACGGAAACAACATTGGTGCGCTCGACGTTACTAACAACAACTACCTCTACTGGCTTGAGTGCGGCGACAATAAGATTCCTGAACTCGACCTCCACAACAACACCTACTTGCAGTGGCTGGCAGCAGAAAACAACCTGCTGACAACACTTGATGTAAGTGTAAACACAGGTCTGCAAGGTCTCACTCTGCAAGGCAACAACATGTCGGTTGACGTTATCAATACGATAATTGACCAGTTGCAGGATGTAAACAATGTTGAGATAACCGACTACAACCGTGCTTGGGGTCGCCAGCTAAACATCAGTTTCATGCCAGGAACAACCGATGCCAACATTGCAGAAGCCGAAGCAAAGGGATGGTTTGTAACAGCAGAGCAAGATATTGCTATTGCTATTGACAGTGTTGCCGCAGAAGGTAATACCGCAATTAGATACTTCGGAATTGACGGAAAGGCATATAGCGAGCGTCCTGCTAAACAGGGACTCTACATCATGCAGTCTATCGGCAGCGATGGCAAAAAGACTACTCGCAAGGTAATGATTAAGTAGTCTGTTTTTGCATAATCCTAAATAAACAATCGGCGTAGGAACTTACTCCCGTAAGTAGGTTCCTACGCCCTTTTTTAGTGCATAGTCTTTATTTAGTTCATAGTTCATAGTGCATAATGCATAGTCTTTATTTAGTTCATAGTTCATAGTGCATAATGCATAGTTGTTTTAGTTGACAGTTAACGTTAAAGTTAACGTTCCCGTTCCCGTTAAAGTTCTCATGACTCATATCATTAATCCTTATTCTTTCATCCTTAATCCTGAATAGTTCATAGTTAACGAGTAACACTCGTTTTTTAGAATAAGTGTACTTTCCTTTGCTTCGTAAGATGGAATAAGTGCGCAGTTTCTAACCTTAAAAAACGGAATAAGTGTGTTGGTTGTGTGATGAAAATATGGAATAAGTGTGTTTTTTGTTTGGAAAAATGAAGAAAATAAAGTAACTTTGCACCAAATCAAAACTTAAGATTATGCTAGAACGTAAATTTGCCAAGTACTTAGAACACTTCCTAAAAGAAGAGCAAAACAAAATACTGCTTGTCAACGGAGCGCGTCAGATAGGCAAGTCCTACATTATCCGCTATGTAGGAAAAAAACTTTTTAAACATTTCGTAGAAATCAACTTAAAGGAAGATAAGGAAGGTGAACAGGTTTTTGCAGGTGTTCATACCACCAGCGATTTATACATGCGCCTGAGCAATTACTACTCAACCCCATTGGGTGATAAATCTGACACACTGATTTTCCTTGATGAAATCCAGAGTTACCCCCACCTGATGACGATGCTGAAGTTTCTTAACCAGGAGTCCCGCTACAAGTTTATTGCAAGTGGTTCACAATTAGGCATTGCTTTGTCCGAAACCCCATCAGTGCCACTTGGAAGCGTAGCCATAGAGCAGATGTATCCGCTCGACTTTGAGGAGTTTCTTTGGGCGACGGGCATTGGCAAAGAATGGGTTGAGAAAATAAGAAATCAATTCCTTCGGGGAGAGGCATTAGATGAAAGCACTCACAACATCCTGTTTAAGCGTTTTCAGTATTACTTGTTGATAGGAGGCCTGCCAGAGGCTATCAATATGTATCTTGAAGACCGAAACATGCTGAGAATAAGACAGATACATAAGGATATTCACAATCTTTATCGTATTGATGCTTCCCAGTACGACGAAGAACATAAACTTATGATTCGTAGAATCTACGACCTCATACCAAGCAACTTGGAGAACAAGAAAAAGCGTATCGTTTATAAGGATGTTGAGAATAAGAAGGGGAAAAGATTTTCCGACTATGCCGATGAATTTGAATATCTTACAAATTCGGGCATTGCACTTGAAGTGTCTGCAATTAGCAATCCACGTTTTCCTTTGGCAGAGTCGGAACAGAAACGCTTGCTGAAACTATATCTTAACGATGTTGGACTGCTCACCAACCTTCTATATGATTTGAATGTGAATGTTGTATTACAAGACATCGCAAGTATCAATCTCGGAACAGTATACGAATCGGTTGTAGCCCAAGAACTTGCGGCACACGGTTTCAGACTTCATTATTATGACAACAAGCAGAAAGGCGAAGTTGACTTCCTTGTTGACGACTACGAAAATCTGAAGGTTCTGCCTATAGAAATAAAATCAGGAAAAAACTATACAGTGCATAGTGCACTGACTAAGTTCCTTGATACGCCAGACTATGGTATAGACCGTGCAATCGTTTTCTCAAATGAACGCAAGGTTTTCAGTAAAAAACGAATTACATATCTGCCCATTTATTACTGCATGTTTCTTCAAAATAGACATCATAATGAGTCTGTTATGCTGCCAGAATTAGAACAAGTTTAACGACATTCCCTCGTCTCTCTAAGAGCGCATAAATTCGGTTATATACCAATTTATGCGCTCTTCTTGTAAGTTTTCATTATGCTCTCCATTCTGGATTAATGATTAAGGAATGTGATATCAGTGCATAGTCTTTATTTAGTTCATAGTTCATAGTGCATAATGCATAGTTGTTTTAGTTGACAGTTCCCGTTCCCGTTCCCGTTGGATTAGTTCCCATTAAAGTTCTTTCAATCTGAAAGCAATATTTCTTTTGTTGCCCTTGCTGAGCGAAAAACTTGCAATTTTCGGAGCTGAGTTGGGTAAAAAATTGATTAACTAACCCCGCAAATAACTTAAAATTTTACGACCGAGAAAAAAGAAGTTGCAAAATATACGAGTATTTGGCGCTTTCTCGCTGTTTTTAGTAAATTGTTCAATATCAAGACATTATAGATTTCGCCTCATGATTCATAAGTGTTAAAAAAGTCAAAGGGCATCTTTCGCAGTGTGAAAGGGCACCTTTGGCACTGCAATATGCCACGTTTCGCATCGCGAAAGGACACCTTTCACTTTTTCGTTCCTTATGTTCGTTTACATAGTTTAAGCCGATTGATTAACAATTAAACACATTTTTGCATTCAGCCTCGTGCCAAGCGGAAAATCTTTCTCTAGAATTAAAATTCCGTTTGTCAAGATTTTTTACTTTTTTCGTCAAAATTTTGGGCTGTTTTTGGAAGTTACAGTTTGTAAGTTTACTTATGTGCAGCAGCTCCCCTCCCTACTCATATAAGTAAGATCCGCTCACGATTGCTCAATAAAATGACAGGGAAAAGCGGAGGAAGTAGTGAATTCGACAAATATATTTCCTCATTATAGGGCTGAGCTTTGTTGCACTTTTTGTTAAAAAAGAATGTAATGCGTTGACCTTCAAGTTTTTAATGTGTCAACTTTTTGTCAACTTTTTCTCATGTTTTTATTTGCTCTTTCCCTTAATTATAGCTAATTTTGCAGGCAGGTAAACATAAAATGTCAACTATAAAACAAAAAAGGAAACGATTATGAGAAAACTTTTACTATTAATGACAGCTTTATTTAGTCTTGCAGCAAATTCTCAGGAGATTTATGAGTCTTTCCTTCAGGATGGAAAAGTTTGGACTTTTAGTGATGACAACTACTGGATTGACAAGCACGAGAAGTTCACGATGTTCATACAAGGCGACACCATCATTGACGGAAATGCCTGCAAGAAGGTCTACCGCAATGACTTGAATAACTATCAGTATGCTCTTTCGGAAGATAGCAAGGCTATATATATTTACTTTAATGGCAAAGAGAAGGAAATGCTCTACGACTTCAACAAGGAAGTGGGCGATAAGTTCTCTGCAGACTACGATGAGGAAATCATTGGTGTAATAGATACCGTAAAAGTAGGAGAGCGTTTCTTCCGCCGTTTCATTTCTGAAAACGTGGAAAAGATTGTCTGGATAGAAGGTATTGGCGGACAGTTCAATCTTGAGATACCTTTTCCAAATGTAGGCAACACCGTTACTTTTGTTTCTTGTGAGCAAGACGGAGAAATGCTTATAACAGCAAGTGACTTCTACAAGCCTTCAATCGCAGGAATAGAGAGTTTGCGAAACGATGGGCTAGACACAAGAACCTCTCTTTTCGACCTTCAGGGCAGACGATTGAATCATAAACCACAGAAAGGCATTTATATAGAGAATGGAAAGAAGAAGGTTATCAGATAACCTTAACGGGAAATACCAACGGGAACGGGAACGTTAACGGGAACGGGAACTAACCAACTTGCCTGCTTATTGGGCTAAATAAAAAAAAGTGAGGACTCCAACAAGATGAAGAGTCTTCACTTTTATATCTTATAACATTGAAGTTGTGGAAGTCAGAAACTTCAATCTCTATGTCCAGAACTCCTTTTCGCCAGTTTCCGACATATTGCCGCCGCACTTGGGGCAGGTGTGCTTGTCCCACACTTTTATCTTGTCGCTGCCACATCTGAGGCAGAGACGACCTACTTCGCTGCGGAAAGAAGGTGCTACGTCGGCTATTATTCCCCCTACTACGAGTTGCTGTATGGTCTTGCAGTCGGGACATGACACGGCAGTTATCTCCTGTCTGAACAGTCCTCTGCCCTCGTAGACTTCTGCTTCGTAGCCACATTCGCTGCATTTATATTTCTTCTTCCAAGCCATTTTCTTCTTCTGCAAAGTCCCAGTTTCTATAGTTCTTCTTCTTCGGGGAGAGTTTTCCTTGTCTGATTAGAATAGTACTCGGCGACTTTCTCTGCTACACACTCAGGCACTAAGTGGTCTATTGGCAGGCCGTAGGCTACGCGGCGTCGTACTTCGGTGCTGCTAATGTCTATCAGTTCTGTTTGCAGCAGTGTGACCCCATGCGGCAGGTTGGATTCGTCAACCTCGCTGTTTCGTCTGGGATAAATGATAATAGGATAAAAGAGTAGGATTTTCTCGTAGGCATACCATTTGTGAAAAACGCTCCAGTTGTCGGCACCTACGAGCAGTGAGAACTGATGTTCTGGATGCTGGAGCGAGAGGGCTTGCAGCGTGTTCCATGTGAAGGAAGGCCGCTGCAAAGAAAACTCGAAATCGGAAGCTGATAGTCCTTCTTCGTTCTGTGTCGCAATCCTTACAAGTTCGAGCCGCAGTTCGTCGCGCAGGAGCGAAGAAGACTTTTTCAGAGGGTTGTGAGGCGACACCATCAGCCACACCTCGTCAAGGTTCATCTGCCGTCTTGCCTCGCGTGCTAAGTGCAGATGTCCATTGTGAATAGGGTTGAACGAACCTCCGTATATTCCGATTTTCATAAGAAGATGTTTATTAGGTTTTCATGTTTTCGGGTTCTCAGGTTTTGAAGTGAGAAGTCACTTCTTATGAGGAAGCATAGCCTGTAAGTATCTCTGAAACAACAAAGCTTGCCTTATATCACTACAACCTAATGTTGCTTTGTTCAAGAGTATTAAGGAAATAACTGGTCTCACCTTAAAACCTGAGAGCCTAAAAAGCTTATAACCTTACTCAGTGAATTCTTTTATCAGCTTCAGGGTTTCATCCTTTGCCGTGTCAAGGTTGTCGTTTACCACCACTTTGTCGAAGCGGTCGGCAAAAGAGAGCTCATATTCTGCACGCGCAATCCTGTCGTTGATAACCTCTGGAGCATCGGTTCCGCGATTCTCCAGACGCTTGCGCAGCACTTCAATAGAAGGCGGCTGGATGAAGATGCTCAAGGCACGAGAACCAAAATAGTCTTTCAAGCGGCATCCGCCTTTCACGTCAACGTCGAAAACCACAGTCTGACCTGCGTTGCTCTGTCGTTCAACCTGTTCTTTCAGCGTGCCGTAGAATCTGCCAGCATAAACCTCTTCATACTCAAGAAACTCGTCGTTGGCAATGCGCTGGCGAAATTCTTCGGGAGTGAGAAAGAAGTATTCTACGCCGTTCTGCTCCGTTCCGCGTGGCTGTCGCGATGTGCAACTGATGGAGAAAGCCAGTCTTAGTTCTGGGTGTTCAGCCATGAGCCAGTTGATGATAGTGCTTTTTCCGCTACCGCTTGGTGCAGAGAATATAATTAGTTTTCCCATGTTTTTTTAGAAAGGTTCTGTATCGGTTTACAAAGCGTTGAGGACTTGCTCCTTAATCTGCTCCAGTTCGTCTTTCATCTTTACTACAAGATTCTGCATTTCTGCATGATTGCTCTTCGATCCAGTTGTATTTATCTCTCGACCCATTTCCTGAGCAATGAATCCCAGTTTCTTTCCTTGTCCTGCTTCCTCGTTCATGGTCTCGCGGAAGTATGCGAGGTGGTTGGCAAGTCGCTGTTTCTCTTCAGAAATATCGAGTTTCTCAATGTAGTAAATCAGTTCCTGTTCGAGCCTGTTTCTGTCGTAGTCTACGTCAGGAATCTGTTGCAGTCCTTCGATGATGCGGCTCTTAATCTTTTCGACACGTTCCTTCTCATAAGGCTCGATCTGCTTCATCAGCTGGGCAATGTTGTCAATCTTCTCTGTAAACTTCTTTTGCAGAGCAGCACCTTCCTGCTTGCGGAAAGACACAAGGTCGGCAACAGCCATTTCGATGCCTTGTCTGGCAGCGTTCCACTCCTCCTCGTCGAGAGTTTCAACTTCGGTGTGCGACATTATGTCGGGCAGTCGGAGCAGGGTAGGGAACCAGTCGGCAGGTTCAGGAATGCCCGTTGAAGAAGATATGTTGCGCAGTTGCTGATAGTAGCTTGCCACCATAGCCTCGTTGATAGGAACAGCCACATTCTCAGTCTCTCGCTCTATCCATACAACCAAGTCAACCTTTCCCCTTAGCAGTTCCTTAGCGATTATTGCACGCATTTCCATTTCCTTCTCCCTGTAGAGCGGTGCAATGCGTGTTGTAATGTCAAGATTCTTGCTGTTGAGAGATTTCACCTCAATGTGTATTTTCTTGTCCTTAAAGGGTACAATTGCTTTTCCGTACCCTGTCATTGATTGTATCATGTGTTATTCTTGTTAATTTTTTGCAAAAGTAATCATTTCTTAGAAAAATCTTCGTAACTTTGCACTTTATTTAAAAAATATTATCAATGTCGTGTATATTAAACATTGAAACAAGTACGAATGTTTGCTCAGTAGCAATTAGTGAAGACGGAAAGTGCATCTATGAGGAGACCGACAGCGAAGGCCCTAATCATGCAGTTAAGCTTGGAGTGTTTGTAGACGAGGCGTTGTCGTTCATCGACAGCCATGCCATTCCGCTTGATGCCGTAGCCGTTAGCAGCGGTCCAGGTTCTTATACAGGTCTGCGTATAGGCACGTCAATGGCTAAAGGCATCTGCTATGGGCTGAATATTCCTCTGCTCTCAGTGCCTACGCTTGAGTTGCTCTGCGTGCCTGTGCTGCTGTTGCATGAGGAAATAGAAGAAGATGCACTGCTGTGTCCGATGATAGACGCACGCCGCATGGAAGTCTATGCTGGCATTTACACCCGTGCCTTGCGCCCAGTGCGTGAAGTCGGGGCAGACGTTGTAGATGCAGACACCTACAAGGAGTGGCTTGATAAGCATCCCGTTTATTTCTTTGGCAATGGCGCAGAGAAGTGCATCGACGTCATAAATCATCCTAATGCCCACCTCATCAAGGATGTTCTGCCACTGGCAAAGTGGATGTTTCCATTGGCAGAGAAGCGCATAGCACTTGAGCAGTATGAAGATGTGGCCTACTTTGTTCCGTTCTATCTCAAGGACTTCGTTGCAAAGATGCCTAAGAAACTCTTGTAATAAAACGGCATCCAGCCCATGAGAGTAAAATAATCTGCTAATAACACTTTAAAAATTGAAACAATGGAGATATCAGGATTAGACTATAATACGCAACGTTCAAAACTCATTCTGCCAGAATATGGCAGAGAGATTCAGCAGATGGTCGACCATGCTGTCACTCTCCCAACAAAGGAGGAGCGCCAGCGATGTGCCGAAACCATCATTGAGATAATGGAACGTATGGCTCCCCAGAACCGCGACAACAAGGACTATATGCAGAAACTGTGGGATCATCTTGCGCTGATGAGCAATTTCCAGCTTGACATTGACTATCCCTACGATGTCAACCAGGCGCTTGATATGGCAAGAAAACCAGAGCCAATGGCTTATCCTAACAGCAAAATACCAGTGAGACACTATGGAAAAATGCTGTTCGAGGTTTTTGAAAAACTGAAGACCATGGAGCCAGGGGCGGAACGAGACCAGCTCGTTAAGGCTACGGCTAACCAGATGAAGCGAAACCTGATGCAGTGGAGTCATGGCTCGGTTGACAACGAAAAGGTTGCCTCAGACCTTGCACGCTTCACCGACGGAGTGATACAACTGGACTTAAGCAAGTTTGTTTTCGAGAAGATAAATGAACGAGATTTCGTAGAGAAGAAAAAGAAAAAACGCTAACTATTTGAAAAACATGAAGTCATTTATTATAGAAGGAGGACACACTCTAAGCGGAACAATCGTTCCACAGGGTGCAAAGAACGAGGCACTTGAAGTTATCTCTGCCACTCTTCTCACCTCAGAGGAAGTGAATATAACTAATATTCCCGACATTCTCGATGTGAACAATCTCATAAAACTGCTCATTGACATGGGTGTTGAAGTAAGGAAGAACGCACCAAACGACTATACTTTCCGTGCTGCCGACCTTCATCTCGACTATTTGCAGAGCGATGAGTTCGTAAAGAAGTGTGCATCTCTTAGAGGCAGTGTGCTGATGATTGGTCCGCTTTTGGCGCGTTTCCATCGTGCAGTAATCACAAAACCAGGTGGCGACAAGATTGGTCGTCGTCGTCTTGACACTCACTTCTTGGGATTTCAGAAACTCGGTGCAAAGTTCAGTCATGTGGAAGGTCGCGACGTATACGAACTTTCGGCTCGCAAACTGAAGGGCTGCTACATGCTGCTTGACGAAGCATCAGTCACTGGTACTGCAAACATCATCATGGCATCGGTGCTCGCAGAGGGTAAGACTACTATATATAATGCTGCCTGCGAACCATATATTCAGCAGCTATGCACCATGCTTAACAATATGGGTGCAAAGATTAGCGGCATCGGTTCAAACCTTCTCGCCATTGAAGGCGTTAAGGCACTGCATGGCACAAACCACAAGGTATTGCCCGACATGATTGAAGTTGGCTCTTTCATAGGCCTTGCCGTAATGGTAGGCGATGGCATCAGGATAAAAGATGCAGGCATAAGCCAACTCGGAATCATTCCAGACATATTCAGAAGACTTGGAGTAAAAATAAAGATTGAAGGCGACGACATCATTGTTCCGCGTCAGCAGCATTACGTTATCGACTCGTTTATTGACGGAACAATCATGACACTTGCCGATGCACCATGGCCAGGACTGACTCCAGACCTTCTTTCTGTTCTTATCGTTGTAGCCACACAGGCTCGCGGAACAGTCCTGATACATCAGAAAATGTTTGAAAGCCGCCTCTTCTTTGTTGATAAACTCATCGACATGGGAGCGCAGATTATTCTTTGCGACCCTCACCGTGCCGTTGTTGTTGGCCACGACAGGAAGAAGCGTTTGCGTGCTCAGCGCATGACGAGCCCTGACATTCGTGCTGGAATTGCTTTGCTCATAGCTGCACTTAGTGCGCAAGGCACAAGCAGGATTGACAACATTGCGCAGATTGACCGTGGTTATGAGAACATAGAGAACAGACTCAATGCACTCGGTGCTCACATTGAGCGTGTTGACAGTTAATGACATCAGCCGAAACAAATTGTCTGAATAGTAAAAGATTACAACAGAAAGAGCAATGATAACTCGCGAGGAAGTTTATCGAATAGGGCGCATAGGCAAGGCTCACGGAGTGAAAGGCGATGTGTCGTTCCATTTTGACGACGATATTTTCGACCGCACCGATACCGATTATCTTGTTTTGGAGGTTGACGGTATTCTTGTTCCTTTCTTTATTGAGGAATACCGTTTCCGAAACGATTCAACAGCAATTATCAAGTTTGAGGGAATAGACAGCGAGGAGCAGGCACGCGAACTGACCCACTCCGATGTTTTCTTCCCTCGCAATATGGTTGCAGCCGACGACGAAGAACTGTCGTTGGCTTTGCTTGTTGATTTCTGTATCATCAACGATGACGACAATAAGGCGATTGGAAAGATTATGGGAATAGACGACTCCACCGTTAATATTCTCTTTGAAGTGGAGACAGCCGAAGGCGAAGAGCTGCTCATTCCCGCAGTCGACGAATTCATAACTGCTATTGATACTGAGAAGAAAACTATAACAATGAAACTGCCAGAGGGGTTAATAGAATAATGGAAAAAACAAGGAAACAACAGATATGCATACTCGGCTCAACGGGTTCTATAGGTACTCAGGCACTGCAAGTCGTTGCAGACCATTCTGACCGATATGAGATTTACGCGCTTACAGCAAACAATCAGGTTGAACTGCTTGCAGAACAGGCTCACAAGTTCAATCCAGAGGTGGTGGTTATTGCCAACGAACAGCACTACGACAAATTGAAGGAACTGCTTTCCGACATTCCTCTTATCAAGATTTATGCTGGCTCAAAGGCTATAGAAGAAGTTGTTGAGGCTGAACCAATCGACATGGTGCTTACTGCAATGGTTGGATTTGCAGGGTTAGCCCCAACTATTAGGGCAATTAAAGCCCATAAGAAGATTTGTCTTGCCAACAAGGAGACTCTCGTTGTTGCTGGTGAACTCATTTGTTCGCTGGCAAAGGAATACAGAGCGCCTATCCTTCCTGTTGACAGTGAACACTCTGCTATCTTCCAAAGTCTTGTTGGCGAAGACTGTAACGAGATTGAGAAGATATTGCTTACGGCGTCGGGAGGACCTTTCAGAAAGTTCACACAGGAGCAGTTAGCTACAGTAACCAAAGCAGATGCGCTGCGCCATCCTACATGGTTGATGGGTGCTAAGATAACTATCGACAGTGCAACCATGATGAACAAAGGATTTGAGGTTATTGAAGCAAAATGGCTTTTCGGTGTTCCTGCTGAGAAGATTCAGGTGCTTGTCCATCCGCAGTCAATCGTTCACAGTGCAGTTCAGTTTGCCGACGGCAGCGTAAAGGCTCAGTTAGGTGTGCCAGATATGCGTCTGCCTATCCAGTATGCCTTCTCTTTCCCTGAGCGATTAAACCTAAGTGGCGACAGACTTGACTTGTTTAAGCAACCTCTTGAGTTCTTCGAGCCCGACTTAGACAAGTTCCGTTGCTTGGCTTTGGCTTATGAATCAATTAAGAAGGGGGGCAACATGCCGTGTATAGTGAATGCTGCCAACGAGATAGTCAACAGGGCATTCCTTGAAGACCGTTGCTCTTTCTTGAAGATGAGTGAGATTATAGAGATGGCAATGGGCAAATGCACTTTCATAGAGAAGCCTTCTTACGAAGACCTTATCGCTACTGATGCCGAAGCAAGGCGCATTGCTGAAGAGGCGGTTTAGTTAGTGCATAGTTCATAGTTCATAGTGCATAGTTGTGTTATGGATTTATGATTAATGATTAAAGAATAATGATTCAAGTTTCTCAAGTGCTATGAACAGTTGTTGCTCGTCAACTTAAAAAAGTAAATTATTAAATTATTATGGAAATATTTCTTATAAAACTATTACAGTTTATTCTTGCAATTTCACTTCTTGTGCTGTTGCATGAGGGTGGACACTTCTTTTTCTCTAAACTTTTTGGCGTAAGGGTAGAAAAGTTTTTCCTTTTCTTCGACCCGTGGTTTCATATCTTTCAGTGGAAACCGAAGAAGAGTGAGACAACCTACGGAATAGGATGGCTGCCTTTGGGCGGCTACTGCAAGATAGCGGGTATGATTGATGAGAGTTTTGATACCGAACAGATGAAGAAGCCTGCTCAGCCTTGGGAGTTTCGTGCTAAGCCTGCATGGCAGCGTCTGCTCATCATGATTGGTGGAGTGCTGGTCAACTTCCTCCTTGCATTGTTCATCTATTCTATGGTGCTTTTCTGTTGGGGAGATTCCTACATCTCTACAAAGGATATGTCAATGGGTATGAAGTTCAACAGCGAAGCAAAGGCGCTTGGATTTAAGGATGGCGACATTCTCGTTGGAACTGACAAGAAAACCTTCGACAAGTTCGACATCGACGTCTACAGGGCTATGGCTGATGCCGACCGCATTGACGTAAGACGCGATGGCAGAGTTATAGGCATTTCGCTGCCTCAGCATCTCAACCTGCTCGACATGCTCAAGACTCAGCCTGCTTTTGCACGTCCTTTCATACCTGCCGACATTGATTCTGTCGCACCTAATACTCCTGCGGCAAAGGCTGGAATGAAGAAGGGCGACAAACTGCTTGCCATAAACAGTGCAAAGGTTGATTCGTGGAACACATTCAATTATGAGATAAGCCGATTGTCAGACATGATGACGGCTGCCGAGACTCATGCCGACTCGCTGCGCATACGCTCTGTGAAGGTTGTGCTGAAGAAGGCTGGAAGTGAGACTGTTGACACACTGAGCATGGTGCTGACACCAGACCTGAAGATGGGAATCAACCAGACGAGTATGTTTACCTACTATAAGGAGACACATCGCGAATATGGTTTCTTTGAGAGTTTGCCTGCTGGTATAGGCTACGGATGGAATGTGTTGCGAGGCTATGTAGGCGACATGCGCTATCTGTTCTCTGCCGACGGTGCCAAGTCGCTTGGCGGTTTCGGAGCAATAGGCAGTCTTTTCCCTGCACAGTGGGACTGGCAGATGTTCTGGCTTATGACTGCTTTCCTGTCAATCATTCTTGCTTTCATGAACATTCTTCCTATCCCTGCTCTTGATGGCGGACACGTCTTGTTCCTCATCTACGAGATGATAACGGGCAGAGTGCCAAGCGAGAAGTTCATGGTCTGGGCTGAATACATCGGCATCGGCATCTTGTTCCTGCTCATGATTGTTGCCAACCTCAACGATGTGCTGCGCTGGCTGGGATATATGTAAGTCAGCTAATAATTCACAGTGCATAGTTGATAGCTGCTTTTTGCCTGTTAATATAATTATGTACTGTGAACGATAGTTTTATCGCATACAAAAAAATAAAGGTTATAAGGTGAAGATAAACCCACTTTATAACCTTTATTTATATATATACTTTTCTCCTGCTTCTATTTATATAGCCATAAGCAATAAATCTAATCCCATCTCATCTTATGGCCTTATAAGCTGAAACCTCAGAACCTCAGAAATTAATTGTCGCTTATAAGATTCTCGCCAGTCATTTCCTCTGGCTTGTCTAAGCCCATGATGTGGAGGATTGACGGAGCAACATCGGCAAGACGACCGTCTTTGACAGTTGCACGGTTGTTGTCGGTGACGTAGATGAACGGAACAGGATTGAGCGAGTGAGCCGTGTTTGGAGTGCCGTCGTCGTTTATGGCATGGTCGGCATTGCCATGGTCGGCAATTATTATCGCCTCATATCCGTTTGCCTTTGCAGCCTCAATCACTTCCTTCACGCACTGGTCGACAGCCCATACAGCCTTTGCAATAGCATGATAGTAGCCCGTATGCCCAACCATGTCGCCGTTGGCAAAGTTAACTGCTATGAAGTCGAACTTCTGAGAGTTGATTGCGTCAACAAGATTGTTCTTAACCTCGTATGCCGACATCTCTGGTTTCAGGTCGTAAGTCTTCACGTCGGGACTTGGAACGAGAATGCGCTCTTCGCCTTCGAAAGGTTCCTCGCGGCCTCCGTTCAGGAAGAAAGTGACGTGAGCATATTTCTCAGTCTCTGCGGTGTGCAGTTGTTTCAGTCCGAAGCCTGAGAGATATTCTGCCAGAGTCTTTTGAACCTTCTCTTTAGGGAAGATTATGTTCATGTTCTTAAACTCATCGTCGTAGGGTGTCATGCAGAAATATTGCAAGTTGCCGATTACCTTCATTCCGTGTTCAGGCATGTCCTGCTGGGTCAGCACCTGAGTGAGTTGGCGTGCGCGGTCGTTGCGGAAGTTGAAGAAAATCACGACATCGCCTTTCTCTATTCGTCCGTCTACGCTTGAGTTGTGTATAGGCTTGATAAACTCATCGGTCTCGCCCATGTCGTAGCTCTCCTGCATAGCGGCAACCATGTCTGTTGTCTCTCTGCCCACACCAGCCGTAAGCAAGTCGTAAGCCTGTTTCACCCTGTCCCAGAACTTGTTTCTGTCCATAGCATAGTAGCGTCCTATGATGCTTGCTATGTGGGCATCGTTCTGCTTACATACTTCCGACACTTGGCTGATAAAGCCCTTGCCGCTCATCGGGTCGGTGTCGCGTCCGTCCATGAAGCAGTGAACATAAGTTTGCTTCAGTCCGTACTTCTTGCCTATTTCTATCAGTTTGAACAAGTGTTCTATTGAAGAGTGAACGCCGCCGTCGGATGTAAGTCCCATCAGGTGCAGTTTCTTGTTGTTGTCGCGTGCGTAAGTGTAGGCTTTCACAATCTCTGGATTCTGCTCAATAGAACCGTCCTTGCAAGCCTTGTTTATCTTCATCAGGTCTTGCAGCACAATTCTTCCAGCACCAATGTTCAGGTGTCCCACTTCTGAGTTGCCCATCTGTCCGTCGGGCAGTCCTACGTTTTCGCCCGAAGCCTGAAGTTGCGAGTTAGGCGAAACAGCTTTCAGATAGTCGAGATATGGAGTAGGAGTGTTGTAGATAACGTCAGCCTTGTCTCTTTTTCCAATTCCCCATCCGTCGAGAATCATCAGCAATGCTTTTTTTCTTATAGTCATGTCGGTATTTTTTTTTGTTATTTGTCGCAAAATTACGAAATAAGTGGTGAATGGCAAAATATTTAGTTGTGTTCGCACACAAAAAGCCTTTCCAACTGATTTAAATCAGTTTTAGGATTGAGAAAGTGAGTTATAAGTGTTGAGTTATGGGTTATGAGTTCACGTTAAGGTTAAGGTTATCGTTCCCGTTAAAGTTCTTTCAATTTGAAACCACTTTTCCCCTTCCTGCCTCTGCCAAGAGAAAAACTTGCAATTTTCAGAGGCGAGTTGGGTAAAAAATTGATTAACTAACCCCGCTCATAACTTAAAAATTCTGGACGAGAAAAATAAAGTTGCAAAATATGCGAGTATTTGGAGGTTTTTCGCTCTTTTTAGTAAACCGTTCAATATCAAAGCATTATACGTTTCGTCTCAAGACTCATAAGTGTTAAAAAAGTCAAAGGGCATCTTTCGCAGTGCGAAAGGGCACCTTTGACACTGCAATATGCCACATATCGCAGTGCGATATGCCACGTTTCGCATCGCGAAAGGACACCTTTCACTTTTTCGTTCCTTATGTTCGTTTACATAGTTTAAGCCGATTGATTAACAATTAAACACATTTTTGCATTCAGCCTCGTGCCAAACGGAAAATCCTTCTCTAGAATGAAAATTCCGTTTGTCAAGATTTTTTACTTTTTTCGTCAAAAAATCGGGCTGATTTTGTAGCTTTCAGTTTGTAAGCAGTAATTGCTCTCCTAAGTTTAGGGGAGCTGTCACGAATTGACTGAGGAGTGTGTTTACACGATGCAACCGCATCGTGGATGATGAAGGATGAAAGATTAATGATTAATTGAATGAATTAACTCGTCAACTAAACAACTATGAACTGCTACAAGTGTCACTCTTTGTTCAGTTAAATACACCTAAGAACACTTAATGATTTTGGAATGTATCAGAAGAAAATACTATATTTGCGCCATATCAAGCATTTAGTCATAAAAATACATGGCTAAGGCGAATAGTTTAAAAAACAAATCAAAAAAAAGAAATTATGGAAAAGCAACATCTTAACCTGTTTGCGAGAGTATTGTGTCTCGTCGCATTCGTATTAGTTGGAACATTGGCAATGTATGCCCAGTCTGAACCTCCGCAAGTTTACAAAGATTTGAAATGTGCTGTGCAACCTTCTTTCCCTAATGAATATGGAACTGTAGTCGACTACGTTAAGTCTAAAATAGTTTATCCAGAACGCGCTGATATGTATGCTATGGAAGGCAAGGTAATAATGCAGTTTGTTGTAGAGAAAGACGGAAGCATTGGGGAGATAACTCCTGTTAGGACAAACTTGACTGAAAAGACCGACAAAAAGAAAAACAAGAAGTTTGCATCTCTCTCTGCCTACAAACAGCAGAAGACTAAGGAACTCATACAGGCTGATTTCGAAAGGGAGGCTGCAAGGATTATTGGAGAAATGCCTAAGTGGAATCCTGGTAAAGACTATGTAGGAGAAGAAAAGGTTCTTGAGAACATAAGGGTTAAATATACATTGCCTGTAGATTTCAAAATGAAAGAATAACAGACAACGTTATATTATCTTGAGAAAGCAAGAGCGGCAAGCCATCTTCGGAGGAAGAAAGCATGCCGCTCTTTCATTTTTTTTATGCAGTATGGCTGAAGGTTGCTATTTACTTCACCATTACTTTGCGAGTTGTTCCGTCGTTGTACTTAACGATGTGCATTCCCTTTTCGCTGGCAGCGATGCGACGGCCGTCGGCTGCATAGTGACCTGCTACGGTTGCGTTGCCATTGAGTTTCTCTGCTATGCCGCTAATGGTTATAACGGCATCGTTAGAGAGTGATGACTCGCCCTCGTCGTAAACGGCTGTTACGTTGTAGACGTGCTCGCCTGCTGTGGCATCGCTGTCGAGATAGTTGGCTGTTGTTGAAGTTCCAATCAGTTCCTTGTCACGATATATGTTGTAGCTGCTTGCAGTCAGTCCGCCTTTCTCGTAGGTAACGTCGTCAATCTGAAGCATCATCATGTTCTTAGATGTGCAGACAATGGCGAAGTACTTAGCACCAGCAGGCAGTTCTGCAGAATATTCTGTCCATGCAGAGCCGCACTCCTGAGTCTTAACTGTATTGGTAAAGTCCTCAGGATTGTTGCCTGTTGTAGAGTAGCGTATTTCGAAAGTCTCCTTATAGTAGCCCGTAGCATCGAAACTCTTGGCAAAGAGTTTTACGGTCTGCTTGTTGCCCGACAGGCGTTCAGAGATGATGAAGTCGTTGTTGCCAGTCATCCAAGAGTCTGAAGCCATAGAAGCCAAGAACTTGTTGCCGTTGTAAGGAACATATTCTGCATTGTTGTCGTCGCTCAGGTCGATGCCGAGAGCAGAAGGATTGAACACGATATATGCCATAGGTTCGCCTGCATTGGCAAAGTCAGGATACATAGAAGGTTTCCATGTCTTTTCTCCATCGCCGTCGTAGAGAGTCCAGTTGCCCATAGCAGAGATGGTGAAGTCGTCATAGTCTTCAAATCCGTCGGTAACGGTTTCTGATTCGGTCACGATAGGTGTCCATGTCAGGCTAACGGCGTCATTGCTAAGTCCTGCTGAAAGGTCGGTAACAGTTGGCAGCGATGGCTGAACAACGGCAACGCTGATGGTCTCAGAAGTGTTGTTGTCTGAGTTCTTGTCAGCATCGTAGTTTACTACAGCATAGACCTGAAGTGTCTCTGGGTCGGTAACCTTTGTTGTGTGGCGATAACTTACTACAGTCTGGTTGTCGGCTGGAATGGCTTCGCCTTCAACACTTGCAACTTTCTCTTCGCCAACGAAGAAGTCTACGCTATAGCCTTCGGCACGCTGTCTGCCCATGTTCTTAACGGTTGCATTTACGGTGAACTGCTCGCCAGCTTTAACCTGTGCAGGTGCTTTCAGAGAGATGCTGAGGTCGTAGTCAACAACATTTGTTATGCTTATGCCATCAATTCCGAATGTGCATTTGTCTTCGTTTGCTGTGGCATGGAAGTTGAGTACGACATAGTCTGCTTCAACAGGTGCGCCAGTCAGTTCTATCATCATGCTCTGCCAGTCAGCAGTGCCTTCGTCATTCTTCAGGCTGATAGTCTTTATTACGGTTGTTTCCTGATTCGGATTGACAAGTTCTACCTTCAGGTCGGCATTGCGTCCTGGAATCATGTAGTATTTAAACTTCAGCGTTGGCGAAGTCTGGTTCTTCAGGCTAATCTTTCCGAGACAGAGTGTAGCCTCGTCGCTGCTGTTCAAACCAGAGGCGAAGATAGAACCATTGTTGCCGTCGGCATCCATCCATGTGATAGGCTGGAATCCGTTTGCTCCAGTCTTCTGACCGATGCAGAAGTGTTCAGGCTGTGCATTGGCAAAACCTTCTTCGTAAGGCAGGGTGTAAGGGTTGCCGATAATGATAGAACCGAGTGCATATTCGCTTTCTAAGTTCTGCTCTGCTACTGCTGTAACTCGATAGAAACGTATGTCCTGAGAAGTCGCTGCAGGCAGAGTTATGGTGCAGTTTGTATCCGTCAGACTGCCTTTTACGATAGTCGGATTAGCCTCATCATCCTCTATATATACATTATATTTAAGTCCTGCAACATTAACATATCCGCCGTTGACGCCTGTTGCGGCAGGTGCTGTCCAAGAGAAGGCTGCTGTTCCGTCGAGGTTGTCTTTAATAACGAAGTCGGTTGGTTCGGCAGGAGTGTCGTTGCCGACAAAGACGCGGGCTTCGGCAGCAGAACCTTGACCGTCCTCGTTGAAGGCCTTAACACTGTAGTTGTTCCATCCATTGATAGGATTTTCATCGGTATAAGACATTGCTGCACCTATGGCAGGATTGTCGAAAGTCTTGATAAGTGCATCGTCGCGATAGATTTCTATTTTCTGCAAATCGGTAAGCGCAGAACCGTCTGTTGCTTCTGTTGGAGCATTGAAGCTGATGTCAGCCTTCAGTTGTCCTTGTGCAGCAGGAGTAACGACAAGGTTAGTCACTGCGGCTGGTGAAGTGAAAGAAGCACCTTCGGTAACTTTCAGATTCTTCACTCTGAAGTAAGCCATGTCTGCATCGCTGAGGCAGCGGATAGCAAAGCGGTAGTTGCCTGCTTCGCTCACAGATGTTGTAACTGTCTGTTCCTGAAAATCAAGGAAACTGACAGAAGTCTTAGCCTTAATAGTCTGATAGCTTTCCAGATTTGTTCCCTGTCCGAACATTACAGAATAGGCCTCAGGATATGCATTAGAACTTGCAGAGACCTCGAAGGTGAAAGTGTACTCAACGTTGGCTTTCATCTGGATGCTTGCAGTAATCAGCCAGTCGTCGGCAGGCGAAATACTTGAATACTGATACTGGGCATAATAACTCCATTCGTTAAAACTCCAAGTATTTCCATCGCCAGAGTGGTCTTCTCCGTTGTAGTCCACTACTGTGAGGTCTTCAAAATCAGACGCAGTCTCTATGGCGTTCTCATAGACGACAGTCTGAGCAGTGCTTGTCAGCGACAAGCATAGTGCGGCTGCAATACCGCAAACCTTAGTAATAATTTTCATAATATTTGTAGTTTTCTTTATAATTCAGTTTGCAAAATTACATAATCCGTTTATTCTATTTGCTTTATGCCTCGTTTTATTCTTTATTTTTAACGATTTATGCAACACTGCACTGCCGTATTGCTATATAAAACAAAGAGAGGATGCACCAAATAGGCATATCCTCTCTTCTGAATTTAAAGTCTTATGTTTTTCTTTTTATTTCACAGTGAGTTTTGTTGTCATTCCGTTAACCTTCAAGATATAAACACCTGATGCATAACTGCGAATGTCATTGCCGCTTGCCCTGAAGTTGTCTATCAGACGGCCATCAACTGTGAATACCTGTACTTGTTGTCCTTCGTAACCAATGACAGAGATACCACCCTTTACTGCGTGTACTCCTGCCTCACCGAAGATGCGTTCAATGCCAGCAGCAGTCTTGCTTTCGACAACAATGTTGTCAATCCAAACCCTTTCACTCATACTGCTTAGGAAGGCGCGGAAACGGAACTTCATATAGTTGCTGAGTGAAGTACCTTTAAGTGGAATTTCGTATTTAACCCATTCTTTTTCGCCTTCAGTTACACTGATTGTGTCGCAGATGTCAACAAATTCATAATCGTCAAGACTCAATGAAGTAACGAGTGTAGGCTTAATTGTACTTGTTGATGCCGTTCCGTGATAAACATAGAATGTAAGTGTGTAGTCCTTAGTAGGTTCAACCTGCATCTTAGGAGTAATCAGGTCGCCATAGTGATATTGTTCATACATGTTGCCATTATAGCAGAGAGCAAATCCGTTGTCTCCGTCTTGTGAAGTTTGTTCCTCACTGTCTTGAACCATCTGCCAAGCAGCACCATACTGGTTAACATCGCCAGCAGCTACCCATCCATCTGTAGATAGACCTCCGTTTACGAATGACTCTGTGAATGGAACTTCTTTAAGTTTGCCAAGAATAACATAGTCTAAGACAGCCTTGCCTACACCTGCCGATGTTTGGGTAATGACTCCATAGAAATGCTGCTCCATGTTATCTGTAGCCTCGCGCTCAACTGTGAAAGTCAAGTCTTTTGTTGTACTAAGTATTTTGAGTTGCTTGTCTTGTTCTGTCTCGTTAGGGAAAAATTCAACGATTGTGTAGATGAGTGATTCGTCAACAACTCCACCATTCTGTCCAACTTCTGATGCTGCATCCCAAGAAAGAATTGCCTTTTGGTTGTCTTCATTTCCGCGAACAAGATAGTTAGTAACTGCCTCAGGCACGTCAATGCCTACGAATGTTTCTACGGTTGCAGCCTTGCCACGACCGTAATCATTCATTGGTACGACGGTGTAAGAGTTGTTGCCATTGAGTGGTTGCTCGTCTATCCATTCAAGACTTTGTCCTGGATCAACATTTTCGAAAGTCTTTACAGGAATGGTCTGACCTGTACGGTAAATGTTGATATTGAACTTGCCAACGAGTGCACGTTTAGCGAAGTCGGTTGTAGGAGCATCGAAATGAAGAGTTGCCTTCATTGCACCCGTCATGTCGTGTTCTGCAACTAAGTTCTCTACTTGATAAGGAGCAAAAGCAGAAGCAATGTGAACAATATTGAGATTGTCTATAGTAGGAGTGATGTATGAGCCATAATCACCTCTGTTTCCATTTATGAATATAGATGGATAGTATTTCCCTGTCTGTGTAGCGACAATCTCATTGCTTGATGCGTATGCGTTGCCATAGCCTAAGTCGTTGGTGTAAGGCAAGTCGTTTATGAGAGTCTGTGCCGTGCTGTCTGCAGCCATTCCGTAACCGAATGATGCCGGTGATGTTATTGTGAAAGGTGCATAAGACCAGTCGAAGTTAACTTCATAAACTTCATTTGCGTCAAACTTAATTGCAGGGAAGAAGAGCCAGATTGGTTCATAGTCTTTCTGAATGTAATAACCAAGAGCCAGATTTTGGTTGTATTGGCTCCATTCCCAAACGCATTTGTTGCCACCAGAAACAGAATCGTTTACAGTTACGAAGAAGTCGTCGGTTGTTTCGTCGTCGAAGTTGTTTACGTAAGGAGCAGTATATACACCTATAAACTGTTTTGTAGATATGCGCTTACCTTCTCCTTCATCGTTTGTTGCAGAAACAGTGTATTTGTGAACGCCAACACCTTCAACAGTATTGTCAGTCCAGTTTATCAGAGAACCAGCTGCCTTGTCGTCGAGTTTTGCCACCTCTGTGTCGTCACGATAGATATTGGCAGTAATGTTGCCAGTCAGGTTGTCGCCACCAAGAGTTGTGTTAGGCAGTTTGAATGAAACTACTGCTTCCATTTCGCCTTCAGCCTCTGGAGTGACAGTGAGATCTTGTACCTCAGATGGTGCTCCGTTCTTTCCTAATTGTTCAACGCTTAATGCTTCTACAAAAATGCCAGATGCGTTATCTTCGCGAAGAGTGCGTGCCTGAATTACCATATAATAAACACCATCGCTTTCTACTTGGAAGTCTGCTTCCCAGTCACGACCTATAGGTCCTTGCCCGTCTGCCATTACATCATATTCGTCATTCTTTGCAATCTCGCGGAATGTTGAAATATCATTTGGGTCTGTTCCAACGAGCAGGCTTACGCGTTCCTTTGTACCCTGGAAAGTATTACGCATATTTGCAATCATTGCATAAGTGATTCCTGCTTTGAGTTCAATGCCTGGAGAAACTAGATAGTCGTTTACTCCGTCAAGACCTTCACCCATAGCCCAACTACCAGTGTTTATAGCGAAGTCTTTATTGTACGTGTTGTAGTTCCATGTATATTCAGTTCCATAATCACTCTTGTCGTTGTCTACGTTGATTACTGTCCAAAGAGATATCGTAGCTTCATCGTCGAAATCATCATAGTAAGGAGTCTGGAAAGCAGAACCAGTCAGAATGCGGTTAGATTCAGTTCCAACGCCTTCTTTTCCTTCACCATTCTTTGCAGACACTATATAGTAGTAGCGTTCCATCTTCTCAGGAAGAGTCTCGCTGAATGTGGTACCCTGATGATTGTTTGCAACGTTCACGTTGTCTGGCATGCGTGTGATGTTATATGTCAGATGCTCGAAATCGATATAGCCATTGTTTTCTCCGCCTACAGGAGCATTCCATGTAAGATTAGCCTGTCCTTCTTCGACGTTGAGTATTACGTCTGAAACTGCAAGAGGAATGTCGTAGCCTGCATACTCATACTTGTAGGCATGAGGGGAAAATCCGTTGTCGTTCTGAAGGACTACGTCAACATAGTGGTTGTCATTGGTTACATTGAAAGCAAAAGTCTGGTTTGAACCAGTTGTTACTTCTGAGTTTTCTGCAAGAACTTGTCCGTCAAGCCAAACGCTCATTTTCACTTTTCCGTTCAGTGATGTGCCGTCGAATGCTTTTGTAGGTATGGTAAAAGTTATGTTTCCCTGAAGTGAACCATTGCCAGAATAAGCAAATTTAAGATTTTCTGCCATTGCAGGTGCTTTTGCAGGAGCAGCATTTCCCTTGAAGAAAATAGAAGACGCCTGTTCGTTCTTTGATAACTGGCGAATCAATGTCAACTCGCCGTCTTCAGGATTGACTGCATAAATTGCAGAGCCTGCATTGCTCACAGCAAGCCAAACGAAGTGCTTAGACGTTGGCTCGTAGGTCATTGATTGTACGTAGAGAGTAGGTTTGGTGCTCAGTTGTGCTATCATCGAGGCGTCGCCATTAGTCTTGTCGATTTGATAGAAGAATCCGTCGCCGCCAATACAGTACATAGTCCCGTCAGGTGTTGCCGCCATAGCCAGTGGCTGGAAATCGTTGTTCCACTTGTGAAGCACGTCGAAATGGCGAGTTTTAGGATTCCACTTTGCCCAGTTCAGACCAGATAGGTCTGCATTATACTGTGCAGAGTATGTAATGTCGCTTGTAACATCGTATGCCATGACAGAAGGAATGTAGCTGTAGTTGCCGCTTTCGTCGTATACCTGCGACCACACTTGTCTGAAATCCATTGAGTCAAGACCGTTGTATTCTACACCATTGAGATAACCGAATACTTCCATAGGACGTACACCGACCAACATGTCGCGCCCCATTGCGCTTGCCATGAAGTTGAAACTTAAATCGGTAGATATTGCCTGGAAGTCGCGGTCTTCACCGATTGTGAAAGAATAGACACCGTAAGGAACTGAACCTATTGATGCTCCTGCCCAATTATCAGAATTGGAGAGAGCTGCATAGAGTTTCAGTCCTTGAAAGAGAGAGAGGTCGGCTTGAACCTTATTCGCTTGCTTGTGAACAGGAATCATTGTTGCCCGACGTTCCGATTTCACTACTTGCTTGTGTGCTTTAGGCACAGCACTGTAGGTCTCAGTCTGCGCTGCCGATGGTAAAACTGCCGTCAGCAAGGCAAGAAGGGTAAAAATAGACTTTCTCATAATTTGTTTTTTATATGTTTATTAGAGGTTTTATTTTACAATATATTTCTTTCCGTTCTTTATATATAGTCCTTTACGTAGGTTTTCTGCTCGCTGCTCTATGCGTCTGCCGCTCAGGTCATAGATGGCATTTCCGTTTCCTGCCATGTTGGCTGTTGCTGAGCTTATGCCTGTTTCATCAGCGGTGAGTGTAAATATACAACTAGCCAGATTGCGTGGGGTAATGTAGGTGTTAGCATCCAAGTCAACAAGTGTTGCTTTATAGCGCATGCCGTTTACTCCATTTTCCATTTTACCACTGAATGTATAGGTTTTTGTCTCACCTTCATCAATGAAAACAAACTGTGGTTCAAGACTGCCATAAGGTTGTGCCTGTGTCTCGTATTCGTCGTAGATGAAAACAACGATATTGCCAGCAAAGACGCCACTCTGGCATGTTAGTTGTGCGGTGAAGTGCAAGTTGTCTTGCTTGATAGGCTCTTCTCCGTCATAAACCAGTTGTCCGACAGCCTTTATCTCATTGTTTCCAGAAGGCGCTGCTTCCACAACGATATCAATAGGTTCGTTCAGTTGCGTCTGGTTTTCGTCAATTATTGCCAGTTTATATTCGCCAGGTTCAACATAGTATGCACTTGCTATGCTTACATTGATGCTTTCTTGAGCATAGATGTCTTCAAGATATGTGTCGCTTTCTGCTATTTTTGTACCATCTTCCTTATTATATATAGCCGCCTTAATCTCACTGCTATATTCCATGTCGCCATTGTTTGTTACAGTTGCAGTAACCATAGATTTTACACCTTGATACATTTTTGTTTCTAGTTTTACGTCGTCTGCAGAGAGCTGGAACATTGTAGGCATGTTAAATGTCAGTTTGTCTTCACTGACTGTCAGTTTCTGGTAGTTTGGTTTACTGTTGTTGTTGTCGCGAACTTTAGTCCAGTTGTTTCCTCCATGCTCTACTGCTATTGGGAATACACGATAAATCCCAGGTTCAAGTGATGACAGGTCTGCTTCTGCGGCATTTATCCCTATAGTCAGCTCGCCCTTAGCCAGTGTCTTCTCTGTCTCTGCTGCAGGTATGGCAAGCACGAGATTGTTATCTGAGTCGTAAACACCAAATCCAAAGTCTGCGGTGATGTCGCAGTAACCTCCATTGGTAATCTTGCCAGGTAAGCGTAACTTAATCTTGTCGTTACGCTGAGCACTAGATGGTGTTGCTTGTATGCGTTCAGAAGATAGTAGCTCAGGTGTCAACTCGCTACCTTCCTGTGCTGGCCGGATTCCTGTAATAATGCTCTGTCGAGCATTGAAACCTCCGTCGGCACCGCCTGTCCCTTGAATGGCAGGAGTTAGTGCTGATGTGCGGAAATAGCCATTTGAAACACCTGCCCATCCCCAGTTTACGTGAATCAGACCATCCTCGTCGAAGCCATCGAACACAAAGGCATGACCGCCAGAGTTGGCGAAACCACCTGCGAAGACTGGACGTCCTTCAGATAGTTCGGTGCGTATAATGCTGTTCCACTCATCAAGAGAATAGTTAGCACGATATCGGTTTGACAGTCCTCGGTCATAATTGAAATACTCTATAAGAGCAGTAGGCCATGCATCGGGTGCTGCTCCTGAAACAGCGCCGTAGTCCATATCTATGGCATACCCGCAGTCGCGCATGAGCAAGGCTACTGCCTCACGACTTTCATCGCTATCCCAGTCGCCATAGACAGGAAGCATTGCATTCCAATTATAGATGCTTTCAGAAAAGTCAATACTCAGATTCATGTTATACTGACTGGTCTTGTAACTGTGCTGTCCTTGTCCTTGAGCAGGGTATTTATGGAAATACATTATTTGAGCCATTGCTGTTGCAGCGCATCCTGTTGCAGAATGGGTTGTTCCTACATAGTATGGAGTCATCAGATTGTAAGGCTCAAGCTGGCTCCATGCAGTTTTGCCGAGAAGCGGTGCTACTGGGGTGTATTTTGCTTCTGATTTAGCCGCCATATAGTCAGAGGCGTGAGAGCGCAGAAAGTTTATCTCTTCTGAATAGCCGTCCAACCACTCGCATACCTGAACTGGTGCAGTCTCAATATCAAGTGAGCCACTGTCGGAATATCCAAGAACTTCATAAGCACGGTCGTCACCTGCAATGATGACAAATCCCATATTATTTCCACAATTGACTACATAATAGTCAGCAAAATCTTGTTTCTCATTCTTGCTCTGACAGCGAAGTTGAGTGTTCTTCACTGCCTTTCCCTTGCTAGCAAAAAACTTGCCTGCAATCTGTAAGGCTTGCCGTCTTGAGATTTCTTTTGAACTTACGACTCCGCAAAAAGTCAAAGCACAAATAACGAGCAAAGTAATTTTTTTAATCATAAGCTTTTGTTTTTGTAACATTTTGTAATCTTTTTATGTTGCAAAAATAACAAAATGTCGCTGTAGGGTAGGCGCGGTATTATGGTTTTGGTGTTCAAATTTCAGAAATCAAACCAAATTTGTCGTGTTTATGTGTGTTTTTCAGAGATTTGCTTAGTAGAACAGGCCTTTGCTATGTGTTTTTCTTATTTAGTCTGTAAGAGGCTGCTTGTGTGGGAATATGGCAAAATTATCGCTTTTGAGCCTGTCGCTGATATTCTGACGGTGTGAGTCCTGTGACGCGCTTGAAGGATGTAACGAAAGAACTGCGCGATTTGAAACCTACGCTGTTTGAGATGGCTTCAATTGTGAGTTTGCCGAATCTTTCTACGTCGCTAATGCGCTTGCAGGCTTCCTTTATGCGGTAGTCGTTTATGAAGGTATTGAAGTTGCAGTCGTAGGTTTCGTGGATTACCTGTGATACATACTTATATTTTGATTCGGCAAGTTGTGCAAGCCGTTCAACGGAGAAGTCGGGTGAGAAAATCTCTTCGTTGTTTTCAATTATGTGTATGATGCGTGAGAGCAGAGCCTGCTTGTCATTGTCTGTCAGTGTGCTGTTCTTATATTTCAGTATGTTTTCTTCTGTCTGTTCTTGGTTTGTTGCTGTCTGCATAACTTGTTGCAGCTGTTCTTCATATTTCTTGCGCATTCTTCGCTCGTCTTCCTCAGCTTTAAGCACAGCCACATTCTTTTCGTAGAGTGAGCGATTAGACCTGCGTAACTGCTTGTTCTTGTGGAAAACGATGAAGAGAAAGGCTATGACTACGATTGCCACGATGAAAATCATGACAGAGATGGTTTGCAGTTGCTGATGATGGTGGCGTATGTCTGCCATCTGTTTGTCCATTGCTTTCAGTTGTTGGCGAAACTCAGTTTCGTTGACACTTGCCAGTTGGCGATAGTTTGTCAACGTGTCTTTTAGCTGTATGCTGCGCTCGCGGTATTTGTCAGCCTGCGCCATATTGCCCGACTGCCTGTAGTTGTCTGCCAGTAGGCTGAAGGCTTCGAGTTTGCAGTCTTTCATGTCGCGTTCGATGGCAATGGCTTCTGCTTGTTGCAGTGTGCTTATTGCCCCGATGAAATCGGCTTTTTTTGAATAAATTTTCGATTTTTCAACCAGTGTGAAGTAGATTAGTCGCTTATATTTGCTCCCTTTCAGCATGTTCAGTTGCCGTTCAAAAATGTCAAGTGACTGCTTGTAGTCTTTCTTCTCAATGCAGGAAAAGGCTTTGTGGAGTAAAATATTATAGTTGCGTAGCAATTGGTTGCTAGTTGGTTTCAGACTGACATATTTATTCCACTCTTGCTTTATAGACTGAATGCCATTTAAGATGGAGGCTATAGACAACATGTTTGTTGCAGCCATGTCTGCTTGAAGTCCGTCGTTTATTATTGTTGCAGTTGAAAGCGCTTGCTTATAGTAATCGAGCGACCTCTGTCTGAGTTCGCGGTTGTTTGTTTCATCGGCTATTGTTGTATACATGCATCCGAAGCCAAGAAAAATCTCTGGCATCTTGAAGTCGTTCTCGTTGGCAATGTCAAGTGCACGGCTAAGATAGTCGAAGCATTTAGGATAGTCGTAGAATTTGTAGAAATATATTTCCCAAAGGCGCATGCAGGCTTCAGCACATTGTTTCTTCTCGTATTCGTTCATCGATGAATAGTCGTAGCGGTTGCATACAACTGTGAAGCAAAGGAGTGAGGTGTTTGCATCTGTATTCATACAGTCAGTGCCTGATTGCATGAGTTTTTCCGAAGAGAGATTTAGTAGTGCTTTTCCTGTAGGCAACTTGTTGTTGTTTGCACCAGCCATCTGAAAAGATGATGCAAGCAATAGAAAAATGACAATTACCCTATATAGTTTATTTCTTTTCACAAGTTGCACAATTATAATGAGTATTAAGAAATAGTAGCATTATTCTGAGGTGGCAGATCTGCTTATTAGCATAATCTACGGGCATAAGCGACTTTCTAAGTTGCAAAAATAGCAAATAAGAATGAAAATTCAAAATCTTTACCTGCGATTATTTTTTCTTCATAACAATATTATTAAGTTCAATAGTCTTATAGAACTTTCTATTCTTTATAAACTTGTAAACTAAAGTATGTCTATACTTACATTTTGTAAGTTTCAAAATCAGCCCAAAATATTGACGAAAAAAGTAAAAAATCTTGACAAACGGAATTTTAATTCTAGAGAAGGATTTTCCGATTGGCACTAGGCGAAATGCAAAAATGTGTTTAATTGTTAATCAATCGGCTTAAACTATGTAAACGAACATAAGGAATGAAAAAGTGAAAGGTGTCCTTTCGCGATGCGAAACGTGGCATATCGCAGTGCGATATGTGGCATATTACACTGCCAAAGGTGCCCTTTCACACCGCGAAAGATGCCCTTTGACTTTTTTAACACTTATGTATTATTAGACGAAACGTATAATGTCTTGATATTGAATGATTTACTAAAAAGAGCAAGAAACCGCCAAATACTCGCATATTTTGCAACTTTATTTTTCTAAGTCGTAAATTTTTAAGTTATTTGCGTGTTTAGTTAATCAATTTTTTACCCAACTCGGCTCTGAAAATTGCAAGTTTTTCTCTCGGCAAAGGCTAAAGAACAAGAATTGCTTTCAGATTATAAGTTAATTGGGATGGTTTATAAGAAATAAAAAAGAGCCTGCTTATTTTACGTAAGTAGGCTCTGATGAATTTATTTATATCTGCCGTTGGTTGGCGGCTTAGTTATTTCTCTGGCGCTTACTATTCCGTAGTGAATAGAACTTGTATGACGGTTTGACCAACTGCCTTCATGGTTTGGCGGTCTATGTGCTGCATGTCGTCGTTGACGGTATGCCATGTTGGACCGAAGGAACTGCTCTCATTGTATGGATAGTAAGGGATGATGTCGATTGTAGGAATGCCTGCAATCTTGTTTACTGGGTCGTGGTCGTCGGTGATGTAGCCGCCTGTCTGCGAAACAAAGTAGCCGCTATAGCCTGCCGACTGTGCTGCGCTCCATACTCGGTCGACAATGCGCGGTGCGTATTTCATGGAGAATCCTTCCTTATAGAACTGTGCGTTTTCGCCTCCTACCATGTCAAGCAGTATTCCGAACATTATCTCCTGTCCGTCAACAGCCTTGTAGTTGTTTGACCAATACTGCGCTCCGAGTGCCCAACTGTCTTCTGCCTGAATGCCAGACCATTGAGGAACGCCCCAGTCTTCGGCATCGAAGCAAACGAAGTCTACGCCGATGTTGATGGTTGTGTCTTTCTGAAGCAGACGTGAAATCTCAAGCATGACAGCTACACCGCTTGCTCCGTCGTTGGCTCCCAATACTGGAGTCTTCCATTTTTTCTCGTCTGGGTCGTTGTCAGCCCAAGGTCTTGAGTCCCAGTGGGCGCACAGAAGTATGCGTTTCTTAGCCTCTGGGCGGAAGCGTGCAATTATGTTAGTGCTCTTCAGAATTGTTCCGTCATAGCCTTTCAGGTCTGCATTTTGTTCTTCTACGGTGCATCCGAACTGCTTGAACTTGTTGACAATCCACTCGCGGCACTGGTCGTGCGCGGTGCTGTTCATCGTGCGCGGACCGAATGCGCATTGCTGTTCGCAGAAGAAATAGGCAGAGTCGGCATCGAATGTAGGCCCTGCAAGGTTTGTTTCCTGCAAGTCGTCGCTCTCTTTGGTTGCCTGCTTGCACGAAGCACACGATATGAGCAAGGTTACTACAAAGGCAAGCGACATGATTGATGATACTGAAGATGAAAGTTTTTTCATTTTGTTTCTGAGTTTATATATAAATGTATTGGCGGGTTGACAAGCACTAATTAGTTATGTGGATTAAAGATTAAAGAATAACGATTAACGTCTCGTTCCAGTTAAGGTTAAAGTTAAGGTTGTGGTTAAAGTTAAGTTTTTCGTTCCCGTTAAGGTTCTTATAACTCACAACCTTAATCTTTAATCCTTACAACTACACTCTGAATATTGTTCTCAGCCAGTTGCCTCCCCATATTTTTGCTATGTCTTCTTCGCTATAGCGGCGGCGCAGCAACTGGATAGTGAAGTTTATGTTCTCTGATGTGTCTGCCATTCCTGGTACTCCGCCATCGCCGTCGAAGTCGGTTCCTATTCCAACGTGGTCTATTCCCATAATGTTTATGGCATGTTCTAAGTGTTTTACAACATCGAGTATTGATGCTTCGCTGTCAGTTTTCAGGAAACCAGGGTAGAGAGTTATCTGGCATACTCCGTCTTTTTGTGCCAGCGCACGCATTTGGTCGTCGGTTAGATTTCGCGGATGGTCGCAGAGTGAGCGGCAGCTGCTGTGTGAGCAGACTACAGGATGCGAAGATATCTGCAACGCATCGTAGAACGTTGACTCTGCTGCATGGCTCAAGTCAACGGCTATGCCGCAGCGGTTCATCTCGCGAATGACGTCTGCGCCGAAGTCGCTTACGCCTCCCCATGTGGCAGAACCGCGAGCCGAGTCGCACAGGTCGTTGTCGCCATTGTGGCAGAGTGTTATGTAGACAATGCCTCGTTTGGCAAAATACTCCACTCGTCGGATATCGTGTTCAAGAGCCTTTCCGTTTTCTATAGCATACATTATGGAGTGCATGCCCTTACGTTTGTTCTCGTATAGGTCGGCAATGGTACGAGCCTGGCGTATGTAGTCGTGGTTGTCGGCAATGATTGTGTCGAGTTTGTTGAATATAGAATCGGCATATTCAAAAGCCGAGTCCTCGTAGTTCTGAGGTATGTATGCTGCCATAGTAACTGCATCCTGACGGCCGTCGGTCATCTTATGCAAGTCGACGAGAATGCGACTGTCGCGCACTGCAAAGTTTATTCCTTGCGGAAAGAGCATAGGAGTGTCGCAATGGGTGTCGAGTGTGAGAATGGAGCGATGGACAGCCTTTGCCTTGTTGAATAGTCTTGCCTCGTTGACAAGCCATTGGAACAGAGGTAGTCCTTCGCTGCCTAACCATTCTGGATGCCACTGTACACCGAGTATGGCGTGGTGTTCGCTGCTTTCAATTGCTTCTATCACACCGTCTTTCGCCTTAGCCGAAATGCGGAAATGAGGTCCGGCAGCATCAACTGCCTGATGGTGGAATGAGTTAACGGCAATACTTTCTTTGCTGTAAATGGTATGGAGTATGGTCTGCGGCAATATGCTTACGCTGTGTGTCGCTTCCTGCTGCGGTGCATCTTGCGAGTGTTTCAGCGTAGCGACTGAAGCTTCTTTTCCTGCACGCTCACTCAAGTCTTGTGCAACATGTCCATCGAGAGCCATTGCCAGTGTCTGACAGCCTCTGCAAATGCCAAGCATAGGAATCTGACGGTTGTATGCAAGTCTTGTAATAAGCAGTTCTGGCAGGTCGCGCTGAGGATTGATATTGTGAAGAAGCGACGAAGGTTCCTCGCCAGCCCAAAGCGGATTGTAGTCGCCTCCTCCAGAGAGCAGCAGTGCATCAATGTTGTCAAGTGTGTTAACGATTGTGTCAACATCATCTACTGGCGGAATAAGTACGGGCACTCCTCCAGCCTTAACAATCTGTTCGTAATAATGATTGCGCAGGGTGGCATTGCCATCAGCGAAGTTTGCAGTGATGCCAACCATAGGGCGGCGCTCTGCTTCAGGATACTTTGAGTAAACCTTTTCGAAATATTGTTGCAGATTAAAGTTCTCCATGTTTCTTTTCAAATATAATAAAAACAAAGAAAGTTGCACCGACTCCCTGGTGGTTGTCGGGCAACTTTATCTTAATCTTCTTCTTCAAGTCTTACGGGAACGTCACGCTTTATGCTCTGCTCCAGTGAGATGAGTGTCTCTGTGGCAATCACGCCTGGTGTAGACTGCAACTTGCCGTTGATGAGATCCATCAGTTGTTCGTTGTCGCGGGCATAGAGTTTAACCAGCATTGTGTAAGGACCTGTGGTGAAATGGCATTCAACAATTTCTGGAATCTGATAGAGTTTGTCAACCACTTTGCGATACATGCTGCCTCGTTCAAGAGTAAGTCCAACGTAGGTGCATGTAGAATAGCCGATGCTCTTTGGGTTAATGTCAAACCCGCTGCCAGTGATTACGCCATTTTCCACAAGATGCTGCACTCGCTGATGGATGGCTGCTCTCGACACATTACATTCGATGGCAACATCCTTGAACGGTGTGCGTGCGTTCTTCGAAAGAATCTTGAGAATCTTTTTGTCTAAATTATCAATCTTTTCCATTTGCTTTCTGAATAGATTTCGTGTTGTCTGTTTATGTTAAAGGCAATACTCCATCTTTCATCTAAGTTACTGAAGCTTCGGAAATCCTCAACTTCTGAGGCTTAAATTAAGAAGATTATACCATATTCTATAATAATATGCATAAATCCCTTTATAATCTTATAACCTCATAACCTTCTAAAAGTGGAGGAATATAAACCTCCTAAACTTAAATAAGTTACTTTATAGCCTCAAGTTCAACAGTGAAGATGAGTGTTGAGTAAGGAGGAATCTTGCCAGCCTGACGCTCTCCGTAAGCCAGATTCTCTGGAATAAAGAGCATCCACTTGCTTCCTACTGGCATCATTGTCAGCGCTTCGGTCCAACCCTTTATCACTTGTGTTGGGCGGAAAGTTGAAGTCTGAGGGTTGCGGTCGTAAGAGCTGTCAAACTTTGTTCCGTCGATGAGCGTTCCTTCATACTTCACAACCACTTCGTCGTTTGCCTTTGGAATAGCGCCATTGCCCTCGCGAAGAACTTTATATTGCAGACCTGAAGGCAAAGTTACAACGCCTTCTTTCTTTGCGTTCTCTGCGAGGAAAGCTTCTCCCTCTGCTTTCATTGCTCTTTCGGTTGCTTTCTTTGCTTCTGCACGTAAGCCCTTCTCGTAGTCCTTTGCTGCACTAACCTCCATTTTAGTGTCGTGGTTTGCCATTGCAGCTAAGAAACCCTGATGGAACATATCTGGAATGATAGTATCTTTAGCATACTTATATTCCTTTTCCTTCATAGGAAGCATTCTCTCGCAAACCATGTTTGCCACCTGTATGCCGGCAATGTAAGCCTTGTAGTGTTCGTCGTCCATTTTAGCAAGTCCCATCTTGTAGCCCTTGACAACGTCTGCCATGTAAGCAGTGTCAACGCCGAAGTTCTGCTGAAGGAAAGGCATGAGTCCGTCGGTCATGTTCATTCCTGCGGCATAACTCAGAGAGTCGCCTGCGGTGATGAGTTGAATGACCTTTTGGCAACATTCTTCTTCACCCTTATGACATTTCTTTTTGTCCTTGCCATGACCTTTCTTTGCGTGAGGACATTTGGCTTCAGTATTGTTCTTCTGCTTCTTTTCCTTCTTGCTTTGCGCCATAGCAGGTGCAAAAGCGGCACTTGCCAGTACGACAAGTGCCAGTATAGCGAATTTCTTCATTCTTCTTTTGCTTTTTAGTCTTTACTTCTGCTGTATGTTAGCAGGCATCTGTGGTTTTGGAGCACTCTTTTCAATGGCAAGCACTTCAATCTTGAAGATAAGAGTAGAATAAGGTGCTATCTCGCCAGCCTCGCGCTCACCATAAGCAAGGTCTGCTGGGATGTAAACTTCCCATACTGAACCTACAGGCATGTGAACGAGTGCATCAGCAAAGCCTTTGATATACTGTGAAGGCTGAACTGTTACAGGCTCTTTGCGCTCGTATGAGCTGTCGAATACCTTACCGTCGATAGTACGTCCTTCGTAGTGCAGTTTAACATAAGAAGAATCAGTTGGAATGGCACCGTTACCTTCTTTGATTACTTTATACTGAACGCCGCTTTTGAGTTTCTTAACTCCAGCCTTCTTTGCATTCTCCTCGAGGAACTTAGCACCAGCTTCCTTGTTCTTCTCAAACTCCTTAGCGCGGATGCTCATAGCCATTTCGTTAATCTTTTCTGGAGTAAGTATGTTAGCCTTGCCCTTCAGTCCGCTGATATATCCTTCGAGCATCTGCTTCATTGACAGAGTCTTAGTAGAGTCGTTGCTGAAGATGCGGCGGCTCAGACCTTTGTGAGAGAACATGAGGTCGAGGCCGAAGGCAACACCTGCGTTGTAAGCCTGCTTCTTCTTGTCGTCAACAGCGTTTGCACCGTCGCGCAAACCTTTGATAAATGCATCCATGTAGGCAGTATCTATCTCCATCATAGCAAGACGCTGCTTAACCTGCTGTGCCTGTTCGCAGCCAATTGCAAAGCTCAGAGAGTCAATCTTAGAATTTGCTGAATTGTCTTCCGTCTTCTTGTCGCAAGACACAATTGCTGCTGAAGCGAATACTACCGCAGCAAAAAGAATCATTTTTTTCATCGTTTTTACTATTTTTTATTAGGTTTATGTTCAATTAGATAATAAATTTGACGGGAACGTTAACGTTAACCTTAACGGGGACGATAACCTTAATCCTTAATCAATCAATCACCCCCCGACTTACTGCACCTCAATCAGTTCAACATCGAAGATGAGAGTTGCATAAGGAGGAATCATCTGACCTGCGCCAGACTCTCCGTAAGCAAGCATGTAAGGAATGAAGAAACGAGTCTTGCCGCCTTCCTTCATGAGTTGCAGACCCTCAGTCCAGCCAGTAATCACTTGGTCAAGTCCAAACACTGCAGGTTCGCCGCGCTGAACAGAACTGTCGAATACTGTTCCGTCGATGAGGAAACCCTCGTAGTGGCACTTCACCTTGTCAGTAGCCTTAGGGCTGCGGCCTGTTCCTTCTTTCAGAACCATATATTGTAGTCCGCTTTCGCGAGTAATTACGCCTTCTTTCTTTCCGTTTTCTTCGAGGAACTTCTTGCCTTCTTCCTTGGCAACCTTTCCTTGTTCCTGGCGCATCTTCTCTACTTCCTCCTGCTTCTTCTGGAAGTATTCCTGCACCATTTGCTGCGCCTCCTGATGAGACATTTTTAGTTCTTTACCTGCGATAACGTCATCGATAGCCTGAGAGAAGTCTTCGATTGACAGTCCTACAATGTCCATTTGCTTGAGTTGCTGGCCAATGCCGAGTCCCAAAGCATAACTTAGTTTGTTCATGTCTTAAATCTATTGTTTTTAGTTTATTGTTCTTCAACGAAAAATCGTGCAAAGTTACTTTTTTTCTTTGTAAAGAATGTAGTATTTGCAGAAAAATTACTATTTTTGTGCATTGTTAACGAGCAATAAGAATAATATTGACTCAGTTGACAAGCTTAATATGGTGCATAGTTATGCTGGATTAATGATTAAGGATGCAAGATTAATAATAAAGTTCCCGTTAAGGTTCCAATAGCTATAATCCTTAATCCAGGAAAATCCTTCTATAATAACAATCGAATAACAAACAAGAAAAGACTTACAACATGAAAAAGAAGTTAGTAGTGCTTACAGGTGCAGGAATGTCGGTTGAAAGCGGACTTAGCACTTTCCGTGATGCCGACGGACTTTGGGAGAACTATCCCGTGCAGAAAGTTGCCACACACGAGGCATGGGAAGACGATCCTAACTATGTTAATGAGTTCTATAATATGCTGCGTGGCAAACTGCTGAAAGCGAAACCAAACAAAGGGCATGAGCTTGTGGCAGAACTGGAGAAATACTACGATGTTACGGTGATTACTCAGAATGTTGACAACCTTCACGAAATGGCTGGTTCTTCTAAGGTTATCCACCTGCATGGCGAACTTATGAAGGTGTGTTCGGAGCGTGATGTCGACGACGAGAGATACATCAAGCAGCTGACTCCCGACAACTATACCGTTGCGCCCGATGAGAAAGCTGGCGACGGCTCGCGTCTGCGTCCTTACATTGTGTTCTTCGGCGAGGGTGTGCCAAATATCTCGCGTGCTGCCGAAGAATGTTCAGAGGCTGACATATTCTTGATAATAGGAACGTCGCTGGTAGTCTATCCCGCAGCAGGTCTTGTTCAGTATGTCAAGCATGGTGTGCCTATCTATCTTGTTGACCCTGCCGATGTTTCAGCCCACATCTCTGGAGTTACCCACATCAAGAAAGGTGCTTCAGAAGGAATGAAGGAAGTGGCAGAACAGTTAATTAGTTTATAGTTATTCTGGATTAAAGATTAAGGAATGTGATATCAGTGCATAGTTCATAATGCATAATGCATAGTCTTTAGCAGTGCATAGTTCATAGTTGTTTTAGTTGACAGTTAACGTTAAAGTTCCCGTTCCCGTTATCGTTCCCGTTCCCGTTATCGTTCCCGTTGGATTAGTTCCCGTTAAAGTTCTCATAACTTTCTCTTGAATGTTGTTTTGTGAGTATAATCCTGAGAATGTCTGTAAATAATTAGCCCCGAAAGTTGTGTCGCAACTCTCGGGGCTAATTCTGTTAAGCAGATATTTTCTTTAATTCTATTTGCACATCACTTTCTTTGTCGAGCCGTCGCTCATCTTCACGATGTTTATGCCCTTCTGCGGCGAGCTGATTCTCTGTCCGCTCACATTGTAGCGTTCTGCTTCCTTTGCAGTAATGTTCGTTGTTGCCGACTCTACATTGTTCTCTATGCCTTCCACTATGTTTTTAAACTTGTTCCATGCTGGCGTACTTTCGTACTTTGTCTTTGTGCCTGTCGGAACATAAAGCGTAGCACTTGTGAACTCAATATCCTCAGTGTCGAAATTATATACACAGAACACATCTTCGTCTATCATAAATGGTTCTTCTATCAAAGATATTACTGAAGTCAAGCCTGGACAGCCTTTGAAAGCCCCATGTCCGATGAATTTTACGCTGTTGGGTATGCTTATTGATGTCAAGCCTGTGCAGACAGCGAAAGCATAATTGCCTATGCTAGTTATGCTGTTTGGAATGACAGTATTCTTACATCCTGTAATAAGCGTATTTGTTTCAGTTTCTATCAAAGCATTGCAGTTTTCGCGCGAGTCATAATTAGCATTACCATTTTCTACAGTAATTGATTCCAAGTCTGAGCAACCGATGAAAGCATATTTTCCGATGCTTGTTACGCTGTTGGGTATGCTTATTGATGTCAAGCCTGAGCAACTGAAGAAAGCACCATAGCCTATCATTGTTACGCTGTTTGGAATGACAGTATTTTTACATCCAGCAATAAGCCTATTTGTTTCAGTTTTTATCAAAGCATTGCAGTTTTCGCGCGAGTCATAATTAGCATTACCATTTCCTACAGTAATTGATTCCAAGCCTGAGCAACCGAAGAAAGCTTGTGATTCAATGCTTGTTACGCCGTTGGGTATGCTTATTGATGTCAAGGCTGAGCATTCATAGAAAGCACGTATTCCAATGGTTGTTACACTGTTTGGGATATCTATTGATGTCAAGCTTTTGCAACCATAGAAAGCAAAATCTCTGATGGCAGTTACGCGGTATGTTTTTTCTTCATAATCTACTGTTTCTGGAATTGTTATGTTTCCTGAATATGGATTATTATCATTTCTTATTACCTCTGCTTCTAAAGTCTCGTTGTCTAAATCATACCATATTCCGTCAATTATGGCTTCGTCAGCTAAGGCAGACACGGACATGATGCTCATAAAGAGCAATAAAAAGAGTTGTTTTGTTTTCATAGAATTGTTGTAATTAGTTGGTTTGCCTTAATCCTTTCGGGCGACTGGGCTTCCTCCCATGCGTAATCAAACAGTCCTTCTGTCTGTGGTATTAGACAAAATAAAATAACGTGGACTTATAATTTCGGTTACGCTTTTCGTTGTATTGGTGATAACCTTACATTCTTCTTTTATTTTTTATTATTTTACAAATATACGCTGTTTTCTTGAGATATGGTAAAATTCATAAGGATTTTTATCTGTATGTAACAGTAAGTGTGTTATAAAATTGCATATCAGCTGATTATAGTTTATTTTGTCTTCAACACCTTAAATTTCAAAGATAAGTAGACAAGGTTAATATAGTGCATAGTTATGCTGGATTAATGATTAAGTTCCCGTTAACATTAATCATTAATCTTTCATACTTAATCATCCACGATGCCGTTGCATCGTGTAGACACACTCCTCAGTCACTTCGTGACAGCTCCCCTAACTTAGGGGAGCAATTACTGCGTTTGAGTTTGAAATGTCACTCAGATGACTCAGATATCTCAGATTTTTAATATTAATTTGTTAACTTACAAACTATAACTTCAAAAATCAGCCCAAAATTTTGACGAAAAAAGTAAAAAATCTTGACAAACGGAATTTTAATTCTAGAGAAGGATTTTCCGTTTGGCACGAGGCGAAATGCTAAAAAGCGTTTAATTGTTAATCAATCAGCTTAAACTATGTAAACGAACATAAGGAACGAAAAAGTGAAAGGTGTCCTTTCGCGATGCGAAACGTGGCATATCGCAATGCGATATGTGGCATATTGCAGTGCCAAAGGTGCCCTTTCACACTGCGAAAGATGCCCTTTGACTTTTTTAACAGTTATGAGTCTTTAGACGAAACGTATAATGTCTTGATATTAAATGATTTACTAAAAAGAGCGAGAAAGCGCCAAATACTCGCATATTTTGCAACTTCGTTTTTCTAAGTCCAGAATTTTTAAGTTATGAGCAGGGTTAGTTAATCAATTTTTTACCCAACTCGCCTCTGAAAATTGCAGGTTTTTCTCTCGGCAAGGGCAACAAAAGAAATATTGCTTTCAGATTGAAAGAACTTTAATGGGAACTAATCCAACGGGAACGATAACGGGAACGATAACTTTAACTTTAATCATTATTCCTTCATCTTTAATCGTGAACAGTGCAGCTGCATGGTGGAAACATACTCCTCAGTCACTTCGTGACAGCTCCCCTAACTTAGGGGAGCAATTTGTTTATTTGAGAATTTAATCGCACACAGATTTGTTTAACGATAACGGGAACGTTAACTTTAACGTTAACTGTCAACTAAAACAACTATGCACTATGCACTATGAACTAAATAAAGACTATGCATTATGCATTATGAACTATGCACTGATATCACATTCCTTAATCATTAATCCAGCATAACTCATGATATTAATCCTTAAAACAACTGGCTTGTTAAGCCGTGTTATCCTTACACTAAATAACAACAAATAGTGTTAATTAATTGACTTAGTGTTTCCAAAATGGCAGAAAATAGTGTTTTTTTCTTTATTTTTGCATAGTTTTTCGGAAAAGAATTGTTTTCCGTAACATTCATTTTTTATAATAAAAATATTTTTATGACGTTACAAATCAAGAGAATAGGACTGGCAGTACTGATGTTTTGTTCCGTCTTTGCGGTTTCAGCACGAAAGTGGACTCTACAAGAGTGTATCGACTATGCGCTGAAGAACAACATAACGCTGCGGAAGACCAGCCTAAACCGGCTCTCTGCCAACGAAGACTATCTGCAAAGCAAAGCGGCTCTGCTGCCTTCGCTCAGTGCTTCTACAACCCACAATGCCACCTATAGGCCCTTCCCCGAAACGGGTACGGGAATTGTCAGCAACGGCTATGTTCAGTCGGGTGTTGACAAAGTCTACTATAATGGTTCCTATGGAGTGAGCGGCAACTGGACCGTGTGGGACGGAAACCGCAACCGCAACCAGATAAAACTGAACGATATGGCTATAAAAAAAGCAGAACTCGACTCGGCAACCACAGCCAACAGCATACAGGAGCAGATAGTGCAGCTCTATGTTCAGATTCTCTATTCTTTTGAGGCAATAACCGTTCACGAGGCAAGTCTTGAAACATCGAAGAAGAATGAAGAACGAGGCGAGCAGTTTGTTGAAGTAGGAAGCATGAGCCGTGCCGACCTTCAGCAACTCGTTTCACAGCGTGCGCAAGACGAATATAATCTTGTTGAGGCTCAGAGCAACCTCAGAAACTATAAGCGACAACTGAAACAACTGCTTCAGATTGTTGACGACGACGATTTCGACATAGCCATTCCCGACACCACCGACGACATGGCGCTTGCTCCACTTCCGCAACTTCAGTCGGTCTACAGCATGGCCCTCAGCCAGCGGCCAGAGATAAAGAACGCGCAGATGGGCATCGACATGAGCAATCTCTCTATCGACATAGCCAAAGCGCAGCGGCTGCCAACTCTCTCGTTCACGGCAAGTGCCATAACAAACACTACAACCATGAGCGACAATGCTTGGGGCAGGCAGATGAAAAACAACTTCAACGTGGGTGCAGGCTTTACGCTAAGCATTCCGATAAGCGACAACCGTGCTGCCCGAACATCAATAAACAAGGCCATGATTCAGCGCGACAGCTATATGCTTGACCTCGAAAACGAGCGCACCCAGTTGTATAGCAACATTGAAAACTACTGGATTCAGGCTTCTATAAACCAGAACAAGTTCCGAGCAGCGCAAGTGGCAAGCCAGAGTCAGGAGGCAAGCTACGAACTGCTGAGCGAGCAGTTCCGCTTAGGTCTGAAAAACATAGTAGAACTGATGACTGGCAAAGACAACCTGCTTGCAGCCAAGCAGAACGAAATTCAGAGCAAATACATGACAATACTCTATCTCGACCTGCTCCGATTCTACGAAGACGGAACACTGACAAGATAGCAAGCCATGTGTTAGCAGAAGTTTAGTAAAAGAAACATTCTAATCTTCGGCATATATATTAAGGTATAAGAAAAGAATAAAACAGCAATAACTATAATAATGATGAAAAAGAACCGAAAAATAATTATTAGCATTGCAGCAATAGCAGCAGTGGCACTCGTGGTTTTTCTGCTGACAGGAAAGAAGAAGGAAAAAGAAGTATCGTTTGAATTTGCCAAAGTAGAGAAGGCAAACATTCAGAATAGCATCACAGCAACAGGCACGATTGAGCCTGTAACCTCAGTTACTGTAGGTACGCAGGTGTCGGGCATTGTCAGCAAGCTCTATGTTGACTACAACAGCGTTGTGAAGAAAGGGCAGGTTATTGCAGAACTCGACAAGACCAACCTCATAAGCGAACTCAATACGGCTAAAGCCAACCTCAACAGTGCGCAGAGCACATTAAACTATCAGCGCGACAACTATCAGCGCTACCGCACACTCTACAACAAGGGACTTATCAGTGCCGACAATTTTGAGAGTGCCCGCCTCTCTTACGAGCAGGCAAGGCAGCAGGTCTTACAGGCACAAGAAAACGTGCATCGTGCGCAAACCAACTTAGGATATGCCACCATCACTTCGCCCATCGACGGAGTGGTGCTCTCAAAGTCGGTTGAGGAAGGACAGACCGTAGCGGCAAGTTTCAGCACGCCAGAACTCTTCAAGATTGCACAAGACCTGACCAACATGCAGGTGGTTGCCAATGTTGACGAGGCAGACATAGGCGGTGTTAAACCAGGTGAGCGAGTAACCTTCACAGTCGATGCCTATCCCGAAGATACGTTTACAGGTGCTGTAAAGCAGGTGCGTCAGGAAGCCACAACAACAAACAATGTGGTTACCTACGAGGTGATTATCAGTGCTCCTAATGCCGACCTGAAACTGAAGCCAGGACTGACAGCCAACATAACAATCTACACACAGGAGCGACAAGGCGTAGTGAGCGTTCCTTCAAAGGCTCTTCGTTTCACTCCTACGCAGGAAACCGTTGGCAAGCGCAAGATACAAGACACAAAAGGCAAGAACAAGGTGTGGACTGTTGAAGGAAACAACATTGTGGCTCACAGTGTCAACATTGGCATGAGCGACGGAACCCACACGCAGATTGTCAGTGGAATAGACGAAGGCAAGCAGATTGTCGTAGGTTTTAAGACCAGCGACGAAGAAGATGACGAGGCTGAAGAAGAGAAGGCTCGCAGTCCGTTTGCACCAGGACCGCCTAACAGAAACAAGAAGAAGTAGGCGACTGCACCAGTAATCGCTTTATAATCCTACAGAAAACTAAGAAGCAATCAGGATGGAAAGAAAAGAAAAAGTTGTGATAGAGCTCGACAACGTGAAGCGCGACTTCATTGTAGGCGATGAGACCGTGCATGCCCTGCGTGGCGTCTCTTTCAAAATCTACGAAGGCGAGTTTGTTACAATCATGGGTAAGTCGGGTTCGGGAAAGTCGACCTTGCTGAACCAGTTGGGGTGTCTCGACACGCCTACGAGCGGCGAATACTATCTCGACGGAGTGTCTGTGCGCACCATGTCGCGGTCGCAGCGTGCCGTTTTGCGGAATAGGAAAATCGGCTTTATCTTCCAGAGTTATAACCTTCTGCCAAAGACGACGAGCGTGGAGAATGTGGAACTGCCGTTGATGTATAACATAGCGATAGGTGCGCGTGAACGCAGGGAGCGTGCCATAAAGGCATTGCAGGATGTAGGTCTTGGCGAAAGGCTCTACCACAAGTCTAACCAGATGTCGGGAGGACAGATGCAGCGTGTGGCTATAGCCCGTGCGCTGGTCAACAATCCAGCCGTTATCTTAGCCGATGAGGCAACGGGTAACCTCGACACTCGCACCTCGTTTGAGATTCTTGTCTTGTTTCAGAAACTCCATGCCGAAGGCAGGACTATTATATTTGTTACCCACAATCCCGATATTGCTCACTATTCTTCGCGCAACATCATGCTCCGCGACGGACGTGTCATCAGCGACGAGATAAATACCAATCCGCTCTCTGCAGCTGAAGGACTTGCGCAACTGCCTAAGAATGAGGAGGATTAGGAAATAGGGAATTGACAATTATTTCATCGCTTGAACTAACGTTCTCGAACAGTGACCTTCGGTTGATAATTATTGTCTTTAGGTCGTATAAACTTATAAACTCACAAACTAATAATGAATTATTCCAACCTTTTCAAGATAGCAATAAGAGCCATTGCGGCAAACAAGATGCGCTCATTCCTTACTGCTCTCGGCATCATTATCGGTATAGCATCGGTAATTACGATGCTGGCTGTTGGTCAGGGAACAAAGAAGAGCATACAGTCGAGCATTTCGGAGATGGGCTCAAACATGATTATGATTAGCCCTGGTGCCGACATGCGCGGTGGCGTACGTCAGGATGCATCGGCTATGGAAACGCTGAAGATGGAAGACTACGAGGCTATACGCAATGAGTGTAACTACATAAAAGGAGTGAGCCCGACGGTGACGAGCAGCGGACAGTGGATTTATGGCAACAACAATACGCCTTCTGCTATCTATGGTGTCAGTCAGGACTATCTCGACATCCGCCAACTCAGCGTGGTTGAGGGTGAGATGTTTACCGATGCCGACATAAAGACGAGTGCTAAAGTCTGCATTCTCGGTCAGACTGTTGTTGACAACCTGTTTCCTGATGGCACCGACCCGCTTGGCAAAGTAGTCCGATTCAACAGCATTCCGTTCCGCATCGTGGGCATACTGAAGAAGAAAGGCTACAACACTATGGGTATGGACCAAGACGACTTGGTGCTGGCTCCTTACACTACCGTTATGAAGCGCATCCTCGCACAAACCTATCTTGGAGGCATTGTCTGCTCTGCGATAACCGAAGGGGTGACGGAAAAGGCAACGGAGGAGATTTCAACGATATTGCGCCGAAACCATAAACTGAAGGAAGCAACCGACGATTTTGAGGGCGATGAGGATGATTTCAACATTCGTTCACAGGAGGAACTCTCGTCGATGATGAACTCAACAACCGACATGCTTACCATCTTGCTTGGCTGTGTGGCTGGCATATCGCTGATAGTGGGTGGCATTGGCATTATGAACATCATGTATGTGAGTGTCACTGAGCGAACTCGCGAGATAGGATTGCGCATGAGCGTGGGAGCAAGAGGCATCGACATATTGAGCCAGTTCCTGATAGAGGCTATACTGCTTAGTGTTACTGGCGGAATAATAGGTGTGTTGTTTGGCGTTGGTATAACGAGTGCTATAAAATACTTAGCCAACTGGCCTACGTTCATTCAGCCGTGGAGCATCATACTTAGTTTTGCTGTCTGCACGCTTACAGGTATTTTCTTCGGATGGTATCCTGCCAAGAAGGCTGCCAACCTCGACCCTATTGAGGCAATTAGGTATGAATAGGGCATGGCTTATGGCTGTTTTATTTAGGTAAAAAAATAAAGCAAGGGCTAATCTCTCCACAGATTAGCCCTTGCTCTTTATAATTATGTCAGGCAATATTGCCTTTGTTTCTACAACTTCTTAGCCGTTCCAAGTATCTGTTCGCCAAGCCCTATTGTGTAGCCTTGTGAGCAGAACACTACTCGGTTGAACGTGTCGGCAATGACGAAAATAGGCAACTGGTTGGCGTTCTGCAACTTCATTTGTGCAGCAATCTGTTGCTTTATTGCTCCGTCGGTGTCTATTCCGAATATTGTTTTGGCAGGAAGATTGCTGTCAAGTCCGTCGACATGGAACTTGCGGGCATCGTCTTCGCTCTCGAATAGCAAAACAAACGGGCGGCTCCATTCTTCTAACTGGCTGCGCATCTTGGCTATATCGCGCAGAGCATGGTTGGTAGGTTCTTGTCCTACGCCAATCACTCCCACAACGAAATAGCCGCGACCAGTCTGCGAGAGTATGCTTACAGGCAAGTCGCCTGACTTCTCAAATGTAGAAGCATCAACCAACTGGAATTTCGATTCAGAGTCAAACGAACCAATTACCGAAACTTCCTCGCTGCTTTGTCGCAGCAGCAGGTCGAGTGTCGTAGTCTCACCCTCTCTTATGTTGAATGTCTGATTTGTTGTAAGCACAGAGCCGTTTGCCATTCTCATGCCCGATACCAGCATGTAGGTTCCTTCATCAAGTTGTGCGCCATTCTTGAAAGTATTGCTCCATGAAGTGCCGCCGCCCATGTCAACCTGTCCTTCATCGAAGTTGAGTAGTTGGATAGAGCCGTCAACTAAGCGTGAAATGGTGAAATGGCTATAGTATTTCGGGTCGTCAACAAGTGCATTAGGAGTGAAGCGCAGTACCAGTCTGCCCGACGGGGCTGCTGTCTGGCGGGCTGCATCGAAGTCAACGTCAATCCAGTTGCCGTCTTTCCGATATTGCACCTTGCCTGTAACAACATCCTTGCGAGCCTCAATGTCTAAAGAACGAGCCAGAGAAACAAAGAATATGTCGCGTGAGCGGTTGTCGGTGATGCGTGAACGCCATACGCCAATAGGAGTCTGTGCAATGCGCATTGCACGGCTGTCGGGGTTGAGGCGTATGTTCTTCTTGACCCATTTGACGAGCAGTGAAGGGTCTTTGCGGAACTTTTCTGCCTGCTTCTCGCTGAAAGCGTCTTGCAGGAAGTGTTTGTAAGGCAGTATAATCATTTCGTCTTCAACGCGAGGGCATACCTGGCTGCTGCGTGCTGTGAAGTTGTCTTCGAGTATATCCATCTGCATGTCGCGCAAGTCCTTGTCGCTTAGCGAACCAAGAAGTTGGTCGACGCGGCTGTAGTTGTCGGCATGACGGGCAATGAAATCGGCTATAACTCTATAGTTTCCGCGTGCTTTAACAAGATATTTCCATCCTTGCGGACTCATTTTTACAGCCCTTGCACTGTCTAAGAATGTTGCGACGTAGGCATTGCGGATAGAGTCCTCGTAGTCGAAACGCTTCTTGTTGAGTGCAGCCATTTCTGGGCTAACCTCTGGAAGGCGGACATTCTCTGGTGGAGGAACAATGTTGAGCGAGTCCATAGGAAAGACTTTCTCTTTCAGGTCGTCGCGAGTGTTGCGGTTGAGCGCAATAGTTATGTTAGTGTCTTTGCCGAAAGAAGCCTTTGAAAAACCATAATTTCCGTCTTTCGATGCCCATACCAGCAAGTCGCCTAAGCCCGAAGTGAGGAAAGTCTTGCCGTTGGCATCGGTATATTTTGTAACCGCTGTGTAGAATTCTGCATAGTTGTAAATCTTAAATTCCACCTTGGCACCCTCAACAGGATTTCCGTTTCGGTCAACAATATTGAAGTCTACGCGTGCTGTTTTTGCATAGTTGTCAATAAGGTTAATCTCGGTAAAGTTGTTAGTTCTCAGCACAACTTCCTCTGGACCATTGTAGTCGCCGAAAGCACGGGTGTGCATAAGCATGGCGCGAGAGGCTGGAGCGTTAAACCAGCCGAGATTGAGGACAGCCTCAGGTTCGCATGCTCCTAAGAAGTACCATTCGCCGTCAGCCCATGCTTCAACCCATGCATGGTTGTCGTCTGTGTGGGCCCATCGTGGAGTATACACCTGGCGGGCTGGTATGCCGACAGATCGCAGGGCTGCAACTGTGAAGGTAGACTCCTCGCCACATCGTCCGTAGGCTGAACGAATAGAAGCAAGAGGCGAAGAGGTGCGAGCATCAGAAGGCTGATAGGTAACTTTCTCATGACACCAGTGGTTTACTTCCAGTATTGCATCTTTCATGCTTAGTCCTCTCACTCTTTCCTTCAGTTCGTCGAAGAAAATCCAACGGGAGTCGTCAAGATTCTCGTTGTTTACACGAACAGGCAGCACAAAGTGGCGGAAAAGCAGTTCTGGAACCTTGTTGCCCCACTCCATCAGCCGCCTGGTTTCAAACGAAGAACGTACATTCTTCAGGTAGAACTCAGTAGGATAGTCGGTAACATCAGCCATCGCCATATATGCATAGAGAAAGCGCATGGCTTCATCTTCGAGCGGAGTAACGTTTAGTCCTTTAGTGTCATAGAACTGTTTGCCCAATAAAGACATCTTCTCGTTGAAGTCTTTGTCAACCTTCTGCCTGTAGTTGGCATCAGAAATGAAGTGGCTCCCATTCTGAGCCACAGCCGAAGCTGCAAGGCATAGCACTGCGATTGTGCTAAGAATTATTCGTTTCATTATTCTTCTTTGTGTTGATTATCATTTTGTTTGCAAAGATAATGATTTTACTCGAAACATGAATAAATAACCTATTAAAACGCTTCTGCTTAATTGTTTTTGAAAAATAAGGACGGTATGGCATGAAGTTTTTCGGTCTTAATGAAAGTTAAATAAGGAAAATCTTCATCTTAGACGTACTAAATCGCTAATTTATACGTTTATAATATATAGGGATAATCCATTTATAAGAATGAGAAAGAAATAAAAGTCTTCAACCAAATAAAAATCTAATCGACTATGACAAAATATGGACAAAACAATTACTGCGTAATTCTTGCTGGAGGGAAAGGACGCAGGCTGTGGCCGTGCAGCCGCAATGAATTTCCTAAGCAGTTTATAGACTTCTTCGGAATGGGGCGCACCCAGCTCCAACTTACTTTTGACAGAATGGCTAAGATTATGCCTATTGACCATATCTATGTCAGCACTAATCAGAAGTTTTCAGATATAGTAAAGGAGCAGTTGCCCGAACTCTCTGAGGAAAACCTGCTTGCAGAGCCTGTGAATAGAAACACAGCGCCGAGTGTGGCATGGGTTAACAACAGGATTTTCCGTCGTAACCCTAACGCAAATATCATCGTTGCACCGTCTGACCAGATGGTATTCCGCGAAGAAGAGTTTAAGGAAGATGTGCTGAAGGGCTTTGAGTTTGTCTCGCGTACAGACTGTCTGCTGACACTTGGTGTAAAGCCTACGCGCCCAGAACCAGGCTATGGATATATTCAGATAGGCGAACCAACCGACATTAAGGACTTATACAGCGTTAAGACTTTCACCGAAAAACCAGAGCGTGAGTTTGCAAAGATATTCATGGAGAGCGGCGAGTTTTATTGGAATACTGGCTTGTTCATGAGCAACTCGCGCTATCTGCAAACGTGTTTCGACAGAATATTGCCAGAAGTAATAAGGAAACTTCTCCGCGACAATCCTGACTTCACAATAGCAGATGAACAGAAATTTGTTGACGAGAACTTCCCTTCATACCCTAACTTGTCTATTGACTACGGAATACTTGAGCGTTGCGAGCAGGTCTATGTGATGCGTTGTGACTTCGGGTGGGCAGACTTGGGCACATGGCACTCTATATATGAGGCTATGAGCAAGACTAAAGACGACAACGTAATACTCGACTCGGAGGTTATTATCGAAGACAGTCGCGACAACATAATCAAGTTGCCTAAAGACCGCCTCGGTGTCATCAACGGGCTTGAAGGATTCATAGTCGTAGAAAAAGACAACGTGCTGCTCATCTGCAAGAAAGAAGACTCTTCGGCATTGATAAGAAAATATGTGAATGAGGTGCAGATGAGAAAAGGCAAGGACTTTGTCTGATAGCACAAGAACAGATGAAAAGAAAAAAGAATAGCATCTTCTCTCGAATGTTTCAATGAAACAAAACCAAAGAAGATGCTATTCTTTTTATGTTTTATGCCAGCAGGTGGCTTGCTTTCTGCTTGTTATTTTGCTGGATAGAGAGCCTGAAACTCCTTATATATGCTGTCAGCAATGCTGCGAAGCTCATCGTCTTGCAGTTTCAGTTTCTGTCCGCCGAAGTGCATGTCCTTCTCTGTCTGCATAGGAACGAGGTGGATATGGGCATGGCGAACCTCCAAACCGATTACTGCCTGACCAACCTTTACGCAAGGCATGGCACGCTTAATGGCGCAGGCAACATGCTTAGCAAACACCTGAAACTCTGCAATCTCCTCGTCGCTCATGTCGAAGATGTAGTCAATCTCGCGGCGTGGAATGACGAGAGTGTGACCCTTAGCCAGAGGGTTGATGTCTAAGAAAGCATAGAATTTGTCGCTTTCGGCACACTTGTAGCTGGGAATTTCACCCGCAGCAATCTTTGAAAAGATACTCATAGTTTGTTCTCCTTTATGATTGTGGTTACACAATGTTAGTTTTAATACCAATACTCTTTTAGCAGCACATCGGCATTAGCCCACAGTAATCTTGTCGATGCGCAGTTTGATGGTTCCGTTTGGAATCTGAATCTCCACCTCGTCGCCTTCCTTCTTGTTGAGAAGTCCCTGAGCGATAGGAGTCTTAATAGAAATCTTTCCTTCGCGCAGGTTAGCCTCGCTCTCGCTAACGATAGTGTAAGTCATCTTAGCATTGGTCTTGAGGTTAGTCATTTCTACAGTAGAAAGAATCTGAACAGAATCGGTGCTCAGACGCGATGTGTCTACAATCTTAGCTTCAGCAATTGTGAGTTTCAAGCGGTTGATTCTATCTTCGAGATGAGCTTGAGCCTCCTTTGCTGCTTCATACTCTGAATTTTCGCTCAGATCGCCCTTGTCGCGAGCCTCGGCAATAGCAGCCGAAGCCTTTGGTCGTTCAACGCCTTCTAATCGTTGCAGCTCAGCTATGAGGTTATCATAGCCTTCTTGTGACATATATGCCATAGTTCTTTATTATTAAAAAGTTTGTAATTTATTCTTTATTTCTCTCTGATAGACAAAAAAAGAAAGAATTCCGACATTGCCTATAGTGTCGGAATCCAGTATTCCAATTGTCTTAGTTGTTGTAATTATTCGTTGGCAAAGGTAGGAACATTTTTCAAATCACACAATTTTTTTGCATTAAAAAGTGATTTTTTTAAGATTTATAAGTGATTATTTGACGTTTTATTTATAATTTTGCAAACAATAAATATAAAGGTATTATTAAAATGCTTTCAGCAGAAGAGAAAAAAGCTATAATACAGCTAATCAACAGGCAAGTTGTTCCGGCGATTGGCTGTACCGAACCTATTGCCGTTGCTCTTTGTGTAGCAAAGGCTCGTGAAGTCTTAGGCGTCCTGCCTGAGCGTATTAATCTGAAACTTAGTGCTAACATCTTGAAGAACGCTATGGGCGTAGGTATTCCTGGCACAGGCATGATTGGCTTGCCTATTGCCGTTGCGCTCGGTGCTCTTGTGGGCAGACCCGAACTCCAGCTTGAGGTTCTTCAGGACTCAAACCGTGACGCCGTTGAGCGCGGAAAGAAATTTATTGCGGAAGACAGAATCTGCATTAAGCTTGAAGAGGAAGACCAAGACAAACTCTTCATCCGTGTAGTATGCGAGGCAGACGGACATGAGGCAGAGGCGATCATCAAGACTAAGCACACCAACTTTGTATATCTGCGCCGCGACAACGAAGTGCTGCTCGACAAGTCTGCTGCTTGCGAAGAAGTGGTTGAAGAGAAAGATGTAGAACTGACACTGCGCAAGGTGTTCGACTTTGCCACCCAGACCGACATCGAAGAACTTCGTTTCATTCTTGAGGCTAAGCGGCTCAACGAGGCAGCAGCCGAAGACGGACTGCGCGAGAACTACGGCCATGCTCTCGGCAAGACTATGTGCTCGCCTCTTGGAAAAGGAATCATGGGCGATAGCATATTCTCTAAGATACTCTCTGTTACCAGTTGTGCCTGCGATGCGCGAATGTCGGGTGCCATGGTGCCTGTCATGAGCAATAGCGGCAGCGGCAATCAGGGCATCTGCACTACAATGCCTGTCGTTGTCTTTGCAAAGGAAAACCACAACACTGAGGAAGAACTCATTCGCGGACTCATCCTGAGCAACCTTACGGCTATCTACATCAAGCAGCATCTCGGCTCGCTCTCGGCTCTCTGCGGATGCGTAGTGGCAAGTACGGGCAGCAGTGTCGGCATCACATATCTTATGGGTGGCAGTTATGAACAGGTGTGCTACTCGGTTAAGAACATGATTGCTAACCTTACCGGTATGCTCTGCGACGGTGCTAAACCAAGCTGTGCCTTGAAGCTGACCACAGGAGTAAGCACTGCCGTTATGAGCGCTATGCTGGCAATGCAGAACAAGCACGTCACTTCTGTTGAAGGCATCATCGACGACGATGTGGACATCTGCATACACAATCTGACTACTATAGGCAAGAAGGGTATGGACGAGACCGACCGATATGTGCTCGACATCATGACGCATAAAGGCGAATGCCGCTTCTGAAACCATAACGACACGAAACTTAACAAATAAAATCAACATAAACAACAAACTATCAACACAAGCGAAACAATGATGAAACCACTAAAAAACATTAGTCTCTTGATGCTCATGCTGGTGCTTTCCGTAGCAACATGGGCACAAGACCCTGTTCACTTCACTGTGCAACAGAAGCAAGTGTCGCCAGAAGAGGTCGACCTTATCTTTACTGCAAAGATCGACAAAGGATGGCACCTCTACTCTACGAACATCCCAGACGGAGGACCTACCCGTGCAACTCTCAACCTCGACAAGAAGGTTACTCAGGGCGTTGAGCCTATAGGCAAGTTGCAGGCCAAGGGCAAAACAGTTACAAAGTATGAAGACATGTTTGAGATGAACCTGACTTACTTTGAAAACTCTGGCCAGTTCGTTCAGCGATTTAAGATTACAGGAAAGGAGTATAAACTGAAAGGATATCTGGAATATGGAGCCTGCAACGACGAAATGTGTATGCCTCCAACTTCCGTTGACTTCAGTTATAGCGGTAAAGGACCTGCCGACGCGCCTGAGGCAAAGCCTGAAGAGGCTGTTGCCGACAGCGTTGGAACATCTGTAGCCGACTCAGCCGCAGTTGCTGTTGCCGACTCAGCCGTTATCGCAGAGCAAAGCGACTTGTGGCGTCCTGTCATAAAGGAACTTGAAAAATACAAGATGGACGGTTCCACTACAGACCGCTCACTGTTCTACATCTTCCTTCTCGGACTGTTAGGCGGACTTATTGCCCTTTTCACTCCTTGTGTGTGGCCTATCATTCCAATGACCGTAAGCTTCTTCCTCAAGCGTGCTAAGGACGACAAGAAAAAGGGAATAAAAGATGCTATCACCTATGGTATATCAATAGTGGTAATCTATCTTGTTCTCGGTCTGGCTGTTACTGCCATCTTTGGAGCAAGTGCGCTTAACGCTTTGTCAACAAACGCATGGTTCAACATCTTCTTCTGCCTGCTGCTTGTTGTGTTTGCCCTCTCGTTCTTCGGATGGTTCGAGCTGACACTTCCATCGTCATGGACCAACAAGGTAGACAGCAAGGCTTCGAGCACGAGCGGACTGCTGTCAATATTCCTCATGGCATTCACCCTCACACTCGTTTCATTCTCTTGTACAGGACCTATCATCGGATTCCTGCTCGTAGACTTTGCGACGTCGGGCAACTTCTGGGGACCTGCCATCGGAATGTTAGGCTTTGCCATAGCTTTAGCACTTCCGTTCACGCTTTTCGCCTTGTTCCCAACATGGTTGAAGAAGTCGCCTAAGTCTGGCGGATGGATGAACACGCTGAAGGTTGTGCTCGGATTCATAGAGCTGGCTTTCGCTTGCAAGTTCTTCTCTGTTGCCGACCTTACCAACGGATGGCATCTGATGGACCGTGAAGTGTTCCTCAGCCTCTGGATTGCAATATTCGGAATGCTTGGTGCTTACCTTGTAGGCTGGCTTAAGTTCAGAAGCGACGAGACAGGCGGAGAAATCAACCGTCCGATGCCTGTTGTCTGCATCATGCTTGGTCTTGCTTCATTCGCATTCACCATTTACATGATTCCTGGATTGTGGGGTGCTCCATGTAAGGCTGTCAGCGCATTCTCGCCACCTATCAACACTCAGGACTTCAATCTGAATACTAAAGTTGTTGAGGCTCACTATACCAACTACGAAGAAGGTATGGCTGCGGCTGCTGCACAGGGCAAACCTGTTATGATCGACTTCACTGGTTTCGGTTGTGTCAACTGCCGTAAGATGGAGGCTGCCGTATGGACCGACCCGACTGTTGCCGACAAACTGACAAAAGACTATGTGCTTATCTCTCTGTTTGTTGACGACAAGACTCCGTTGAAAGAGGAGCGCGAGGTTACTGAAAGCGATGGCAAGAAACGCACCCTCCGTACCATCGGCGACCTGTGGAGCTACTTGCAGCGTTATAAGTTCGGCACAAACGCACAGCCGTTCTATGTAACAGTTGACAACGAGGGTAATCCTCTGAGTGGCTCATTCGTCTATAAGGAGGACATTCCTGGATTCTTAGAGTTCCTTAACAAGGGTCTTGAGAACTACAGGAAATAAGGACTTAGATTTACTGACTCAACTTTCGCAAACTTAGTTTCGAAGGATTTGAGTTGAAATCAGCAAAAGAATATATGCGCCTGACTGCACTTGTGTGGTCAGGCGCATTTGTTATCATTTGCATCAAGGCCTCTTGTTCCTCGCGCGCGTATATATAATAAGGAGTCGTTTTGTTAGTTCATAGTCTTTGATAGTTCATAGTTCATAGTGCATAATGCATAGTTATGCAGGATTAATGATTAAAGAATAAAGATTAATGATAAGCTTAATATAGTGCATAGTTCATAGTTGTTTTGTTGACGAGTTTATTCCTTAATCATTAATCTTTCATCCTTCATCATCCACGATGTCGTTGCATCGTGTAAACACACTCCTCAGTCACTTCGTGACAGCTTCCCTAAACTTAGGAGAGCAATTACTGCTTACAAACTGTAACTTTCAAAATCAGCCCAAAATTTTGACGAAAAAAGTAAAAAATCTTGACAAACGGAATTTTCATTCTAGAGAACGATTTTCCGTTTGGCACGAGGCGAAATGTGAAAATCTATTTAATTGTTAATCAATCGGCTTAAACTATGTAAACGAACATAAGGAATGAAAAAGTGAAAGGTGTCCTTTCGCGATGCGAAACGTGGCATATCGCAGTGCGATATGTGGCATATTGCACTGCCAAAGGTGCCCTTTCACACTGCGAAAGATGCCCTTTGACTTTTTTAACACTTATGAGTTATGAGGCGAAACGTATAATGTCTTGATATTAAGTGATTTACTAAAAACGACAAGAAACCGCCAAATACTCGCATATTTTGCAACTTCTTTTTGCTCGGTCCAAAATTTTTAAGTTATGGGCGTGGTTAGTTAATCAATTTTTTACCCAACTCCGCTCTGAAAATTGCAAGTTTTTCGCTCGGCAAGTAGCAGTTTTCAAAATCCAGTTTCAAATCGTTATAAGTTATGAGTTATAAGTTATAAGTTATAAGATATGAGTTGTGAGTGTTGAGAACGGGAAATTTAACTTTAACGTTAACCTTGACCTTAACGGGAACGTGTCTTTAATTTTAACGCTAAAGTTAAAGCGATTGCAGCACTGGCAGCGACTTCAGTTCGGGGAACGAAGGCACATGAAGTCTGTAATACCACAGGATGACCTCCGTTATTCTGTTGCGCTGTGCCCTCGTTATGCTGAAAAGGTGCATCGTAGAGTAGGAGAGTCGCATGAGCAACTTTATAGATTTTGCCTCCTCCTGCACGAGAAAGTCGGGATGAGGCGGAATCATAGAAGTGAAACTGCCCTCTCTGAGGTCGAAGAAAATGTCCTTGTCGGCATCGTCAAGATTAGGATAGAAACCCACAAACATGCTGAAGCGCAACATAAATATAAGGTGGAAGTTGGCATAGCCGCTCTCTACGCTGTCAAGATAGATGATGCTTTTCTCTACAAATTCAAACAAGTGGCTGTTCTCTGCCTCGTTTTTTGTGGCATGAATGAGAAACTCAGAAAGAAACATCGCTATGGAGAGTTTGGCAGGAGAGAAAGGAATGGAAACAAAAGCAGTAGAAAGGCGTGCATCGCGCAGATGCTGCAACTGCATTCTTGGGCGATAGTCAAGTTCTATGTCGAGTAGAGTCAGCGGTTGGAAAAACTGCTTCTTCAGTTTGCCCCGCGAAGTCTTCGGAATCCTTATAATAAAAGATGTGCGCCCGAATGACTCTGTAAGCATATCTACAATAATCGACTGCTCACCATATTTCAAAGAGTGGAGAACTATAGCCTTAGTATTGCTCAACATAGGTTAAAATCTATTGAAATGAGGGTTATTCACTGCAAAAATACGAAAAATCATCAAAATATTGAAAAATTTTGTCAGAAAATTTGGTGGGTATTGAAAAAAGACTTACCTTTGCATCCGCAATTGAACGCGATGGTCCCTTCGTCTATCGGCTAGGACGAGAGATTTTCATTCTCTAAAGAGGAGTTCGACTCTCCTAGGGACTACAATAAAAACGAAAAGAAGTATAAATTTAAGAGATGGCAAATCACAAATCATCATTAAAGCGTATCCGTCAGACAAAGACAAGAACGCTTCATAACAGATACTACGCAAAGACAATGCGTAACGCAGTGCGCAAGTTGCGTGCGCTGACAGACAAGGCTGAGGCTGAAAAGATGTACCCTGTTGTTCAGAAAATGTTGGATAAACTTGCTAAGAACAACATTATTCATAAGAATAAGGCGGCTAACATCAAGTCTGGTTTGGCACTGCATATCAACAAATTAGGCTAAAGCTATAGCTAAATAATAAACCATTAAAGGCTGCAACCCAACGAGGGTTGTAGCCTTTTGCTTTTTATTCACTAAACAAACCTTTTCTTGACTTTTGCAGAGTTAAATCTGCCGTGTTTTTTAGTTAAAGTATAGATAAATTTGTTTGTTTTTTTAAAGTTTTGCTTATATTTGAAGCAACGAAAAAGAGAGAGTCATTATTACTAATTGATTGCAATTGTTTTTTTGACAAGACAATGCCTCGTTCTTTTTATTCGTGTGGAAAAACCGTGTGTGGAGTAGCTAACCAGACATTCTTTTTGCTGGCTGACCCTCTAAGCCTAATCTACTAAATCTTATTAAGTGTCGCGAGCTTGAAACGAAAGAGGGAAATAGTATAGTGTTAAACTTTTAAATTAACAAAGTATGAAAAAAGATTAAACGGGCGATCATGATGATCGCAATGGTGGGCGGAATGTTTTTCGCTGCGCCACAGATTGCAAGTGCCGATAATGGCGATAATGGAAATGGGCAAAACATTGAACTGGAAGTCATACGTTATAAGGATCTTAAAGTGACTCAAGTTATTTACAAAGAAAATGGTGACGCTAAATGGATGGAGATACGTTATGATGATGGAACTGTTATAGTTATAACCCCACCAGAAAATAAGGGGAAATAAAATCATTAGAAATATCTTGTAAAGTAATTGTTTATGTGGACATTGGGGCAAGACGATGTTCTTGCCCTATTATTAAAAATCTTATGAAAAAGTTATCATATATATTATTTTTAGCCTTATTCCCCTGTCTTTCCTATTCTGAATCGTTAGACACGGTTGTTTATAGAATAATCTATAATTCAGAAATGAAGAGCCATAAAGAAAGTATCATGTATCATGAGACAGCTCATCTTGATATAGGAGAAAACGTTACTTATTTCTATAGTCTGCAATTTAGTAACTATATGGATGCAATGAATAGAATAGGGCAGTCGTCAACTAAAATTGGTAGTAATCCAGATTGGGGCGACTTACCAGGTCTTTCGTTTTACTTGTATAGAAACTATCCATCGAAAGGTAAGTCGACCTATTGCCATTTCATACACGAACCTCGCATATTCTATTACGAGGAGGATATCCCTCAGATAGACTGGCATCTCGTTCCTGGCGATACAACATTGTTGGGCTACCAGTGCCAGAAAGCAACCTGCAAGTTCAGGGGCAGGGATTGGACAGTCTACTACACAATGGATATTCCAATCTCTGAAGGTCCTTGGAAACTCTGCGGCTTGCCAGGGCTTGTTCTCTATGCAAGAGAGTCCTTAGGCGAGTTTACTTTCAGTTGTGCAGGTATAGAGAAACCAGAGAATGCCTATATAGAAGTAGACAAAAGACTATGGACAAAGGTGGGACAGAGGAAAATGGAAGAACAGCTGATAAAGTTCTATGATGATCAAGTTGATTGGCTTACTCGCGCTGCTGGGTTTGGATATATTGCAGATGAGGCAAAAAAGATGAACGTAAAGAAGCATAGCCTTGTTCCCTGCCTGATAGAATCGTTTAAGTAATTAATAGAATATGTATAGACTAATATTGATATTGTTGCTTATGTCTTTCTCTGCGTTGTCTTATGCGGAGAAATTAGACAAGATTGTTTATAGGATAGTCTATAATGCTGATGTGAAAGACCACAAAGAAAGTAAGATGTATCATGAAACAGCTTATTTAGATATAGGTGACACAGTATCATATTTCTATGGTTTACAGCTTAAGAACTATTTTGAAGCGATGAATTCAGTAGGACAGACATCTGGCATTATTGGTAGTAACCCAGGATGGGGTGCATTGCCAAGTTTATCATTTTATTTGTATAGGAACTATCCATCGAAAGGTAAGTCGACCTATTGCCATTTCATACACGAACCTCGCATATTCTATTATGAGGAGGATATCCCACAGATAGACTGGCAGCTCGTTTCTGGCGATACTACGTTATTGGGCTACCAGTGTCAGAAAGCAATCTGCAAGTTCAGGGGCAGGGATTGGACAGTCTACTATACAATGGATATCCCGATTTCCGAAGGTCCTTGGAAACTCTGCGGCTTGCCAGGGCTTGTTCTCTATGCAAGAGAGTCCTTAGGCGAGTTTACTTTCAGTTGTGCAGGGATAGAGAAACCAGAGAATGCCTATATAGAAGTAAGCAAAAGACTATGGACAAAGGTGGGGCAGAAAGAAATGGAAGAACAGCTGATAAAGTTCTATGATGATATTGACGATTGGCTTACTCGCGCTGCGGGCTATGGCTATCTTGCAGATGAAAAAAAGAAAATGAATATTAAGAAGCATAGCCTTGTTCCCTGCCTGATAGAAACGTTTAAGTAATTAATAGAAATATGAATAGACTATTATTGATATTGTTGCTTATGTCTTTCTCTGCGTTGTCTGATGCGGAGAAGTTAGACACGGTTGTTTATAGAATAATCTATAATGCTGATGTGAAATATCACAAGGAAAGTAATATGTATCATGAGACAGCCTATTTAGATATAGGTGACACAGTATCGTATTTCTATGGGCTTCAGTTGAAGGAATATTTTAATGCAATGGACTCTATTGGTAGTGAGGGTTGGATAGGGGCTAATTATAAATGGGGAACTCCTCCTAGAGTCTCTTTTAGTGTTATTCGAAATTATCCTTCTTTTGGAAAATCAACCTATTGCCACTTCATCCATGAACCTCGCATATTCTATTATGAGGAGGATATACCACAAATAGACTGGCATCTCGTTCCTGGCGATACAACGTTGTTGGGCTACCAGTGCCAGAAAGCAACCTGCAAGTTCAGAGCCAGGGATTGGACAGTCTACTACACAATGGATGTCCCGATTTCAGAGGGTCCTTGGAAACTCTGCGGCTTGCCAGGGCTTGTTCTCTATGCAAGAGAGTCCTTAGGCGAGTTTACTTTCAGTTGTGCAGGTATAGAGAAACCAGAGAATGCCTATATAGAAGTAGACAAAAGGCTATGGACTAAGGTCGGACAGAGGGAAATGGAAGAACAGCTGATAAAGTTCTATGATAATATAGAGGACTGGCTTCTTAGGGCTTATGGCTATGGCTTATTTGCGGATAAGAGGAAGACAGCTAAAGATAATAAAAATAAAATTAGAAATCCCTGCCTGATAGAATCGTTTAAGTAATTAATAGAATATGAATAGACTATTATTGATATTGTTGTTTATGTCTTTCTCTGCGTTGTCTGATGCGGAGAAGTTAGACAAAGTTGTCTATCGCATAGTCTATAATGCTGATGTGAAAATCCATAAAGAAAGTGAGATATGTCATGAAACGGGTATATTAGAAATAGGTGATAGTATATCCAATTTCTATGGTCTGGAACTTAGAAATGATTTAAATAAACCCAAAAACACAGGGCGAGTAAGAGTAGACTTGAATGACCCAACTACTTGGCCCACTATTATAGCCCTTACATTTGGCGTATATAGGAATTATTCATCAAATGGCAGGTCAATTTATTATCACTATATCCGTGAACCTCGCATATTCTATTATGAGGAGGATATACCACAAATAGACTGGCAGCTTGTTTCTGGCGATACTACGTTGTTGGGCTACAAATGCCAGAAAGCAACCTGCAAGTTCAGGGGCAGGGATTGGACTGTCTACTACACAATGGATATCCCAATCTCTGAAGGCCCTTGGAAACTCTGCGGCTTGCCAGGACTTGTTCTCTATGCAAGAGAGTCCTTATGCGAGTATACTTTCAGTTGTGCAGGTATAGAGAAACCAGAGAATGCCTATATAGAAGTGGACAAAAGACTATGGACAAAGGTGGGGCAGAAAGAAATGGAAGAACAGCTGATAAAGTTCTATGACGATATTGACGATTGGCTTACTCGTGCTGCAGGCTATGGCTATCTTGCAGATAAAAAGAAGATGATGAATGTTAAGAAACACAGCCTTATCCCCTGCCTGATAGAAACGTTTAAATAGAAAACAAAGCAATTATGAGACAATGACAATGCAGAGATTTTTAATTATAATGCTATTGATATTGGCTGCTCATGCAGTAAATGCTCAACATTATGAAGGGTATGTAATATCAGACGATAACAAACCTTTGAAAGGTGTGTCGGTAATATTGTTGGACACCATTAAGCAGACATTGTCGTTTACTCGCACAAAAGGCGACGGAAAGTTTGAAGTCAACCATGCCGATACGGCTCAGGCGGGATATATTGTACTCTCTTGCATGGGCTATGAGCGTGATACCATTGGCGTGAGAAATATGAAGCAGGGAGATACTTACATGCTCTATTCCAAGACTTTCGAGATGAAGGAAGTGAAGGTGACGGCACACCGCATAAGAGAACGTGGAGACACGCTGAACTATTCTATCAATAGCTTTATGCAGAAACAAGACCGCAAACTGTCTGACGTGCTAAAGAATATGCCAGGCATAACCGTTCAGTCTGACGGCAGGATAATGTTTGAGGGCAAACCAATAAACAAGTTCTACATAGAAGGGATGGACTTGATGGGGAATAATTACTCTGTTGCGTCTGAAAATCTTGCTGCTAAGAAGGTAAAGAAAGTTCAAGTGCTGAAAAACCACCAGCCCATAAAGATGCTTCGCGACATGACGTTTTCTGAATCTGCTGCGCTAAACATTGTGCTTCAGGAAGATGCAAAGAATATTTTCCAGTTTACAGGAGACCTCTCTATAGGAACTACCCTGCAAGGCAAGGCCAAGATAATTGGCAATGAAGGAATTGTAGGTATGTTGTTCTCAAAGAAAAAACAAAGTTTTAATGTCTATAAATTCGACAATACGGGTGAGAACCTCAATTTTAAACAGGAAGCAATAGAAATGATGGAGCGAATGAAGGGCACGCATCAGTCTCAGATTATAAGCGACTTATCTACTCTTGCTCCTAATATAGACGACACGCGGTCAAGATTTAACCGTTCACACTTGTTCAACTCCAACTGGTTGTGGAAGGTTAAGGGCGGCAATGACATGCGTTTACAGTTAAACGCATATACAGAAAGGACAAAGGGAAGTCTTATTCAGCGGACACGATATAAGGATATAGAGGACCTTCCAGAGCAGATAGAGGAAAGAAGAGTGATGAAATACAGCACACGTTTGCGTGGCGACATTCAATATAAAGTGAATGGTGAAAAGGTGTATTTCGACAACAATCTGCGTATTGCGGGAATGTTCGGGCACTCTAATTCAAGCACTTTGCTGAATGGTGAAGGGGTTAAGCAATATGTAAGACCAGGAGAACTCGACATAACCGACAACCTATACTTTAGGCATAAACTGAAAAGTGGAAAAGATTATTCCTTAAATACTTCGCTGGGCTACAATCTTCAGCCAGGCAAGTTGCTGTTGCTTGACAATACGTTCCAGACTCATACGTTGCAGACCTTTATGTGGAAAGCTGGTACGGGCTACCAGAAGAGGATTTCTTTCTTCACCCTTTCTTGTGATTTCTCTGCAAACATTACTGCAAGAAATCTTAAACTGGAAAACACCTTGACCGACATAAGCCACAACTATCTGACAACATACACAAGCGTTTCGCCTACACTTACATACAACAGGGGAATACTACGCACATCGATAAGCCTTCCAGTAGGACTCGATACACGCAGTTATAATAAAATGAATAAGGAAGCGGTAACGCTGAGGCCAGGACTGTCGGTTGTTCTTAAACCTATAAGAGACGTAGAGCTGTCTGGTAGCTATAAATATAATATGGGAATCTCAGATTATATGGCAGTTGATACTATATCGTTGTTCTCTACATACACTATGATAAATAAGGGAATGGGAAGGTTTAACAGAACTCACAGTAATGTAGTTAGCTTGCAGACAACCTATAGGAATCTGCTTGGAGGCTTCTTTGCATCACTGCTTTGCCAATATACGGCTTCCTATAATAATATAGTTTATGCTCGCGAATATAGCGATGGTTTCTTCTATTCCCATGCAACAGACCTGCGCTCTAATAATTATGGATGGTATTTGTTTGGACGCGCAGAGAAGTCTTTCTCTTGGGGACATTCCCTTATATCGTCAATGGTTTCGATGATGCATAATAACTATATGATGATGTATGGCGGCAGACTTCTTCCTGCGATGTATTCCAATAAGTCTTTTTCTCTCAGTCTGAGAATGCAACCATTAGAGTGGTTCTCTTTCACTTTGTCAAATGCTTTGAGAGACACAAGGCAGGGAGGACGGCATGGAAACGATGTGATTCCAAAAACATCATTCCAGACATATACTCTCAATGGAAACATATACTTCATGCCAGGCGAATGGCAGTTTGAAGTTCGTAATAGTTTTGAGCATAGTACGCACGAAGGCATTCCAAATGTATTCTTCACAGACATTGGTTTGAGCTGGAGACCGAAAAACTATGAGTTAGGTTTGCAGGTAAGGAACCTGTGGGGAAAGAACGAGTACACAACAAGTGTGGTTTCTAATCTGCAATATTCATTCTCTTATAGCCAGTTGCGCAATCGCGAGATATTGCTGAGGTTTGCTTTCAATATGTAGAAAGAAAAACTCTTTAAAAAACTATATATCGGTTCAAAACCCTTTTAATGTGCTTTTTTGCATTGTTTTTTGCTGATTTATGTAATAAAAAATGGTGTAGTTTCGCAATTTTTTTGTATATTTGCACACTCTAAGTATTATAAAAAAGAACATACCATTACGTTATATTCAAATGGCAGAAAATAAGAACAAGACAAATAACTATTCGGCCAGCAACATTCAAGTGCTTGAGGGCCTGGAAGCAGTAAGAAAAAGACCTGCAATGTATATTGGCGACATTAGCGAGAAAGGTCTGCATCACTTAGTAAACGAAACCGTTGACAACTCTATTGACGAGGCAATGGCTGGCTATTGCACTCATATCGAAGTAACAATCAATGAAGATAATTCTATAACCGTACAGGACAATGGACGTGGTATTCCTGTTGATGAACACGAGAAGCTGCACAAGTCGGCTCTTGAGGTCGTTATGACAGTGCTGCACGCAGGAGGTAAGTTCGACAAAGGCTCATATAAGGTATCTGGTGGTTTGCACGGTGTCGGCGTGAGTTGTGTCAATGCTTTGTCTACCCACATGCTTTCACAAGTGTTCCGCGACGGAAAAATCTATCAGCAGGAATACGAAAAGGGTAAGGCTCTCTATCCTGTAAAGGTGGTTGGCGAGACTACGCTGCGCGGAACAAGACAGCAGTTCTGGCCAGATCCAACCATATTTACCACAACTGTTTATCAGTGGGATATCATTGCTCGTCGTATGAGAGAACTTGCTTTCCTCAATGCTGGTATCACTATCAAGCTTACTGACATGCGTGCAGACGAAGAAGGTAAGATTAAGGAGGAGACATTCCATGCCAGCGAAGGTCTGAAGGAGTTTGTCCGCTATGTAGACCGTCATCGTACCCATTTGTTTGACGACGTAATCTATCTGAAAACTGAAAAGCAGAATATTCCTATTGAGGTGGCTATAATGTATAACACCGACTATTCTGAAAACATACATTCCTACGTTAACAATATCAACACTATAGAAGGCGGTACCCACTTGGTTGGTTTCCGCATGGCTCTCACTCGCACTTTGAAGAAGTATGCCGACGCCGACCCTGCTATCTCAAAGCAGATAGAGAAGGCTAAGATAGAGATTGCTGGTGAGGACTTTCGCGAAGGACTTACTGCAGTCATCTCTATCAAGGTGGCTGAACCACAGTTTGAAGGACAGACAAAGACAAAACTTGGCAACAGCGAGGTAGCAGGAGCAGTTCAGCAGGCTGTTGGCGAAGCCCTTACTAACTATCTTGAGGAACATCCGAAAGAGGCTAAGCAGATTTGCGAGAAAGTGGTTCTTGCTGCAACAGCGCGTATTGCTGCCCGCAAGGCTCGCGAGAGCGTTCAGCGCAAGAGCGTTATGAGTGGAGGTGGTCTGCCTGGTAAACTTGCCGACTGCTCTAACCGTGATCCAAAGAAGTGTGAGATATTCCTTGTCGAGGGAGACTCTGCTGGTGGCTCTGCTAAGCAAGGCCGTGACCGACACACTCAGGCAATCCTTCCTCTGAAGGGTAAGATTCTTAATGTTGAGAAAGTCCAGTGGCATCATGTGTTCGAAGCCGAGTCTGTCATGAACATCATCCAGTCTATCGGTGTGCGTTTCGGTGTTGACGGTGAAGCCGACCGCGAAGCAAACATTGACAAACTGCGCTATGACAAGATTATAATCATGACCGACGCCGACGTCGATGGAGCACACATCGACACTCTTCTGATGACATTGTTCTATCGTTTCATGCCTCGCATCATTGAAGATGGACACCTGTATATAGCAACTCCACCTCTCTATCTCTGCACATACAAGAACATTAAGGAATACTGCTACACCGACAAGCAGCGACAGGACTTCTACGACAAGTATGGCAACGGTACAGAAGACAGCAAGGGTATTCACACTCAGCGATATAAAGGTCTTGGAGAGATGAATCCAGAACAGCTTTGGGACACAACAATGAACCCCGAAACCCGACTGTTGAAGCAGGTTACTGTAGAGAATGCAGCACAGGCTGACGAGATTTTCTCAATGCTTATGGGCTCAGATGTTGAGCCACGCCGTGAGTTTATTGAGAAGAATGCAACTTATGCTACTATCGACGCATAAAGATTTTTGAACTTATTCATATAGATGAAAGGACTGCAATACATCACCATACCTCATGCCAAGAGCATTATCAAACGTGGTAGTGCTATTGGTGATGATTTGCTTCTGTTCGACAACTTTGATGATGTGCCTCTTCCTACCGAACCAAAGCGCACGCAGTGCCTTTTCGTTGCACTCTGTCTTGATGGTCAGGCACAGTATTCTGTCGATACAAAGGAGCATAAGGTGAAGGCTGGCGACCTTATCATCATAAGCGAGGGGCAAGTCATAGGCAACTATATGCTTAGTCCAGACTGCAAAGGCATAGCGATGATGGCGAGCGACGGCTTCTTCCAGGAGGCTGTAAAAGAGGTTCACGAGTTGTCGCAGTTGTTCCTGTTCTCGCATACTCATCCCGTTTTGCATATTCAAGATGAAGTAGTCTCACGCTTTTGCGACCATTTCCAGCGCATAAAGGCAAAAATAGACGATACTGGTCATCACTTCAGAAGGGAGATAGTCTTGTCTATGTTGAAGACTCTGATTTATGAATTGGGTAATGTCATGTGGCATCTTCAGCAGAATGGTGCAAGTAAGCATACCCGTGCAGAGACCATCTTCTCGCAGTTCATCAGGCTGGTGGAACTCAATTTCAGGACAGAACGCCGTGTAGGCTGGTATGCTGAACAACTTTGCATCACGCCAAAGTATCTGTCAGAGACTGTGAAGTCGGTTTCAAAACGTACTCCAAACGACTGGATTGACAACTTTGTTACGCTTGAAATACGCGTGTTGCTTAAGAACTCTACAAAGAGTATTAAGGAAATTGCAACCGACTTGAACTTCCCTACGCAGTCGTTTCTTGGCAAATATTTCAAGGAGCATGTAGGGATGTCGCCTTCGCAGTATCGCAGACAATAGTTGTTTCGAGATAAAGAGTTTATACTTCATAATTATAAAAAGGTGGAAGGATTTGTTCCTTCCACCTTTTTCTTTTGTTTCTTTCTTTTCCGTTTGCTTTTTCTTGCCTTTTCCTTTGTGCTTGCTGTAGTCAGAAAGTTGCAGATGTCGAGTTATTGGTAGCGCACCATCATTATTTCCACAGTTTTGTCTCCATTTAGAGCAAATCCTATCTCTTCAAACTTAGGAAAGCCTTTCAGCTCAGGGTTGTTGCTCATTCCTGTAGCTTCTGTCGGTACACCATTGCGGTCGAAGTCTACTGTCATGTTCTTGTTCTCGTCATGCATCACCATTATAGCATATTCGCCGTTGGGCAAATTGGTTTCAATTATCATTTCTCCCATCTGTGGTTTCGTTAAAGTTGCCCATGCAGGATTCTTATAGTCCATGTAGCGGTCTTTTGAGAAAACAACAATTCCAATCTGCCCTTTCTCGTTGTCTATGCCCGAAAGTTTGATAGTCAGTTTGTGAGCATTCATCTGTGTAAATGTTGCAAATGCCAAAGCAATGCTTAAAATAGTCTTTTTCATTTTATTATAAATTTAGAGTTGTGTGGGACTATTCCCGTTGCAAATATAGGAATAGTGCAGCGTTGGCTCCAAATTTATGTGATGAATGGCTGTGTTTTGTGACGGAATGCCGATGAAATGGGGCGAGATGAGCGAATGTGTGACGAAAAGCACTCCTATTTTATGCGTTCAAGAATGGCAGCACGTAAAGATCTTGAGACTGGAATGCTATTGTTGCAGCCATCAAGGTGCAGCAGACATTCCTGCGCATTTCCCGTAACCATCTTTATGTAATTAGTATTTACAATGTATGCCCTGTGGCATCTTACGATGTTTTTGTGTTCAAAGCATGCCTCTTCAATGCTTTTCATGGTTGTTCTTATCGTCTTTTTCTCTAATTCCCCATTGTTTCTAAAAGCAAACTTCACATAGTTTCCGTTGGCTTCAGCAAATAGGAACTGAGACATTGGAATGGCGAAAACAGAGTTTTTACCATCACCGATGCTTATGTTTTCGCCAGTTATATCTTCGTTTTTGCCCATTCCATCGGAGTCGTGCCCAATCCTTTCAAGCAGTTTCTCGTTCAGTTCGTTTGCCATCCTCAGGTTTTGCGATAGCAAGTTGTTTCTTTGCCACATAAGAGTAAGACCTAAGGGAAGTGGGAAAATTATTAAAAATATGGTAATGAAGTAGAAAAGCACTTTCGGGGTTGTAGGCATCTTGAATGCAATTACAAAGAAAGAATATACAAAGACGGCTATTGTTGCCAGTAGAAAGATTGTTGAAAGAAACTGCTTTCCGTATGTCCAGTGTTTCTTGTCATACCAGCGTGGAAACAGTGCTGGCAATATCCATCTGTGGATGCATTCTGACAAAGCCGAAAGTGCGCCGCATATCAAGGCAAAGATTAAATCCTGTTGCCAGCTGAACATCCAGCCCCATGGTTTTAGGATGTAGAGGCTTACAACAACAATCAGAGTTGTTGCAGTCATTGATTTATAGGGATTTAGCAGGTTCTTGTATGGGCTGCGCAGAAATTCGTTTATGTGTTCTTTTGTCAGTAACATCTTTTTGTCTGTAGTTTAGTCTGGTCAAATATATTTGTATCGGTCTTGTTGTCAGTTTTCAGAATTAAGTTCTTTAGCCAGATTGCAAAGTTCGTCATACCATTCTTGTCCGAATCGTCTTACGAGAGGCTCTTCCAGAAACCTGTAGACGGGCATGTCGAGTTCATTACCTTTCTTCACAGCATCTTTGCAGACATCCCATCGGTGATAGTTCAGTCCTGTTAGTCCGTTTGAGAACTGTTTTTCGCGAATAGGGTAGAGTGAGCAAGACATAGGTTTACAGAACTTTGTGCGTCCTTCTCTATATGCTTTTTCCAGTGCGCAGAGACAGTAAGGCCGCTCGTTTTTGTCCATTTCATCGGTGCTCTTGTTGTCCATCGAGTTTCTGTAGCAAGTGAAAACACAGTCCTTTCCTCCAACAATGCTTGTAACCATATCTCCTTCTTTGTCGCAGTATGCCACTCCCTGGCGGTCAATCACAGCCTGTGCCTGAGCCGAAAGGCCGCTCCACACGTCATCTAATACTTGTTCAATTTTGCCGATTTCATCGAGCGAAACGGGTGCTCCAGCATCGCCTTCAATGCAGCAGATGCCCCTGCACACATCATAGTCGCAGCAGAACTTCTCGGTAATGATGTCTGGCGAAAGCAGTACGTCGCCAACTTGCAGTATTGGAAGAGACTTCATAGTGTTTGTTTTTTTGCTTTTATCCTTCAAGTATTACACCAATCGTGATTATGGTTATGAGTGTTAAAATGATGATGATAAAATATAGCAGAAACAATAATATAGATATTCTTATTATTCTTATGAATGATGCCCAGTAACTTAATCCGTAGAGTTGATGGAAGTCATACATCAGCACGGGAATAGTAATCCAGAAAGGTGTGTTGTAGGGGAAAAGGTCGCCGTCAGATTTATGCCACGTCAGTAATACATAGACAATGTTTATAATCAGGAACTGCACGTTTATGTATATCTGCCCGAAGAAAGTTTCCACAATGTTGTATGGTTCTCGCTCGTTGTGCGGTCTCACCTTTCTGAAAACTATTCTGCAAACAATCACTACAAAAATGTTCATCAGTATGTAGCGGTAGAGGTCGTGAGTATAGAAATATACTAAAATCTCCTTTGTCTTGTCAAACAGTTTTATGAAAGTTGCACTAAGGTCTTTCTTGTCAATGTTGTCTATTCCTTGTATAAAGGCATTATCATCTAATACCTTTATGTTGAATATAAAGAAAGTGGTAGCAAGCAAAATGCAGAATACAGCCAGCATTTTGAATGGAGGGAAATAGTTCAGATGATGACCAGCCAAGTAGTCTCTTATCATGTATCCTGGTCGCCAGAACAAGTCCCTGATAGTTCTCATCATGGGTCGGTTGCCCATTCCCCACACATCGAGAAAGTTCAGAAACAGACTCTTGTAGTTAAAGCCTTTCCATTTGGCAGGCAGACCGCATTGCGGGCAGAACCGTCCTTTATACCGATGGTTGCAGTGGCTGCAGACATGTTCCGTCATCTCGGCTTCTGGAGTCAGGTATGGGCGCTTTTGTCTGCGTTCGGTTTTTATAGCCCATGCTTTTATGTCTCTTATTTTCAAGTTTTTTCTTAGGGTTAAAGAGTTATTATTTTAGGAGTTTAAGGAAGATGGAGAGTTAATTGTAATTATCTTGTGTTCCCTAAAACTCGATTTCTTGTTTGCCGTGCTGCCTCAGGTATTCGTTGCAGCGCGAGAAGTGGTGGTTGCCAAACCATCCTCCTCTGTTTGCCGATAGTGGGGAAGGGTGTACTGATTCAAGTACGAGGTGTCGGTTCTTGTCTATCATGTAGCTCTTTCCGCGTGCATATCCTCCCCATAGCATGAAGACGATGTTTTCTCTGTTGTCAGCCAGTTGGCGTATGGCTGCATCGGTGAAAGTCTGCCATCCCAGTTGTGCGTGCGAATTAGCATGATGTGCCCTTACTGTGAGAGTAGAGTTTAGCAGTAGCACACCCTGTTCAGCCCATCGTGTGAGGTTTCCCGACACAGGAATGTCAGTTCCCAAGTCGTCGTGTATTTCCTTAAAGATATTTTGCAGCGAGGGAGGGAAAGCCACACCGTCAAGCACCGAGAAACTCAGTCCGTGAGCCTGATTAGGTTCGTGGTATGGGTCTTGTCCGAGAATGACGACCTTCACCTTGTCGAATGGGCAGAGATTGAACGCATTGAAAATTAGTCGCGCTGGCGGATAGCAGGTGTATGTCCCATACTGCCGTCTTACTTCTTCGGCGAGTCTGCTGAAATAAGGCTTCTCAAATTCCTCTTTCAGTTGTTCTTTCCATGTAGGCTCAATCTTTACGTCCATAGTCTGTTGTCTGTTATTCAGTTTCCGATATTTCTCTTGCTTTACAATATCTGCCTGCGAAGGTAATAATTTTTTGTGAGAATAGAAAATAAAAAGAACTTTAACATTAACCACAATGAGTTATTGAGTTATGAGTGTTGAGTTATAAGTTATTGAGTTATGAGTTATTGAGTTATAAGTTAAGGTTAACGTTATCGTTCCCGTTCCCGTTATCGTTAAACAAAAATACTCAAATAAAGAAATTGCTCTCCTAAGTTAGGGGAGCTGTCACGAAGTGACTGAGGAGTATGTCTCCACGATGCAATGGCATCGTGGATGATTAAAGATGAAGGAATAAGAATTAAAGTTAAAGTTCCCGTTAAGGTTAAGGTTAAAGTTAAAGTTAACGTTCCCGTTCCCGTTACCATTACCATAACTCAACACTTATAACTCATAACAATTTGAAACCAGTTTTCGGTTTCCTGCCCTTGCCGAAGTGAAAAACTGCAATTTTCAGAGCCGAGTTGGGTAAAAAATTGATTAACTAACCCCGCAAATAACTTAAAATTTTACGACCGAGAAAAATAAAGTTGCAAAATATGCGAGTATTTTGCGGTTTCTCGCTCTTTTTAGTAAATCACTCAATATCAAGGCATTATACGTTTCGTCTTATAAAACATAAGTGTTAAAAAAGTCAAAGGGCATCTTTCGCAGTGTGAAAGGGCACCTTTGGCACTGCAATATGCCACATATCGCACTGCGATATGCCACGTTTCGCATCGCGAAAGGACACCTTTCACTTTTTCGTTCCTTATGTTCGTTTACATAGTTTAAGCCGATTGATTAACAATTAAACGCTTTTTAGCATTTCGCCTCGTGCCAAACGGAAAATCTTTCTCTAGAATGAAAATTTCGTTTGTCAAGATTTTTTACTTTTTTCGTCAAAAAATCGGGCTGATTTTGTAGCTTACAGATTGTAAGCAGGAATTGCTCTCCTAAGTTTAGGGGAGCTGTCACGAAGTGACTGAGGAGTGTGTTTACACGATGCAACGGCATCGTGGATGATTAATGTCACACAGATGCCACAGATGTCTCAGATTTTTTAACGTTAAGGTTATCGTTCCCGTTCTCAATCTTCAATCCCCCCTCTAAGTTAGAGGGGGCAAGGGGGCGTATGTTCCCGTTCCCGTTAAGGTTAACGTTAAAGTTAACGTTCCCGTTCTCAATCTTCAATTCCCCCTCTAAGTTAGAGGGGGCAAGGGGGCGTATGTTATCGTTAAAGTTAACGTTAAGGTTAACGTTAAAGTTATCGTTCAAAAAGCAAAAAAATTACTACCTTTGCAGGCAGCTACTATTTCTTAATATAGGAACAAGGTATGGCAAACATTGATAAACATGGCACAGGATATATATACGGACTGGCAGTGAGGCTTCTGCCCATGCTTCTCCCAGTCCTGCTTCTCGCTTCCTGCAACGGCAGGGGCGAGCACGTCGCACTTCTCGACAAGGCATCATCCTGTGCCGACACTCTCAGCCGCGACTGCGACTTCCTCCTTCTTATGAAAGTGCACAGCCAGAAAGCGCTGCTGCTTGAGAATAACCTCAGCCCTCAGCTCATTGCAGACGAGTGCCTTGCCGCCTCACGCTTTGCGCTCAAGGCTCGCGACACCCTCAGCGCCATAATCTACTAAGGGTGCAGCTTTTATCTTTTCAGAAGCAACTGTTCCTGTTTGTATTATCGGTGTTGGAATTCTTTATTTTGTTGGTAGCATGGAAGGTCAAGCTTTAGGCGAATATTTTGTTGATTATATCCACAATAAGTATTATGTTGAAAAATAAGATTTTAAACTTTATAAGAATTTTACAGTATTCTGAGTGGTACTGGTTATTGGTATTTACTATAAAGTTCAACAAATTGTTCTCCTTTATTTATTGTCATTTTGGTTTAGATGTATCTCCGGAGTTCACACATAAGACTTTAATAGATTTATATTTTAAACGAAACCGCAAACGAAAAACTATTTTGAAAAAAGGAGAGAAAAATCTATATAATTCTTTTAATCCAAAGGGAGGTTTTATAATATTCTTTTTTAGTATTATTTTGTTACAGTATCTACTTCTCTTTTTAACCGTAAACACAATTTTTCCGCTATGTCTGTTAGAACTTATTATAAATAAAACTTATCATTATGATTTCTCTTATTCTGGAAAAGGCATAATTGTTTTCGGTTTATTAATCGTACTATTTATTTCGTCTATTGGTAATACTGTTTTGGATGATGATAAATGTTATAACTCTGTCAAGCAGTTATCAAAAAACAACAAATCTTTTCATATAAAATGTGGCATTATCTTATTGTGTACGGAATTATTTTTGCTAGTTGAAGTTGTGTTTTTTGTAATTGCTTTTTTACATCTTAGTTAGACTTTTTGTTGTCAAAATAGCTTTAAATTGATAGTTGCATGAATATTAAAAATATTATGTTAGTGTTTATAGATCTTCTGCATATAAGTGGATGTTTTATGTTATGGAGGAGAATGTTTAGGAGGTGAAATAGTAGATTTGATATATGGAAAATAGCAGTTTTTATAGCAAGTGGGTGCGTTTTTGGGAAATGATACTATATTTGTTTTGGTATCAGAAAATAGTTGAAAATAATTTTACAGACAGGGTAGTATTTAGAAATAAAAAAATAGTATTCACTCTCCTGCACAGTTGATGAGTTATGCGACAAGGAAAAAGAAGAAGAAAGACATTGGACACAGGGAACGTCTGTCTATTGATCTATTAGATCCAAAAGATGGTTATTTTATAAATCGCTGTATTAACAATTTGACACTTATATATCTTATACTGTACAGTACACTTGCATTGGTTTTAGGCTCCATGGTGGTAAATGTTGCAGGGATGGTCGGTATATCAAAGAAAATCGTTAGCTTCATATTTTTTGCAATATATTCAATATATGGGTATTATGGAAGTTCTAAATTCGAAAGTATGTTGCTAAAGGACAATAAGTATTTTGCTTGCTTTAAGGAGTTTTCAAAAAACAGCAAAACCTGGCACAGAAGACGGATAGCATTGCCTACTATACTTGTGATTTCTTCCTATTTACTACTTTTGTGTGTTTCTTTGATAGTTATATATTTAAGAAAACATTATTGAATTTATGAAAAAATCAGCTATTATAATTTACTCATTGTCATGGCAGAGCTAAAGCAAGCTTTGCTCTGCCATGACAATGAGTAAATGCGTTAAATACGAATTTGCAGCTTATGTGCAGCGGTTGAGATGCTAAACTAAAATATGTTCTTATGTCTTTATGCAGAAATAATTATAGAAATAAAGTTTTTTAAAAAAAAGTAGGCAGAAGCGTGCAATACATTTATAGTTCATACGTTGTATATAATAGAAGATGATGTTACTTACAGATACATTTTCTTTCGCTTAATAAATAATTAACAAACTATATTTTTTTACATTATGAAAAGAAAAAGACATTTATTGCTCCTGCTGTTTGGAGCCGTGCTGATGAGTTTCTCTGCATTGTCAATTATAAGTTGTGAAGAAAAAGAAGAGCCTGATACTATCGCAACACGATGTGTTACTATCCATATAGTAAATGAAACTCCAGAGACGTTATACGTTGATGGATATTCTAGAGAAGAGTATTTATTGTTGGATCATTATTTTGATACATTGCTAAGCCGCAAATACTTTCCTGGGCAGACGTACATAATACCACCCAAAGAAAAGAAAGGCATACTAGTGCTCTATTATACATTTAATGAAATTCACGATGACAACACCAATGTTTGGATAAAGGTTGTCAGACGGAGTACAGTTGAAAGGCATAGCATAGAGGAGATAAGAGAGAACAATATTAATGACGGAATCTATAGATTCTCTTTGGGCGAGCTAAAGAAAATGGGTGGCGTGTTTGTTATTCGCGATAATAAATAATAAAAAAACAATAGGCCATGAAAATCTTAAAATTATTGATAGTGCTGTTTCTTACAGCTTCTTTATGTTCTGTCAGTCAATGTGGCTGTGGATATGAAGATAACGAGGCTACAGACATAGAAGTAATAAACAATTCGACAGAGAATATATATGTTGATGGTGATTTTTATTTACCATCATTGTATCATGCTAAATCCTACAATATAGGAAAAGCGGTAAAAATTGGAGTTGGAGATACTGTTAGAGTACTTATAGAAGAAGACTTAGATTTTGACTATCCGACTACTGAACGTATAGACCATTTGTGGATTCGGGTATTAAAGCAAAGCACGATAGACTCTCACACTCCAAAAGAGATTCAAGAGAATAGGATAAATGATGGACTAATAGGTCCAACAATATTTGAAGCGGATAAAAAGAAACATTTAGTCTATCCAGATGATTTCAACGAAGATGAATGGAGAATATAATGTATCTGTTAGTTACATCATATCCAACCACCTCATTCGGGAACGACGGCAAGGAGCTTGACGGACTGACGAAAGGTCTGAACATAGTCAAGTCGGCTGACGGAAAGACGGTGAAGGTTATCAGATAACATCAACGGGAACGTTAACCTTAACCTTAACTTTAACGTTAATCGTTATTCCTTAATCTTTAATCGTCCACGATGCAATGGCATCGTGGACGACATACTCCTCAGTCACTTCGTGACAGCTCCCCTAACTTAGGGGAGCAATTTCTTTATTTGAGTATTTAATGTCACATAGATTTGTTTAACGGGAACGGGAATTTTAACGATAACTCATAACTTATAACTCACAACTCATAACTAATTCCCGTTAAAGTTCTTTTATTCTTTCGTATAGTTCTTTGTAGAATGGGTGTTGGGTGATGGTTTGTGAATTGCCCACGATGAAAAGTTTCATTCTGGCACGAGTTATGGCTACGTTCATTCGGCGCAAGTCGCGTAGGAACCCAATCTGCCCTTTGTCGTTGGAACGGACAAGGGAGATGAAGATGACATCGCGCTCCTGTCCCTGAAATCCGTCGATGGTGTTGACAGTGATTAGGTTTCTGAAGGGGCGGAAAGTCTCGCGCTTCTTAATCTTTCGGCGTAGATACTGTACCTGAGCCCTGTATGGAGATATTACGCCTATGTCGATGCTCTCGTCTAATATGCGACGGCTACCAATCTTTTGCAGGTAACGCTCTAAGACAAGCAGTGTGAGTTCGGCTTCGCCCTTGTTGATTCTGCCAAACGACTCGCCTACAAACTGCTCTCTGAACATAGCCTTAGCCTCGTCGTCGACGGCATAGTCGGCTGTGTCAATCCATTCCATTGGCATGTCGAAGTCGAGAATGCTGCGATGCTTCACCTCTGGGGCTGCTTCTACCTTGCCTTTGTAGAAATAGTCTGACGAGAAACGCATGATGGCCTCATTCATGCGGTATTGGGTCTGGAGCAAGACCACGCGGTCGGGATGATTCTTAACGAGTCGTTCCATTAGCGTGATGGCAAGTCCTTTCTTTATGGCAGCAATGCTCTTTACCGTAGGAGGCAGCTGGCAGTGGTCGCCAGCGAGTATTACTCTTCGGCATCGGCGCATGGGAATCCAGCAAGCACCCTCAAGAGCCTGCGCTGCCTCGTCGATGAAGAGAGTGTGGAAAGTCTGTCCGCTCATGAGCCTATGGGCTGCACCCACGAGAGTGCAAGCCACCACACGCGCCTCGCTGAAAAGCTGGTTGTGGATGCGCAGTTCTATCTCTGTAGCCCTTTCGCGCAGTCGTGCACGCTGCTGATGTCTGCTCTCGCTGCTCTGTCTTTTGCCGCTCATGCTTCGCAGGGTCTTGCGTATAGCCCACAGTTCGGGATAGTCGGGATGCGACTCGAAGCGGTGTTCGTAGGTGAACGACAGCATCTTGTTGTTGACACGTGTGGGATTGCCTATGCGCAGCACGTTGATTTGGCGGTCAACAAGTCTTTCAGAAATCCAGTCGACAGCCATGTTGCTTTGTGCGCAGACAAGGACTTGGTTCTCTCGTCGCAGCACCTCGCTTATGGCTTCTACGAGAGTTGTTGTCTTGCCTGTGCCAGGAGGACCATGAATAATCATCACGTCCTTAGTCCAGATAACCTTGTTTACGGCAGACTCCTGAACCTTGTTGAGCCACGGCAGGCTTATTTCCCTCTTTGTTTCGGGAGGAGCAGTCTTGCCAGATGTATTCAGATAGAAGAAGTCGCGGAGCTGAGCCAGTCGGTTGTCCTTAGCATTGATGGCACGTTGCAGTGCTTCGTCCATAGCCTTATAGCTTGTCTCGTCGAAGGATAGGGCAACTCCGAGTTGATCGGCTCGCTCCAGTTCGAGGACAAAAGAACTGTTTGGCACGATGACTACCATACGGTCGCCGTCAACATAGCTGACAGAGCAAGCTGTAGGCATTTCCTTTCCTTCGCCTCTGAAGAAGACAACCTGTCTTCCATATTCAAAGTTGTGTTCTATGTCGTTGTCTTGTGTGCGGAACACTTCAACGGCAAGTTGGTTCATTGCCGTGAAGTAGTTTCTGCCCACTCGCAGCGGAAACCAAGCGTCGCCTCTCTTAACCATACGGCTTATGCCCATCGCCTCTTTCTGAAGGCGATAGTTCTCGCGCTCGCAAGCATATTCCATCTGTAGCAATATGCGCTGCTGCTGCAGGTGAAGGATTGAATTGTTAGTTGTTGAGTTTATATGCTCTTCTTTTGTTTGTAAGTTTATTTGTTAGTTGGGTTTATTGATATTGTCAACAACTCAAAAACTCACAAGATATTTATGCACAAGCTCGAAAAAGCGGGCATTGTGGGAGCCATCAACAAACTCGTGGCTCACGGTGATAGAGACAGGCATGATGCGACGGTCGCCCCGCTTGATGGCTTTGCCGGCATTCATGAGAGGGAAGTTCTGTCCACAGCCTGCAGACACCTGCGGATAGACCACCGAAGTGAAATAGAGTCCGGGAGTGGCTGAGAGATTGATGACGTCGAAGTCGCCTTGCTCCACAACCTGCTTGTCGGTGAAGTAAGGGTCGCCGTCTTGCGGAACACTGTCGATTATTTCGCGAGCCTGACGATAGAATGTCTGATAGTCTTTTTCGTAGGGAATACGCACGGTGTAGAATGTCCTGCCAGGGATGGCAATAGGAGTGATTACGTCAATCTTGTCATAGTAGCAAACTCTGCCCTCAATGTCCTTGCGGTAGCGATACTCGTCAATCTCGTTGGCGGCACGCAGAATGGCATAGAGATAGCGCACAAAAAAAGAAGTACCTTCGCGCTTAGATTCTTCAAAAGCTTCAGTACAGTCAACTTCTGATGTGATGCAAACCCAAGCATTGAGTGCTCCTTGATAGAAAAGATAGTTGTCGCGTCGCGACCAAGTATTTATGTCTATAATGTGTTTCATGTTGCAAAATTACTATTTTAATCGTTAATCAACGATATTGAAGTCTAATAATTATTGCTTTTTTTGCAGGATTTATTCATTTTATCTATATTTGTGCGGTAGTTTCTAAGTTGACAAACGAAAAAGGAAAGGAATAGAAAACAATGAGAAAGAATTTCGGAAAGAAGACAGTCGTTACCCCACTGCCAGTGCTGATAATAGGCACCTACGACAAAGACGGCGTGGCAAACGCCATGAACGTGGCTTGGGGAGGACAGTGCAGCGAGAACCATGTGGCTATAAACATAGGTCATGTGCGCCAGACGCGCGACAACATCGAACTGAAAAAAGCCTTCACGGTGAGTTTTGCAACACGCAAGACCGTTGTGGAGAGCGACTATGTGGGAATAGAGAGCGGACTGAAGGCTCACGACAAGATGGAGAAGGCAGGACTGCATACAAAGAAAAGCGATTTTGTAGATGCTCCTATCATAGACGAATATCCTCTCACACTGGAATGTAAGCTGACACGCATAGAGGAAACTCCAGAAGGAGAGATTAGAGTTGTGGGCGAGGTGGTTAACATGAGTGCCGACGAGTCTATCCTTGACGAGAAAGGAAAGATTGACTTAGGCAAACTCGATCCAATCATGTTCGACTCTGCCCAACTGAAATACCGCGTTGTTGGCGAGATTGTGGGCAATGCCTTCCAAGATGGAGCGAAACTGAGATGAACTGATTCTGGAGGTTATAAGGTTTTGAAGTGGTTATTTTTTTAGTTCTTAGAGGTTTTGAGTTTTTTATTATGCAAAAGTAACAGAACTAATCTCACTTCACCACATCAAAACCTTATAACTTCATAAATCTGACGACCTGACAATTTATTATTCTTCAGACACATTAAAAATACATGAAATATATTATAATACCGTCAACTGACCACCGCCGCCAGTTGCCTTTCTTTTTTGCCGTAGAAGAGTTTGTGGCAAGACAGTTTACCGACGACGATTACTTCTTTATATGGCAAGTGCCACCAACAGCCATGTTAGGGCGCAATCAACTTGCCGACAACGAAGTGAACAAGGACTACTGCAAACAGAACGACATTAGGATTTTCAGAAGGAAAAGCGGTGGCGGATGCGTTTATGCAGATGAGGGATGCCTGCAATTCTCTTTTATAGTAAGCGATAGCGACACGGCTTCAACTTTCCAGCGATATATGCAGACTGTGGCAGACGTGCTGAGAAACGTAGGTATTGAAGCCACTCTTTCGGGCAGGAACGACATCTTGGTAGGCGGAAAGAAGGTTGCTGGGGCAGCATTCTATCGCATTCCTGGCAGGAGCGTTATGCACAACACCCTGCTTTTCAGTACAAATCTTGAGAACCTTTCGCAGGCTGTTACTCCTCCAACAGCCAAGCTGGACAGCAAGGGTGTGCAGTCGGTAAGCCAGAGGGTGGGAAATGTAGGCGAACACACTTCGCTGTCTATACCACAGTTCATTGCTTCGGCACGCCAGTTCTTGTGTGGCGATGAGTGCAGGATGCTTACCGCAGACGACATGAAGCAGATAGAAAAAATGGAAAAGGAGCTTGCTTCAGACGATTTCACTTATGGAAAGAATCCTGCTTATACAGTAGTGAGAAAAAAGAACATACCCAATGTGGGATATGTGGAAGCATACGTTGAAATAAAAAACGACATTATCCGAAACATAAACCTTATGGGTGACTACTTCCTGCTTGGCGACATTGACAAGGAGCTGCTGCATCGTCTGCGCGGTGTGCGCTTTCATAGAGATACAGTAGCCTATGCCCTAAGCGGAGTGGAGTTGCAGAACGTAATAAGAAATATGACTGTCTCTGCCCTGCAACGCTTGTTGTTCGGACGGCGTGAACACGTAAGAAAACCAGAATGGCTGAAGATAAGCATTGCTTCGAAGCATCACTATAGCGAAACAGAACATATAATAAACAGGCACGGACTGAATACCATCTGCACAAGCGGGCTGTGTCCTAATCGCTCAGAGTGCTGGGCTGCAGGTACGGCTACGCTCATGATAGGTGGAAATATCTGCACGCGTAGTTGCCGTTTCTGTAATACGCCAAGTGGCAGACCTCTGCCTTTAGACCCCGAAGAGCCTCAGAAGGTGGCACAGACTGTAAGACAGATGAACTTGCGCTATGCCGTTATTACGTCGGTAGACCGAGACGACCTGCGCGATTATGGTGCTTACCACTGGCAGCAGACTATCATGGCAATAAGGAAAATGAATCCAGAGACAGGAATAGAAGTGCTGATACCCGACTTTCAGGGACAGGAGGAATGTATAAATGCTGTGTTGGAAGCAAACCCAGACGTAGTTGGACACAACATGGAGACTATCCGCAGGCTAACGCCAAGAGTGAGAAGCGTGGCAAAATATGAACAGAGTCTCAGCGTGTTGCGGCAAATATCAGAGCGAGGATTCCATGCTAAGACTGGTTTTATGGTAGGATTAGGCGAGACCGAAGCAGAAGTTACAGAACTGATGAATGACATTAGGGCAACAGGATGCGTCAGTCTCACTATAGGACAATACCTCCAGCCGACAGCCCGCCACCTGCCAGTTGCGGAATATATTCATCCAAAGCAGTTTGACCGATATGCAGACATGGCACGTGAAATGGGATTTGAGAATGTTGTCAGTGGGCCGTTGGTCCGTTCTTCATATCATGCAGAAATGGTTATGAACAAGAAAAACAATAAAATGTAAATGTTTTTTACATTATTTTTGTACCTTTGCGCTCAAAAATAAAATAGCGACAATTTTATGGAGCAGAAGAAATATAAAAGAACAACCGTTACTTCGGCATTGCCATACGCTAACGGCGGTGTGCATATCGGACACTTAGCAGGTGTATATGTGCCTGCCGACATCTATGTGCGCTATCTTCGTCTGAAGAAAGAAGACGTAATGTTCATAGGTGGTAGTGATGAACATGGAGTACCTATAACTATTCGTGCGAGAAAAGAGGGTGTTACTCCGCAAGACATAGTAGACAGATACCACAAGATGATTAAAGACTCTTTCGAGGAGTTTGGCATCTCTTTCGATGTCTATAGTCGCACTACATCGGAAATGCACCACAAAACAGCATCGGAGTTCTTCCGTAAACTATATGATGAAGGTAAACTGACGGAGGAAACAACACGACAGTATTACGACGAGGAAGCAAAGCAGTTCCTCGCCGACAGATATATAACAGGAGAGTGCCCTCACTGCCACAACGAAGGCGCATACGGCGACCAGTGTGAAAAGTGCGGACGAGACCTCGACCCTACAGAACTCATCAATCCGCGTTCAACAATAAGCGGCTCAACACCTGTGCTTAAAGATACTAAAAACTGGTATCTGCCTCTCAACGAGTATCAGGAATGGCTGAAGCAATGGATTCTTGAAGGACACAAAGAATGGCGCTCAAACGTTTACGGACAGTGCAAATCATGGCTCGACATGGACTTGCAGCCACGTGCTATGACGCGCGACCTGAACTGGGGAATTCCTGTTCCTGTTGAAGGAGCCGACGGCAAGGTGCTCTATGTGTGGTTTGATGCTCCTATCGGTTATGTGTCAAACACAAAGGAACTCTGCCAAAGCAACCCTGAACGATGGGGAGACTGGACAAAATGGTGGCAGGATGAAGACACACGTCTTGTTCATTTCATCGGAAAAGACAACATAGTGTTCCACTGCATCATCTTCCCTGTTATGATGAAAGCACACGGCGGATTTATCATGCCCGACAATGTGCCAGCAAACGAGTTCCTTAATCTTGAAAACGATAAAATCTCAACATCGAGAAACTGGGCTATATGGCTGCACGAATACTTGAAGGACTTCCCTGGAAAGCAGGACGTCTTGCGATATGTGCTTACGGCTAATGCACCAGAGACTAAAGACAACAACTTTACATGGCGCGACTTCCAGGAACGTAACAACAACGAGCTTGTGGCTGTCTATGGCAACTTCGTGAACCGTGCGCTGCAACTGACTAAGAAATACTGGGGTGGAGTGGTGCCTGAGTGTGGTGAATTGCAAGACGTAGACCGTCAGGCTCTTGATGAATTTAAGGATGTTAAGCAGAAGGTTGAATCGCTGCTTGATGTGTTTAAGTTCCGCGATGCCCAGAAGGAGGCAATGAATCTTGCACGAATTGGTAACAGATACATAACTGAGTGCGAACCATGGAAGGTATGGAAGACAGACCCGAAGCGTGTTGAGACAATACTCTACATCTCGCTTCAGCTTGTTGCTAATCTTGCCATTGCTTTCGAACCGTTCCTGCCTTTCTCTTCAAAGAAACTGAGAGGTATGCTCAACATAAACGATTTCGACTGGAATCAACTCGGACAGACCGACCTGCTGAAACCAGGACACCAGCTTGCTGAACCTGCATTGTTGTTTGAAAAGATTGAAGACGATGTGATAGAAGCACAGCTAAACAGACTCGCAGAGATAAAGAAGCAGAACGAAGCTGCGCAGTATAAGGCTAAAGATGTGAAACCTACCGTTTCGTTTGAAGACTTTGAGAAACTTGATATCAGAGTTGGTCTTGTGAAAAACTGCGAGAAAGTGAAGAAGTCGAAGAAACTATTGCAATTCACTATCGATGACGGAACAGGTACAGACCGCACTATTCTTTCTGGCATTGCACAATTCTATGACAACCCAGAAGAACTTGTAGGCAAGCGTGTGCTGTTTGTTGCTAACTTTGCTCCCCGCAAGATGATGGGAATTGAGAGTCAGGGCATGATTCTTTCTGCCGTAGACTTCGATGACACTCTCAGTGTTGTTACAACCTCAAAGGATGTAAAACCAGGCAGTCTGGTTGGATAAATAAGATACATAAAATAAAAAATAAGTAAAAAGAAAACGCCAGTTTCTTACTTCATTTAGTAAAGAAACTGGCGTTTTCTTTTATGTTTATATATCTTTTAAAAAAGTATATTATCCGAATTTTATAGTACCCTGAATAGTCTCGCGTGCAGAATTGTCGCTATTAGTTTCATTGCCGCTTGCGAGTTTTCTGATTTCCTCAAGACTCTGGCGTGTTCTCTTGTATGTTGGCGTGTTCTCAACAGCCAGTATTACATCCTCATTGTCTAAGTCTTCAGCGCGGAACAAGAAGATGTGAGGACGGCGCTTGTATTGTGCGCTCTTGCCTTCGCCTCCATAGTAGCGGTTGCGGCGGTCGAGACGCTCTGCTGCTTTCTCCTCTTCGCGAGCCAAGCGGTCAACCTCTTCTTGCGTATGCTTCTTCAGGTGCCCGTTCATTCCGTCTACGTTCTCAATGCCAAAGCCTGTTGCAAGAATTGTAACTTTAACCTTAGGGCCAAGACTTGGGTCAATAGCCAATCCCCATTTTATCTCGAAGTCGTCGCCAAACCTTGCCATGAAGTCGTTGACGTCGTTCATCTCGTCCATCATCAGACCTGCCTGTTCCTTTTTGTCGCTTGAGAAAGTGATGTTGAGCAGGATTTTCTTAGAGTTGAATACGTCGTTATCGTTGAGCAATGGAGAGTTGAGTGCATCGTTGATGGCTTGCTTGACTCTGCCTTCTCCTTCGCCATAACCTGTAGACATGATTGCAACACCACCGTCTTTCAGAACAGTCTTAACATCGTTGAAGTCGAGGTTCATCAGTCCATGAACAGTAATAATCTCAGCAATAGAACGGGCAGCTACAGACAATGTGTCGTCTGCCTTGCCGAAAGCATCAAGCACTGTGAAGTCAGGATAAATCTCTCGCAGACGTTCATTGTTGATTACAAGCAGCGCGTCAACGTGTTTAGACATTTCTTCAACACCGTCTAAGGCTTGGTCTATTTTCTTTGGTCCTTCGAAACGGAAAGGAATAGTGACGATGCCAACTGTAAGAATGCCAAGTTCCTTTGACACACGAGCTATTACAGGGGCTGCACCAGTACCTGTTCCGCCACCCATACCAGCGGTGATGAATGCCATCTTAGTACCGTCGTTGAGCATGTTCTTAACGTCTTCTATGCTTTCCTCAGCAGCCTCGCGTGCTTTCTCTGGCTTGTTGCCTGCGCCAAGTCCTTCTTTTCCGAGTTGGAGATGGACAGGAACAGGGCTGTCGTTAAGGGCTTGATTGTCGGTGTTGCATAGTACGAAGCTAACGTCGTGGATGCCTTCACGATACATGTGGTTTACAGCATTGCCTCCACCACCTCCTACGCCGATAACCTTGATTATGCTATTTTCCTTCTCTGGTTCGCCGAAGTCGAGTATATTGCTTCTTGAAGGTTTGTTATCCTCACTCATATCAAAGTCGAGAATACCTTTGTTTTTATCGTTTTGTCCCATGATAATATTGTCTTTTGTTGTTATAAATGTTGATTAGCAGACCTTGACAGTCGTGAATGTATGATATTATTTTTCTTCCTCCATCACTTGCTTGAAGAACTTGTTGAACTTATTCTTCAGCTTATAGAAAGTGCTGTTCTTGCGTTTGTTCTCATCTTCCAGCCTGCGCTTCTCTTCCTCTTCTTCGGCACGGCGGCGTTCTTCTTCCTCCTTGCGTAAGCGTTCTTCTTCTTCAGCCTGCTCTTTTTCGGCTTCGGTCCTTACAACACCAACCTTAGTCTCGCCAATCTTTCTTGCTTCGCGATGAATATCGTTGCCTTGTTTTTGAATATCTTCGCCGCCTTCTTCAAACAAGTCTCCATTCGGGTTGATTTCCCTGCCAGCACAGTTCATGTCGCCCTTCACTAACAGACCGAGAATGGTGTTCATCATTCCGTTGTTTGAGTTGATGTCTGGGTCGTTTGAGATGATAGTGTGTATGACATTCTTGGCAATGCGGATCTTCTCTATATGGGTGTGGCTGCGGAAAGCGCGCTCAATGTTTCTCATGTTAGAACCACCGCCTGTGAGGATGATGCCACCCAGCATCTTGTCGGCATACTCAGAAGGAACCTGATACCATACGTTTTCGATGATTTCCTGCATACGCGCTTCTACAATCTCAACAAATCGGCGAGTCTCTATAGAACGGTCTTGGTCGATAGGAATCATCTGAGAATTGTCGATGTCGCTATTCTCTGTATAAGCAGAACCAAACTCAATCTTCATGCGCTCGGCATTGCTCTCCTCCATTTGCAGAGAAGATATATCCTTTGTTATATTGTTGCCTCCGAGAGGAATTACTGCAAGGTGTCGGAGAATATTCTTATAATATACAGAAACAGTTGTTGTGTCAGCACCTAAGTCTACTAATACGCATCCTGCACGCTTCTCAGCTTCAGTCAGAACACTGTCGGCAAGCATAAGCGGGGCTAGGAACATATCGGCAATGGCAATGCCAGATGTCTGGAAACATTTGTTCAGGTTTTTGTAGAATGTCTTTCTCCACAATATGTTCAGTATGTTTCCTTCAAGGCGTGTGCAAGGAATACCTACAGGGTCTAACTGATATTGTGTGTCAACCTTGTATTCTTGGGTAGCAGCATAAAGAATTTCCTGATCTGGATAGGTCATGGTGCGGTTTGCATCCATCAGTTCGTCAACCATCTGTTGGGTTACCACTTCCTGAGTAGGCAGTTCTTTGACGATGACATTCTTCTGGCTGTGGATTGACTGACCTCCAACTCCTACATAAACGTGGGTGATTTCTGTTCTGAGTTGAGTCTTTAAGCGTTTGATGATGTTAGTAAGGCAAGCGCAAGTCTTGTCGATATTGTATATCACTCCTTTGCGAATGCACTGTGTAGAATCTTCTTTCACAACGGCAAGTATCTGAAAACTTCCGTCTAAATTCTTCTTTCCAGCAATTCCGGTAATCTTAGATGAGCCTAATTCAATGGCTACTATAAATTCTTTTGCCATATACTTATATTGTTTTTATATTTACGAGTTAATGATTTTGCTGTCTTTTTTTATTGTTGGTTGTTAGTTGGTTTGTTGTCTGCAGCTGGTTTGTTGCTTTGCTTGGTGCTGTCAGCAGAAACGCTGTCTGTTTCTATTTCAACTGCTTCTGGCTTATGCTGACTGTCGTTGTAAGCAGAGTTTCGCTTGCATATTATTTGGTTGTCAAACTCTATGTTAATGTATTTATATCTGTTCCATCCAACTTGTGAAAGTCCGTACTTATAGAATTTCTCTAAGCGTTCCAGTTTTCTTGTTATAAATTCTTCAACCTCTTTGCTGCGGCGGTCAATGTTCCTGTGGTTTGGCAGTTTGCCAATGAGTACAATGTGGTCGCCTACACGTGGAACTATCTCTATGCTTTGGTCTTGCAGTACATTGATTTGCTCTATCTGGTTTCGCCAGAAGTCGCTCTTCATGATATGGTCGATGAGCAGCGTGATATATGTTCGTGCAAATGGTTTAGTTATATATCCAGTGGCGATGATGAGGTCTGAAGTATATTTAGAGTTAGGCATAATGCCGCCCTTGTCGTCAATATAGTAGTCGTCGCCGTTTATGCTTTTTATCCTGATTATCGGTGTGCGTTGGGTTATCTCAATAAATACTTTTCCGCCTTCGGTCTTGTAGCACTGAGCTGTGTTTACGAAAGGTGTAACCTTCAAGAGCTCTTCTATAGAGCGTGGGTTGATGAATTTCAGAGGTTGGTTTTTCGGATAGAGTTTCTTGTCAACCAATATTCGCTTTATCTCGTCAGATGTTAGGAAACCGTTTGTGCTTTCGTCGGAGATGTTTATAACCACTTCCTCACATAGCTGACCTTTGTCCTCAGGTTTATTGAAGGCAGTGATCGCCAGCAAGAGATACACGGCTAATATAGAGTCGAGTACAATGTAGGTGGTTCTTCTCCAGTTTATCTTCATGTTTCTAAAAGCGTTTAGCGTTTTATTTTCCTAATTTCTGTTCTAATATTTCTTTTATCTGAGGCATCTTCATGTCTAAGTCACCTGCTCCTAATATGACGAGAACATCGAAGTCACGGCTCTTCACTAAGTCTATCACATCGTCAAGTTTAATCAACTGCTTCTTAATGTCATCGCGCAGGCGGTCGTAAATGAGTTTTGAAGTAACTCCTTCGATAGGTTCTTCGCGTGCAGGATATATGTCGGTAAGTATAACCTCGTCTAATATGTTGAGCGCTTCTGCAAACTCCTTATAGAAGTCTTTAGTCCTGCTGTAGAGGTGAGGCTGGAATATAACCGTTATTTTCCTGTCCTTATATACTGTGCGCAGGCTTTTTGCACTCTCCAATATCTCTTTGGGATGATGGGCATAGTCGCTAATCAGAACCAGTTTGTCTGTCTTAATTTTGAAATCGAAGCGGCGCTCTGCACCTTGAAATGTTTTCATGCCGTATCTCAGTTCTTCCTCGTCGCATCCAACAAGTTGAGCCATTGCCATAGCAGCAATTCCATTTTCAATGTTTATTGGGATAGGAAGACCCAGTTCTATGTTTTTGATTGACTTGATTGGCGAGATGAAATCAAATCTTATTTCGCCATTCTCAATCATAATGTTCTCTGCATGGAAATCGCCTTCAGTCATTCCATAGTCGAAAACCCTTACCCCTTCTTTCACGTCAGGTTTTAGCTCTATGCCATGACGAATGATGAGTGCGCCTTCTGGTTGGATCAGACTTGTGTAGTGTCTGAAGCTTTCGAGATAGGCTTCTTTGGTTCCGTATATGTCGAGATGGTCTGGGTCGGTTGATGTAACGACAGAAATATATGGGCTAAGCCAGTGGAACGAGCGGTCGTATTCGTCAGCCTCTATCACAACATAATCGCTGTCAGAGAGTATGTAGTTGGTGCCGTAGTTTTTAGAGATACCGCCAAGAAAGGCATTGCAGTCTATATGGCTCTGATGAAGCAGGTGGGCGCACATTGTCGATGTGGTGGTCTTTCCGTGAGTTCCTGCAACGCAGAGTGCTTTGTGAGCCTGAGTCAGTCTGCCAAGCACCTGGGCACGTTTCTCAATCTGAAATCCTTCGCGGCGGAAGTATTGCAGTTCAGCATGCTCCGAAGGTATTGCGGGAGTATAGACAACGAGTGTTGAGTTGCGTTTTCGGCAAGCGCGTGGTATGGCTTCCACATCCTCCTCGAAGTGTAACAGCATTCCTTCATCCTCCAGTCTTGAAGTCAGTTCTGTAGGAGTCTTGTCATATCCTGCAACAACCATGCCCTTGTGCATGAAGTAGCGGGCAATAGCACTCATTCCTATTCCTCCTGCTCCTATGAAATATACGGCTTTTATATCTTTCAGTTCCATTTCTTCTCTTCTTGTTCTATTTAGACTACACTCTTTGTTTTGCTATTGCTTTTGGGTTGCCAGTTTTATAACCTCATCTGCTATGATGTCGGCAGAGTGGGGCAGTGCCATTTTCTTTATGTTTTGGCTCAGGCTGTTCAACTTGTCGGAGTTGCTTACAGTTTCTATTGCAAGTTTCAGCAGTTTCTCTGTTGCACAGCAATCTTTTACCATCAGGGCGGCTTCTTTGTTTACGAGAGCCATAGCATTTTTTGTCTGATGGTCTTCTGCAACATTCGGACTTGGTACGAGAATCACAGGCTTTCCAATCAGGCAGAACTCGCTGATGGAGCTTGCACCCGCACGGCTTACTACTAAATCGGCAGCACGATAGGCCGTTCCCATGTCGCTGATGAAGTCAACCACTTTCAGGTTCTTTATCTCGCCATGATTTGCAAGTTGCTGCTTTATCTGTTCATTATAGTATTTTCCAGTCTGTAGAACCACTTGAATGTCGTTGTTCTCAATCAAGTCAAGATTCTGCATGATGCTTTCGTTTATGGTTCTTGCTCCTAAACTGCCGCCAACTAACAGTATCATTGGCTTTTTGGGGTCGAAACCGAATGATTTTATTGCTTCATCTCTCGAAATAGTTGTATCGAGCAAAGCCTGTCTGACAGGATTACCCGTAAGCATAATTTTCTCTTTAGGAAAGAAGCGTTCCATGCCTTCGTATGCAACGCAGATTCTCTTAGCCTTCTTTGCCAGCAGCTTGTTAGTCACGCCAGCATAGCTGTTTTGTTCTTGTATTAGGCAAGGAATACCCATAGAAGCCGCAATATTGAGGGTTGGTCCGCTGGCATAGCCGCCCACACCTACAGCAGCCATTGGCTTAAACTCTTTCAGCAGGCGTTTAGCAATGCGCTGGCTCTTCCATATTTTCAGCAATACGGAGAAGTTCTTGAGCAGATTCTTTCTGTCGAAACCACATATTGGCAGACCAGTTATCTCATAGCCTGCAGCAGGTACACGTTGCATTTCCATGCGTCCTAATGCCCCTACGAAGCGTATCTCAGCATCTGGGCGCTTTGCTTTTATGGCATTTGCAATGGAGATGGCTGGGAAGATGTGTCCTCCTGTGCCTCCTCCGCTAATTACTATTCTCAACCCTTTATCCATAATATATATCTTAACACTGCAAAGTTAATATTTTTTTTCGTTTAGACAACCTCTTGCAAGCACGTTTTTTCTTACTGTTTTATTTTGCAACTTTCATGCTTGTCTGGTTGCTGTTTTCATCTTTCTTTTTTGCCCATAGGCTTACGCTCAGGATGGCTCCTATGTAGACACAGTTTATTATTGTTGAAGTTCCACCTCTACTTATAAGGGGCAGTGGTTGTCCTGTAATTGGTGCAAGTCCGACGGCTACAAGCATGTTGAACAAAGCCTGAGAAACAAGCAGCAGTGCAAGTCCCATTGACAGCAGGGCAGGAAATGAATTTTCACACCTGTTGGCTATCTTGCCTGTTCTGAACAGTAGGATTATATATAGCAGGGCAACGAATATTCCTCCGAATAGTCCCATTTCCTCAATGATTATGGCATAGATGAAGTCGGAGTATGCCTGAGGAAGAAAGTCTCGTTCAACTGAGTTTCCAGGACCTCTGCCAACAGCCTTTGATGAGGCTATTGCAATGTTTGCATGGCCTTCCTGCATATTCTCGTCTAAGTCGAATTTCTCTGGTGGGATATCCTCCTTGTTTGTAAACTTGAATAGTCGTTTCTTCCATGTAGCAGCGCGGTGGAAAATGCTCTTGCTCTTCTTTGGCTGCTCAACAATCTCAGTTTTGTCGGCATTGTTGTTGCTGACTGCTGCTTCGCTTTCGTTGGATGCAAGCAGCAACACAGCGCCAATTGCTATTGCAATAGTTACGGCAAAGAAGCCTAACAGCTTGCCGATTTGTGAGAGGGGCACACGGCCTATAAACATCATTAAGATGATAACCCCTGTGAGTAACACCGCTGTTGAAAGATTTTCTACGCCTATAAGCAGTATGAAGAAAGAGCAAAGTCCTACTATATACTTAATAGCCTTGCGGTCGGCTCCGTCTTCTGTCTGCATGGCACTTAGCAATTGTGCCACTGCAAGAATGAGTGTTCCCTTTGCAATCTCTGAAGGCTGGAACTGGACAATGCCAAGATTTATCCATCGGCTTCCGTCGTTGATAGCATGGCCAGGCATGAGTACCCATAGAAGACTTGCCAAAGAAATCAGCAGCAGGAACGGTGTCACTATCTTGTAGTATTGGCAACGAATGTTCATTACTATGATAGTGCAGATTACTCCAACAAAGAATATTCCAAAGTGCTTTATGACGGGTCCCCAATAGCTTTGACCTTTATACGTGAGAGAGCTCGAAGCGCTGAATACCTCGACGATAGAGATGATAAAGAGGAAGAAGAATACCATCCAGATTACCTTATCTCCTTTGAATATGTTATTTAGTTTCTTGTTCATTATAGCAAGTTTCGTGCTAATGTTTTAAACTGTTCGCCACGATCTTCCATGTTCTTGAATAAGTCGAAAGAGGCACAGCAAGGACTTAGCAGTACGGTGTCACCTGGCTTAGCCAGTTCGTAGCACGCTTCTACACAGTCTTTCATTGAGTGTGTGTCGCGAGTTGGCAAGCCTAATGGGTCGAAGAAGTTATGCAGTTTTGTGTTGTCTGCACCGAGATAGACAATAGCTCTGCACTTTTGCTCAACCAGTTGACGAATAGGTTCATAGTCGTTGCCTTTGTCTTTGCCTCCAATAATTAAAACAACAGGAGTCTTCATGCTTTCAAGTGCATACCAGCAAGCATCTACGTTTGTAGCCTTAGAGTCGTTTACGAAATGAACTCCTCCAACGGTTGTAACCTTCTCAAGTCTGTGTTCGACTCCAGGGAAGTTGCTCAGCGACTCGCGTATTACATCTTTCTTAATGCCTGCAATGTTGGCTGTTATACCTGCTGCAAGCGAATTGTATATGTTGTGTTTTCCTGTAAGGCTCAGCGACTCCTGTTCCATGTTGAATGGAGTTGGATATTCAATCTTGTATTCGCCTTCTTCTATATAGCCTATTACGCCTTTTTCCTTCACTTCGGCAAAAGGACAGCTGGTCGCTGCAATCTGATATTTCTGCAACTCACGCTTTATTATAGGGTCGTCTGCCCAGTAGATGAAGGCATCGTCGCTTGTCTGGTTTTGGATGATTCGCATCTTAGCATCTACATAGTTCTGCATTTCACCGCCATAACGGTCGAGATGGTCAGGCGTTATGTTCAGCAAGACAGCAATGTTGGCACGGAAATCATACATGTTGTCAAGTTGGAAAGAACTAAGTTCAATGATGTAGTATTCGTGTGGGTCTTCTGCTACTTGCAGTGCAAGAGAGTTGCCAATGTTTCCAGCCAGACCTGCATCGTAGCCAGCATGCTTGAAGATATGGTATATCAGCGATGTTGTAGTAGTCTTTCCGTTTGAGCCAGTAATGCAAATCATCTTTGAGTCGGTGTATCTTCCTGCAAACTCAATTTCGCTGATGATAGGAATGCCACGTTCACGGGCTTTAACAACCAGCGGAGCATCTTCGGGTATGCCTGGGCTCTTAATGATTTCGCCTGCCTCAAGTATGCGTTCCTCGCTGTGGTGTCCTTCTTCCCATTCAATGTTGTGGTCGTCCAGCATTTTCTTATAGCGTTCCTTAATGGTTCCCATGTCAGAGACAAACACGTCGAAACCTTCTTTCTTTGCTAAAACGGCTGCTCCTGCGCCACTTTCTGCTGCTCCTAAAATAGATATCTTCTTCATTGTATGTTGTGTTTCCTTTCTTTAGGCCTGTTTTCTTACAGTCCGCCTGTTTCTATGTTTTCTATCTGATTTTGAGTGTTATGATTGTTAATGCTGCCAGTATGATGCTGATAATCCAGAAACGTGTTGTTATCTTCGATTCAAACAGCACGCCGCGCGGACGGTTGATAAGATAGCGGCACTCGCCATCCATCTTGTCCTTGCCTGTACGGAAGTGGTCATGAATAGGAGTCCTCTTGAAGATGCGCTGCTTTATTCCGCGTTTCTTTCCCATCTTGTAGTAAGAAACCTGCATGATTACGCTGAGGCTCTCCATGAAGAATATTCCGCAGAGAATCGGCAGCATAAGCTCTTTGTGTATTATGATGGCACTGACTGCAATGATTCCGCCAATGGTAAGCGAGCCCGTATCGCCCATAAAGACCTGAGCTGGATAGGAGTTATACCAAAGAAAGCCGATGAGCGCGCCTATGAATGCACACATGAATACAACAAGTTCTTGCGAGCCAGGTATATACATGATGTTCAGATAGGCGGCAAACTCAATGTGGGAACTCACATAGGCAAATATTCCCAAGGCTACTCCAATTATAGCACTGTTGCCTGCACACATTCCGTCCATTCCATCGTTAAGGTTGGCACCGTTGCTGACTGCTGTTACTACTATAATAGTCATGATGACAAATAGAATCCAGCCAGCTGCGGTCTTATATTTCCCCATGAACCCCATCACCTTTGAGTAGTCGAGATTGTGTCCTTTGACAAATGGTATTGTAGTCTTCAGAGATTTTGCAGGTTGTGAGCGATGCTTCACCACTGTCTCCATGCCTTGCCTTTCTATTGCAAGATTTTCATTTATCTTAGCGTCTGGACTTGCCCATAGCACCAGTCCAACAATCAGTCCAAGGCCTACCTGTCCGATAATCTTAAACTTCCCGTGCAGTCCCTCTTTGTCGTGACGGAAAATCTTGATGTAGTCGTCGAGTCCGCCAAGCACGCCAAGCCATACAGTTGTTATAATCATCAGTATAAGATAGATGTTTCTCATACGTCCGAGCAGAATGACTGGTATCAATATTGCAGCAATGATGATGATGCCACCCATTGAAGGCACACCAATCTTCTGCGTGCCAAACGGGTCTATCTTTTCGTCGCGTGCAGTCTCAGTTATTTGTTTCTTCTTCAGATACTTAATGAAATATTCTCCGAAGTAGACACTAATCACCAATGAGAGGATGAGTGCCAGTAGCGCACGGAATGAGATATAGCCCCAAATGTGGCTTCCTGCAATTCCGAATTGATTAAGAAATCTAAACAGATAGTATAGCATAATGTTCTTGTTTTCTATGTTTTATTTTGTTTTCAATGCACAAGTGCAAGTCTCATATCAAGTAAATGTAAAGTAAGCCCTAAATTTATCAATTATTAAAAGCCTCCTCAACCACTTCGCGGTCGTTGAAGTGATGTTTAACTCCATTTATCTCTTGATAGTCCTCATGGCCCTTGCCTGCAATCAGAATGACATCGCCTTTTTTTGCCAGCATTACTGCTGTGCGTATAGCTTCACGACGGTCTACTATTGTAACTGCTTTCTTTCGCTGCTGCGGAGTCAGACCTGCCACCATGTCGTCAATGATAGCCTGAGGCTCTTCAAAGCGAGGATTGTCGCTTGTGATTATGACCTTATCACTCTGGCGTGCAGCCTCTTGCGCCATTAGCGGGCGTTTGCCCTTGTCGCGATTGCCACCTGCTCCACATACAGTGATTACCTGTCCTTTTCCGTTCAGAACTTCGTGAATGGCATTCAATACATTCTGCAAGGCATCGGGAGTGTGAGCATAGTCGATTACGGCAGTCACTCCGTTTGGAGACTGGACTGGTTGCAGTCTGCCGCTGACGCTTTCGAGAGTGCTCATGGTTATGAGTATGTCCTCAGGCTGTTTGCCGAGATTGCATGCTGCGCCATATACAGCCAGCAGATTGCTCACGTTGAACTTTCCAATGAATTGCACACCCACTTCTCTTCCGTCAATCTCGAGATACATTCCCTCAAAGTGACATTCGAGCAGTCGCGCCCTGTAGTCTGCCATTGTGCGTGTAGAGTATGTCTTCACGTTAGCCTTTGTGTTCTGTACCATGTACTTGCCGTTCTTGTCGTCAGCGTTAATTATGGCGAAAGAACCCTTTGGAAGCATGTCGAAGAACATTTTCTTTGCATCGCGATAGGCTTCTACCGTCTTGTGATAGTCAAGATGGTCGCGCGTGAGATTGGTGAATATACCTCCTGCAAACTTCAGTCCTCCGATGCGTTGTTGGTGTATGGCGTGTGAAGAACACTCCATGAACGCATATTCGCAACCGTCTTCAACCATATCGTGGAGAAGTTTGTTCAGGGCGATAGCGTCTGGAGTAGTGTGGTCTGCTGGTAGGGCCTTGCCTTCTATGTAGTTGCAGACTGTTGAGATGAGTCCGCATCTGTGTCCCATCTTGCGGAACATATTATATAGCAGTGTGGCTATTGTAGTCTTTCCGTTTGTGCCAGTAACACCAACCAGTTTCAGATGTTCTGACGGATTGCCGTAAAACATTGTTGCTATAGGTCCTACAGCATTCTGTGTAGACTTAACCTGAATGTAGGTTACGTCATCTTTTCTCTGCTCTGGAAGGTCTTCGCATACAATAGCAACGGCACCCTGCTCCTCTGCTTTACCGATGAAGCGGTGACCGTCAACCTGTGTTCCTCGCATTGCAACAAACAAGTGACCCTTTTCAATCTGACGAGAGTCTATGTTAACGCCAGTTATCTCAATATCGGTGCTTCCCGATATACTTACTGGTTTTATGTTTTTCAGCAAATTTTTTAATATCATAGTTCTTCTGATTTTATTCTATATATATTTAATATGTACGCGCGTAAGGCTTTCTTTATCGTTTCTTTCTTGTTTCTATTCCAGTTTCAGCATGCAGACATCGCCTTTCTTTATCTTGTGGCCTGCGCTGAGGCTTTGCGATGTCACCTTGCCTCTGCCCGAAAGATGAACCTTCACGCCTCTGCTCTCTATCATGTAGACTGCATCGCGTGCTCCCATTCCAATTACATTTGGCATGAGTTTAGATGAGTATATAGGTTCTTTTTTCAAAGTCATGACAGACTTGTCGGTAGCCTTAGCGTTTCCCCATATCGGCTTGCCATTAGAGAATTTTCCGTTCCATCCGTTTATGGTTTCATAGCCTAAATGTGAAAGGACGTAGTCGGCAGCAAGCATGTTTCCAAATTTCACTTCAGGCTGCATGATGCTGATGGAGTCGTTGTTTTCAACAATTCCAAGTTTCAGGCTTTGTGCCATAATTCCTTCTGCTATGTTGTGGAAAACGGCTCCGCTATGAGTTCCGCCTGAAGCAGGAAGTCCGCTCTTCTGTATGCAGACTATGCAACTATAGCGAGGTTTGTCGGCAGGGAAATATCCAGCAAAACTTACAAGATAGCCAGTCTTTCCGCTCGCATTGTTGCCTATTCGCTGCCATATCTGGGCTGTTCCTGTCTTTCCTGCTACGATAAACGATTCTGAACCTGCTTTCTTACCTGTTCCCTGACTTACTACTTCCTGAAGAAGTGTTTGTATCTTTGTCAGTGTTGACTCCTTGCAGATTCGCTCACGAATTACTTCTGGCGGATATTCTGCTATCACTTCGCCGTCTTTTATTACCTGCTTTACAAATCGTGGCCGCATCATCTTGCCGCCGTTGGCAATGGCGTTGTAGAACGTAAGAGTTGAGATTGGAGGAATCTGAGTCTCGTAGCCAATGCTCATCCATGGCAGGGCTGTCTTACTCCAATTCAGGAACTGACCTCTTTCGTTTCTCTTAGGCATTCTTATTCGTGCAGGCGATGAACCTACGATAGGTATTTTCAAGTCGTCAGCCAGACCAATGCGATGGATGCCTTCAACGAACTTCTCTGGGTTGCTGCCATAATACTTGTCTATAATGTAACTGATGCCGATGTTTGAACTCACTTTCAAGGCTTTGGCAAAAGTTATTGTTCCGTAACCTCCGCTTCGCCAGTTGTGGTCTTTCATGTCTCTGCCGTGCATCTTAATGATGCCGCCGCCTGTGTTTATCAGCGCAGTTGTGTCAACAACACCATCGTCGAGCGCAACCATCATTGAAGCTGTCTTGAATACAGAACCAGGTTCGAGCAAGTCGCTGACGGCATGGTTCTGACGCTCGCGGTATTTGCCGTCGCCGCATCGATCCATGTTTACTATTGCCTTTATGTCGCCAGTCTTTACTTCCATTACGATGGCAACGCCCACGTTGGCATCAATATCTTTCAGCATATCAACAAGGCAGCGTTCTGCCAAGTCCTGCATGTTGACGTCAATGGTTGTTACGATGTCAGCACCGTCTACAGGCGGAGTGTCGATGATGTTAAGATATTTGTTCATCACCTTTCTGCGGTGTGTTATCCCGTTTTTGCCTCGAAGTATTGAGTCGTATGACATTTCAAGTCCGAAGCGTGCAGAGTCTTTCATTCCGTAGAGGTCGCCAATAGTTCGTGACGCTAAGTTTCCGAAAGGACGGCGGCGTGCATTGAACTCCTCTTTATGGAATCCGCCTTTGTTAGGCGAAAGTTTAAAAATAGGAAGTTGTTTCACAGCAACGTATGTGTTGTAGTTGATGCGCTTTGGCCATATAGGCCAGTTTTGGCTCATCTTGCTGTGCCCCTCCTCTAAGTGGCGCTTAAACTCCTGTGCCGATTTTTCAGGGAAGATGTGGTGCAGACCTTCGCATATTAAGTCTACGCTGTCGCGCCACATTGAGTCTTTTTTCTCGCCTCCAGCCTTGAAGTCCATGTAAATCATAAATTCGGGGAGCGAGCTTGACATGAGTTGGTTGTCGCAACTGAGAATGTTGCCACGCATAGGACGCACTGTGATTGAGTCAATCTTTTTTTGTTCTGCAACCTTCATCCAGTAGTTATGGCGCGCAGTCATGGTATATATAGATTTGCAGACAACAGCCGTTGCCACCATTGTCATGATGATGGCAACCAGCGTATAGCGCGGCATTATTTTCTTATAGTTAAACTTACTCATACATTCTTTATTTGATAAATGTTATACGAAAATATATATTGGCATATTTGCCTCTTAAGACCTTTAGCCCACAAACTCGTGAAGTTGAAAAACTCTTACTTGATTTTCACAATATATGGCGGCTGTGATGAGATTTTCAGCGACGAGTCTTTGTTCTCCTTCAGTTTTTCCAGCACGTTGCTCTCTCGCGACAGTTCCGTCAGCTCGCTCGAAATAGACAAAGCCTTGTATTTTGCATCCTGCACTTCGCGGTTTAGTTTGTCTATCTCAATGAGCTTCTTCTGACAGTTGTATCTGTTGGCAACATACACTATTGTGAATGCGGCAATCAGCAGAATCAGCCATACCTGACTCCTGATGGCTTCGGTAGAGAGAATATCGCCACCGAGAATCTTTGTCAGAGCAAATGTGCTTGATGCTGGCTGCTCATCTTCGCGTGCAATCTCCTCAGTAACCTTTTTCAGTTCTTCAAAGGCACTTTCTGCCTTTTCTTCTGATTTGTCTTTGTCAGAAGTCTCTGCTGGCTTTTCCTCTTCTTGCTTTTTGCCTTCGGCTTGAGATTCGCTTTCGGCTTCAGAGCTTGTTTCGGCAGCCTTCAGCAGTTCCTCTATTCCTGCGTTGGTGAGTTCTATTTTGTTGTTTTCTTCGTTCATTTCTTTTCTGCTATTCTCAGTTTTGCGCTTCTTGAACGAGGGTTCTGCTGTTGTTCCTCGTCGGAAGGAATTATTACTTTGCTGTTGATGAGAGTAAACGGAGTGTCAGCCTTTCCGAAAAAGTCCTTGCTGACTTTGCCCTCTGCGTTGCCTGCCTTCATGAAGTTCTTCACTATTCTGTCTTCAAGCGAATGGTAGGTTATCACAGAGAGTCTGCCTTCTGGCTTAATCAGTGTTGTAGCTGCTGCAAGCATATCCTTCAGTGCTGTCATCTCGTGGTTCACTTCGATGCGCAGAGCCTGAAAGAGTCGTGCCATGTCTTTCTTCTCCCTGTCTTTAGGAAGCAGCGGACTTGCCAACTCCACAAGCTCATTGGTTGTCTTTATCGGTTTGCCAGCCCTTGCCTTGCAGATGGTTGCAGCCAAGCGGCGAGCCTGTTTCAGTTCTCCATACAGGTAGAAGATATCAGCAAGTTGCTGTTCGGAGTATTCTTCAAGAATCTCGGCAGCCGTCTTTCCTGCCCGCTTGTTCATGCGCATGTCGAGCGGAGCATCGAAACGGAAAGAAAATCCGCGTGAAAAGTCGTCGAAGTGGTGTGAAGAAACACCCAAGTCTGCAATCAGTCCGTCGATGGCTTCAATGCCATAGTAGCGCATCCAGTTGTAAAGATAGCGGAAGTTTGACCTGACAAACGTGAAGTTGTCGGTGCTGTTTCCGTTTTCTCCTTCCTCTCTCTTTCTCAGAAACTCCTGCTCTGCATCAGCATCCTGGTCGAAACTGTAGAGATGTCCCTTGCCGCCAAGTCGTCGGAGAATCTCCGCAGAGTGTCCTCCTCCTCCGAAGGTGACATCTACGTAGATGCCGCCAGACTGTATATTCAGTCCGTCGATGCTCTCTTTTAGTAGCACAGGAATGTGATAGGTTGCTTCTTCTGGCATGGCTTGAAAGTGTGAAAAAGTAAGGATTATGTATGTTGACCTGCAAGTTTACAGGTTGTTCCCAATAACGTTTGAACTGCCCATCAGTTCTTCTATAGCCTGTCCGAAGGTCTCGTCGTCTACAAAAGGCTCTGAAGCATTCTTGGCACTCCATATTTCGATGGTGTTTCCGACTCCGATAAATACGATGTCCTGCTCTATTTCAGCCATGCTCATGTAGCGTTTTGGAATGAGAAAACGCCCGTTTCCATCGAGTCTTATTTCAATGGCTTCTCTCACAAACTGTCGGAATATCTGCTGTTGCTGCTTGTTCCATCGGCTCAGTCGGCTACGCAGAGCATCTTCCTGTTCGTTCCATACGCTTTGCGGATAGAGCACGAGACAGTCTTGGAAAATGTCCTTGCGCAACATCAGGCATTCTTCTCCAGAAGTCTGGAGAACCTTGCGGAATGTTGAAGGAAGGAAAGCTCTTCCTTTAGCGTCCATTTTTGCTTCTATGTTTCCGAGAAATCGCATTAAAATTATTATTGTTATATTTCGCTTACAAAATTAGTAATTTTTCCCCACTTCACACCACATTGCTCCACTTTTTTTCAAAAAACTCAAATTTTAACATGATTTTGCATGTTTTCGGCATGAAAATTCATGTTTTTAAGTTTTCTGGGATTGGAGATTTGTTTTTGGTTGGCTTATTGTTGGATTTTGGGCTGTTTTAACAATGCGTTTTTTTTTGATTTCTTTTTTTTGAATGCATTAAGTGTGAAAGACCGTCTTTCTCGTAAAACCACCCCCTGTTGTAAAGAAAAATGTTAATCAAAATAGCCTCGCGAGAATCGATTATTTTCGACCGAGAAAAATGAAGTTGCAAAATATGCGAGTATTTGGAGGTTTCTTGCGATTTTTAGTAAAATGTTAGTAATCAACGCATTGTAGCTTTTGCCTCAAAATTCATAAGTGTTAAAAAAGTCAAAGGTGCCCTTTCGCAGTGTGAAAGGGCACCTTTGGCACTGCGATATGCCACATATCGCATGGTCATATGCCGCATTTGACATCGCGAAAGGGCACCTTTCACTTTTTCGTTCCTCGCGCTCGTTCACAAAGTTTAAGCCGATTGATTAACAAATAAACAGTTTTTTACGCTTTGCCTCGTGCCAAACGGAAAAATGGCTCCTGATCTTTTTCTAGATTGAAAATTTTTGTTGACAAAAAAATAAGCCAAAAATGCAGTATAAAAAAGTAACCTCTTGACTTTTCAGAATAATTTTTGTATGGCGAGTTTTCATTCGCAATGATTTTCCAGAAGAAAGGATGCATAAATAGCGATGTAGCCCTAAGTCGGTTCAGACAAAGCTAAAGGAGTGGTCTGCAATTCCAACTTTTACCAGAAAAACTTCGATGAAATCGGCATTTTTTTTGTAAAATTGTCACTTGTTTTGCCAATTTCTTCCATTTCGTTTGTTGGTAACCTCTGTAACGATTCAGGAAAAAAGACGTTGTCAGAAAAATATACTTTTTTTATGACTTTAAGGTGGAAAATAATATTTTTAGAATATTTTTTAAGAAAAAACTATGTATACTAAATTATTTTTAGTAATTTTGCATATTGTTTGATGCTAAAATGACATGATAGAAGTAAGCGAGAAAACTATTGACATTGAGGCCGTCCTTCGCAGCAAGATGGGCGATAAGGTGCGCTATGTGCCTTCTTTCTTGAAGCGATGGCTCAAGAAAATCATTCATCAAGACGAGGTTAATGAGTTTCTGTGGAAGAATAAGGAAAAGACTGGCGTTGAGTGGCTTTGGGCGACAGTGCGCTATCTCGATATGAATCTTGAAGTGGAGGGAACGGAGAACCTGCCAAGTCCTGACGACGGCAAACTATATACCTTCGTGTCAAACCATCCGCTTGGAGGTATTGACGGTGTCGCTCTCGGTGCAATTATCGGAAAACACTACGACGGAAAGTTCCGCTATCTCGTTAACGATTTGCTAATGAACCTGCCAGGTCTGGCGCCGCTTTGCATTCCTATAAATAAGACTGGTCATCAGGCTCGCAATTTTCCCGCTATGGTCAATGCTGGTTTCAATAGCGGAAACCATATTCTGATGTTCCCCGCGGGACTTTGTTCTCGAAAGATAAAGGGAGAAATAGCCGACTTGGAGTGGAAAAAGGCTTTCATAAGCAAAAGCGTTGAACATCAGCGCGATGTTGTTCCAATCCATTTCAGCGGTCAGAACTCAAACAAGTTCTACAGGATAGCAAATATCTGCAAGATGCTCGGCATCAAGTTTAACATAGCAATGCTGTTCCTTGTAGACGAGATGTATAAAAACAGGCATAAGTCATTTAAGATAACAATAGGAAAACCTATATCGTGGGAGACGTTTAATAAGCAAAAATCTCCGATGAAATGGGCAAATTTAGTAAGAAACAGAGTATATCAAGCCGACCTGTTGACGACAACAGCACCTCTCGGATAGTTAATTTGACAAACTACTATATTTTTAGAGCATTATGCAGAATATAATTCCTCCAGTAGACAAAGAATTGCTAAAAAGCGAACTGACACCCGACAAGCAGTTGCGCTCTACAAACAAAAGCAACAACGAGATTTATATTGTAGATTATCATAACTCGCCTAATGTTGTCAGAGAGATTGGCAGACAGCGCGAGGAAGTGTTCCGTGCTGCTGGTGGAGGAACTGGCAAGGAACTTGATCTCGACGAGTTCGACACAATGAAGAACTGCTATAAACAGCTGATTGTGTGGAATCCAGAGGCAGAGGAAATAATAGGAGGTTACAGATATAAACTCGGTAATGAGGTTGACTTCGACGAAAACGGACAACCTGTTCTTGCTACAAGCCATATATTCCATTTCTCCGACAAGTTCATTAAAGAATATCTTCCACAGACAGTCGAACTGGCACGCTCGTACGTTACTCTGCCTTATCAGAGTTCTAAAATGGGTTCTAAGAGCCTTTTTGCACTCGACAACCTCTGGGACGGACTCGGTGCGCTGACGGTAATAATGCCAAACGTGAAATATTTCTTTGGCAAGATGACTATGTATCCGTCGTATGTGCGTAAGGGCAGAGACATGATTTTGTATTTCCTGCGAAAGCATTTCGACGACAAAGATAATCTTATAATCCCGATGAAACCGCTGAAAATTGAAAGTGACGAGGCTGAACTGGCTAAACTTTTCGATAAGGATAATTTCAAAGACGACTATAAGATTCTTAACCGCGAGATACGACTGCTGGGCTTTAATATTCCGCCACTTGTCAATGCCTATATGAGTCTTAGCCCAACTATGCGAATGTTCGGAACGGCTATCAACGACGGATTTGGCGATGTGGAAGAAACAGGCATTCTTATAGCTGTTGATGAAATACTCGAGCAAAAGCGTGTGCGCCATATTGATTCATACGTTAAGGAGCATCCAGAGGCCTTAAGAATTACATCTGGAGCCAATAAGGTTTTCTTTCCAGATAAGTAAAAATCCCCATTTCATCGAATTTTCATAATGTATAATCTCCGTTTTGGAGAAATTTAGATGTTAGTAAATAAAGTTGAGAAGGATGGTTTACAAGAGCCATCCTTCTTGTTTGTTGTCTTGTGAATAATCTAAGGTTTTTACTCTTTTTCATTTGTGCAGGTTCTAAGAAACGTACATATCCAAAATCTTAATAAATATGTCTGAAGTTTGATTTTTTTTTAAAATAAATAGGCAAATAATTTGATGTTTATCAAAAAATGCTTAAATTTGTCCCCGATATTATTTTGAATAAGACAGCTTCGGCTAATCGTGGTTCCCGTCGATAGCATGTCTTGGTCTACAAACCTGTGGAACCCAACCTTAATTAATATGAAGAAGATTTTTACCCTAATTGGATTCTTCTCTCTTTGTGTCACTATGATGGCGCAGGGTCCTTTACGCACATCTGCAGAGGAGTATGGAGAGTTGCAATCTATCTTCAAAGAAGATTTCTCAAAAATGACAACTGGGGAAGTGGGAGCACCTGATTTCAATGTTGAAGACTTCCTGCTTGGTTTCCCTGATGAGTGTGAGTACCCTTGGTGGAACTTGAATCCTAAATACACAAACCAAGAGCATTGGGGAGGTATGAATGTATGGCCTGCTGGCGGAACTGTATATCTTGAATGCGATGAGAATACAGGTGGAGCGCGTGTCAGTTTGCCAAATATTGACGGAAGTATGAATGACGGATATGTTGTTCTTCGTTTCCGTGCTCGCACTGAAAGCGGAAAAGTAAATAACTGTCTTTTCGTTGAAGGTGCAGAGACAAACAACATGGGGCCAGAATGGCGTAATCTTGAGTCATATTTTGGATCTGAAGTGAATGATACATGGAAGGACTATGAATTTATTTTCAGCAATGTTGGCTCCTCAACTATCTTCATAATAGGTTCGCAGACTGGCATAGGTCCTTCAATCGCTCCTATATATCTTGACGATGTAGAATTGTTCTCTCTCAAGCAGTTTGTCGGAACACCAAAGGTCTTGAAGCATACCAACTATGTGGGACATGGTCAAAACGCTTCATTCCAAGCAAACTGGGAAGCTGTTGAAGGCGCAGACAGCTACATGATCAATGTTTATACAATGAATGACTATGGTATTCCTGTTGACTACATTGTAGAAGATGAAGTTGTAAACGGAACATCATATACCGTTGATAATGCTGTCTCTGGAGTTGTTTACTATTACACTGTTGTTGCCTTAAAAGACGACTTGAAGTCGCTGCCAAGCACTCCAATGATTGTTGAAGACATCGCAGTTCCTGAGAATCTTGCTTCTACACCAATTGTTGAAGGAAAATACACAGCGACATGGGATGCCGTTCCATCAGCACAACGATACAACTACATTGCTTATTTCGATCGCAAGGCTGCCGCTGACGGTGAGTTTGTTGTTACAAGCGAAGACTTCAGCAACCTGCACTTCCCAGAGTCACCAGAGCTTGGAGACTTGAGCGGACAGGTTTCTACAATCACTATTGAGACTGATCAGGGCAATCACTTCGACACATATTATCTGACTGACTTCAAGCAGAGCGGATGGTATTCAACAATGTCTCTGCCTTGTGCTGGATATCTTAAACTCGACGGATGGATGTATCAGTATGGTGCAGGCGATGCTGGATTGATTTCTCCAGAGCTCGACCTTTCTAAGAATGGTGGTGCATTCGATCTCAATGTTAAGTCTTACGGAGTAATAGACGAGTTCGGAAATCTGACTACTTGTGCTGCTGCTCTCTTCACTTTCGATGAGGAAAAGGGTGACTATACACAGCAGGAACTCATATATTTTGACCAAGGTGAAGAGGCATGGCAAAACAACACTGCTCACTTCACAAAGGGTACGGACAAGTCTATAATAGGACTCTATGCAGTAAGAGGTGCTGAAAACTTATTCCTCGACGACCTTAAGATTGTTCAAAACTATAAGGCTGGCGAGTCATTCCGCGACCCATTCTTCGCATCTCCACGTCATGACGGAACTGAAGTTGAAGTTGTTCTGCCTGCACAGGTTGTTGATGCTGACGTTTACCACCGCGTACAGGCAGTGCGCTCTAAGCGTTCAAACAATCAGAACAAGGCATTTGATGAGGTTATCAGCAAGTTCTCTGATTTGCTCTATGTTGGCAAGGGCTCTTCAACAGGAATCTGCTCTGAAATTCTTCTGTCAAAGGCAACTGTACAGATGCGCGACGGTCAGCTCATCGTTAATAATGTAAACGGCGAGACTGTTGAAGTATTCAATATTGCAGGTGAGAAGGTATTTGGTGACCGTACAGGTAATACAACTGTAAGCGTTGCAGTTCCTCAGCACGGCACATATATTGTTAAGGTAGGAAAACAAACTGTTAAAGTAGTATTTTAAATAACTCATACCTTATTTAATAAGGTCTCTGAAAAATTGGTTTGGGAGCAAAAGAGGATTAAGTTTCCTCTTTTCTCCTTAACTTACTAAATTGATTCTATATATTTTATTAACAAATTATTGTAACTATGAAACAAATTTTACGTTTTAAAGTCTTGTTGCTTCTCATGCTGACGGGACTATTTTGTGTTAATGCTGCGCCTGTCTCTACATTGGCAGAGATGAAAGAGGCGTCTGGTGGCGACCTTACAATTACAGCTGAGCATCCTATCTATGTTGTTGATATTGATGCTGACGGCTATTACATGTTGTATGACGGAACTGCTGGTGTTTTGGTTCTTGATGTAGAGAATTTCCTTTCTTCTTATTCTATTCAGAAAGGTAATTCTATCACTGCTGGTACTTTCTATTTTGGTTATAATAGTTTTATTGGTTTCAATTTCTATAAATCTCCAACAGACTTGGTTATTTCAGAGAATGGAACAATAGCAGACCCTATAGATTTGCCTGAAGTTACAAGCCGCTTCGACAGAGGAACTTATTTCAAGACCAAAGGTACTATCTCTGCTGTTGAAGGTGGTTACAAATTTGTTCCTGAAGTTGGCGAATCTGGAATGCTTGCAGACTATTTCAATGTCGGTGCAAACTTCTCTGAGTTTGTAGATAAGCCAGGTACATTCACTGGTATTATTACAGGTACTGGAACAGCTAACTCCTATTCTCCTTTCACAGCAAACTTCTTTGAAGCCGAAGGCGAAGAACCTGGTGACGTCGTTAAGACATTCAAAGAACTGCTGGAAAGCTCAACAGACAATGAGCTGGTAAATGTAATTATGCCTGAGAATGCTCAGATTCTTAGAATCGTGAACAGTTCTGTATATGTATGGGATGGTGAAACTGGTATCCAGTTTTATGCAAGCGGTGGTAATCACAGCAGCTACATTACAAACTTTGATTATTCAAGCGACGGTTTTTCAGACGGTTATACCGGCTATTTGCTGACTGGTTCTGTCGAAGCCACATTTGAGGAGTCGTATTGGGATTTCTATATGCCAACAGGTTCGCTTACAATTGGCGATAAGGCAGAGCTTACTCCAAAAGAATTTGCTGGCGCAGACTTGGCAAATGGTGGCAAAATGAATTACTATTCCTATGTAAAGATGCACGGAAAGATTGAAAATGGTAAGTTTATTGCTGATGACGGAACTGAGTTTAATATAAACGAGGAATGGGTAAACATCGGAGCTGGAAGCAAGGAAGGCGAAGGAACACTCAAGGGAATGTATTATTATAACGATTCATGGGGTGGGTCTCAGCTATATATTATCGAGAATACTGCTTGGACAGCCGACCCTTCAGAAGATGACTTCGATGCTCCAGTTATGTCAATTGCAGAACTTAAACAGTTGGGTTATGACAATGTGCGTTTCAAGTTTGAGCAAGATAAGGTAGTTATTGCTGCTGTCATTCCTGGAGAGGGATACGATCAGTTATTCCTTTGGGACGGACAGGACGGTGTGTTCTTGAACGGAGATATACTTTCAGGAACAGACTTTGAAGCAAAGCAAGGCTACGTAATCAATGGAGGATTAGTTGCAACATATCAAGGCTCATACGGCAATCAGATTTATTGCAATCCTTCTTATTTCAGCGAGCATGAAGTACATCTCACTTTAGGTGGAGAAAAGAACCTGACACCTGTTAAGAAGTCTTTTGAAGAATTGCATGCTACTGCTGGAACTACTGTGAATGACTACTCTTATGTAGCCGTTGAAGGTACAATTGTTGATGGCAGAATGGTTTCTGGCGATCAGGAAATATTGATTATGAATTTTGCGTGCCCTAATGCAGATGTCAACAAATATGACGGACAGACTGGCACCTTCTATGGACTCTATCAGGCAACTGGTGGTGAATATCTACTGCCTATCAGTGAGTTCTATTTCATGAAAAATGACGACCCTGTTGTTTATCCATTGGAAAATCTTACAGACCTCAACGCTGCCGAGCAGCCTGGTTTATATAATATGAGCTTGACGGCAGAAAGCGATTATAAAGTACAGCTTCTTGCTTACAACAGCGGTGTTGCTTACTTGTGGGATGGACAGAAAGGCGCAATCGTGTTAGATGAAACCAATTCAATCCCAGCCGATAAGGTCGGAGCTTTCCTGACAGGCGATGTTAAGTTTACAATAACAAACAATGAAGATGTTATTGAGTATCTGATAGATGCTGCTTCTATCGTGTTCACTGAAGTTGAAGAGTTCCTGCCAGCTGTAGAGAAGACTTCATTCAATGAAGGTGACTTCGTTAAGGTTAAGGCAACACTTATGTTTGACGAGACCGATGGTACTGTTTACTTCACAATAGGCGACGAAGACTACATTCTTGTTGACGATCTTGTAGCCTTTGGCGTTGAGCCTGCAGAGCTTAATGGCAAGGAAGGCACACTCACAGCAATCTATACAGGTATGAATCTGCTGTCAATCTATCCTGACGCATGGTTTGTAGAGTCTGAGCCTAATGCTATTTCTCTCACAACCGTGACCGAAGCAGATGCTGCTCGCGGTGTTTATACACTCGACGGCCGCTATGTAGGCAACTCCGTTAAGAACCTTACAAAGGGCATCTATGTTGTTGGCGGAAAGAAGATTGCAGTGAAATAGGCTATTTGGTTAGTATAGCATATTAGTTAGATGCGGAGGCATTGTCTTTAATGCCCTCCGCATTTTTTTGTTTCAATGCTTACTTTTATCTTATCACTCTTTGCTTCGGCTGAACTTACGGTTTGAAACTAAATTGGCAGGAAAGAGAAATTATCAGTTGCTGACTTGCAAAATATAATGTCAAGTTTGGCAAGAAATTGATTAACAAACCCCTCAAATTTAACACAACTTTTTGAAGTCAGAAAAATTTTCTTGTAAATTTGCGAGTATTTAGCAGTTTTTCTTATTTTTGGCTAACTGCCTGTCAGACTGTGCTTTATGGTCTTTGTGATTATAACTCGTAACCTTTCGTTTTGTAAAAGGTGTCCTTTGACACTGCGATATGTGCCCTTTGACCATGCGATATGCCACATATCGCATGGTCATATGCCACGTTTGACACTGCGAAAGGACACCTTTTGCAATTCAACTCGCCATAGCCGTTCACAAAGTTTAGCAGAATTGATTAAAAGATAAATGTTTTTTTACAATTCGACTGTGCCAGTCTTTTCTAAAATGGGATTTTCTCTGACAAAAAAAATTGCTTTGTTTTAACAAAAAAAATGAGCATATTCTGATGGTTACGAATTGTAAGTAGCAGTGCGGCATCTTTTATGGAAACAACAAAATATGGTTTTTAAATTTTCAACCCTTTAGCCCATACTTGTTTTTTTTGCTATCTTTTTAAGACATTTCTTTGGAGTTAATTAAAAAATACTTATCTTTGCAAAGATTATTATGTATGGAATATTCAGAGGAGTATTATTCGCTTTTTCCTCATGTTTATTCAGATAACTTATATCTCTGATTACATTCTACAAACGAAATTATTATCAAATTAAATTAAAAAGTAAAATTGAAGCGTATGAAAAAAATTCTAACCTTCGTATTCGTGGCACTGCTATCTTCAGTTACAGTTAGTGCTCAAACTGCGCATTATGGCCCTGTAAAGGCAAGTCGCTATGGAACTGACGCAAAGCAGTTTTCCGTAGAGAGAGCTTTGAAGGCTGCGCCAAGTGTTCTGTCAGCACCAGCCAAAGCTGCAAAATTCTCTGGTGCAGACGGCCATACAGACGCTTATGGTTTCATAATCTACGACAACCGCTATCGTAGCTACACATGGGCAAAGTTTAACACTTCAGACCCTATGGGCTATAAGATGATTCGCGACTATGGAACTGCACAGGGTGCAGACATTTATCAGACGGCAACTTTCGTGGGCGACCGCGTGTTTGCACAGCGTTGCAACCTTTACTGGCAAGGTTATTGGGTACCTCGAGACTTCGGCTGGCTCGATCCTGAAACTACAGAGTTCCAGCCTTGTTTCGACTGGGTTTCTGTTGACAACCTTTTCCGTGACATGACTTACGACCCTGTTTCAGACAAGATTTATCTTGTAGATGCTGATGACGGCTTCATGACTTCTTCAATCTATATCATAGACCCAAATGATCCTACTGGCATTGAGCTTGCTTGCAAGGTTGACGAAGGCATTGTAATGCTTACAGCCGACAATGGTATTCTCTATGGTATCATCCCTAATGAATTAGGCAAATCTAACACACGTCTTGTGAAAATCAATACCAGCTCTATCAATACAGATGACAAAACATGTACTGTGGAGGAAATCCGCAAGGCGGGCATGAACATAGCAATTGCCTTTGACCAAGGCAACGGCATGCCTCAGCTGTACTGGCAGAATATGGAAATTGACAAGACTAATCACCGCTTGTGGTGGAATGCCAATACGGCAGACGGCAAGTCTGAAATGGTAGAAGTAGACATTAAGAAAGGTAACATCATTTCACGCGAGCCACTTTCTACAAATCCAGAGTTTATAGGTCTCTGCATGCCTTATCAGATTGCAGCAGCCGAAGCACCTTCTTATGTGCGCAACCTTAAGGGCGAAGCTGGTTCGGCTGGTGCTCCAACTGCTAAGTTCACATGGACCAATCCTTCAACAAACTATATGAACGAAGCTCTCAATGAGCTCTCTGGCGTAAAGGTTTATCGCGACAATCAGCTTATTGGAACAGTAAATACAACGCAGGTTGGTGCTTCTGTCTCATTTGATGACTCTGAAATCCCTTCAGGAAACCATACTTATAAGTTTGTAACATTTAACTCCGTAGGAGATGGTATCTATAAGGATTTAGATATTTTTGTTGGTCGCGATACGCCAGCTCGAGTAGAAAACTTGACACTTGAAGCTGAAGGCAACAATGCACGCATCAATTGGACTGCTCCTGTTGTAGGAAGAAATGGCGGTTGGATTGACCAGCCTTCTTTAAAATACAAGGTTGTTCGCTATCCTGATGGCAAGCTTATGGCTGAAAATATTACAGAAACAACATTTGTTGATAACACTATCACTAAGTGGCAGGGCTACTACTATGAGATAACCCCTTCAACAGCTGACGGCGAAGGTGTTTCTGCGATGACAGACGTACTGCCTATGGGTCCAGCTTTACCATTGCCTTATACTAATGATATGTCAACAATTAACCTCTTCAACCAGTGGAAGGTAATCGACAACAACTACGGTTATGGCGATGGGACAAAGTGGGAATTCGACGGTTTCCGTAAGCTTGCTTTCTACTATGGTTCGCTCAACGACGCTGACGACTATCTTGTTTCTCCTAAATTCAATTTTGAGGCAGGAAAGGAATATCAGTTGCGATATACCTATTATTCTTCTAACTGGGTATTTGCTGACACACAAGAGGAAATCAAGGAAAAAATGCATGTTTACTATGGACAGCAGCCTACAGCTGAAGGTCTGTCTACTCTGGTTCATGACTTAGGAGAGTTCTTCACACCATCGGGAGTATATCTTTCAGGAAAAGACCTTTTCACTCCACAGCCAGGAGAAGGATATGTAGCATTCAAGGCCGTTTCTGACGGTGGACATGGCATAATCTATCTGCATAGCATATCAATACGCGAATACAGCGATAATGACATCAGCGTTACAGGATTTACAGCTTCATCAATGGCAAATGCTACAATTTCTCAGCAAGCAAGTGTGGAAGTTACTAATGAAGGTAAGGCAGCAGTCAGCAACTATAAAGTTGAAATCTTCAATGTAGAAACTGGCGAAGTGCTTGCAACAGCCAATGGCGTTACCGTAGGCAAAGACAGCAAGGTCAATGTTCCTGTAGAGTGGACACCAGCAGAGCCTGGAACAATTAAGATTTCGGCTCGTGCCGTATTTGAAGAAGATACATATCCTGCTGACAACACATGGAAATCTAACATCGAAGTTGTCGTTGCAGACAAGGATGGAGCACTCTGGTTTGCTGCCAACCAAGACGACAGCTATGTTGACCCAGTGCTTGGCAAGATGAATGTAGGATGGAACGGTCCTGTACATCTCCATTATAACAACAGCGAAGTTCAGCAGATATTCCTCGATTCTGAAATGCGTAGAGGTGTATTCCTCAAGGGCATACAGTTTGTTTATGACGGCAATGAAGACATGGAAGGCTATTCTACAGACGTTACTATAAGCATAAAGAACACAAGTCTTAACAATTTCCAGATTGAAACAGATCCTACTGCGCCAGAATATGATCCAGGATGGGGATACTTCGATGAAGGATCTGGATGGACTGAGGTTTATAGTGGACCAATGACCTTTGAGAGCATTAGAGAAAATAGCCTGCTTACCATCATGTTCGACAAAGAATATGAATATAATGGCGGTAACATTGTTGTAAAATATGTCAGAAACGACTATGGAGTTGGCGAATACTCTCCAGCTTGGCACTTCTATAAATATAGAGACGGCGAACTGCGCCGTACAGCTTTCGAGCGTTCTAACAACGGACCAAGCACAGGCATCTTTGCAAGCGAATATGCCACTCACACTCGTTTCGCATATAAAGACAATCCTGCTGGCATCAAGTCGGCTAATGCTGCAAATGTATCTGTCTATCAAAGCGGAGACAACATCATGCTCAGCGCTACCTGCGAACAAGTTGAGATGTATAGTACATCAGGCGCACGAGTGTTAGCAGCTAAGAATGTGAACAACTTCAGCACGCGTTCACTCGCTAAAGGTGTCTACACCCTCAAGGCTAAGGTTAACGGACAGGTTGTTTCTAAGAAGCTTGTCGTAAGATAAATTCAAATACACAGATTAGACTATATTCAAGTTTCGGATGTCTTAATGTCCGAAACTTGAATATATATAAGATAGGAATACAAAAAATAATAATAAACTAAATAGACAAAACAATGAAAAAGACTATTTTCATGATGCTTGCAGCATTCACACTCTCTGTAGGTGCGCAGGCGCAAGACAAGGTTGTTGTGAACAAGAAAGACGGAGGCAAGCAGGCTTACGAAATGGAAAAGATCAGTAAAATCACTTTCCAGGAAGATGCCTACACTATTGTTGGCAAAGACAACAGCGACATGGCTACAGTAAGCTATGCTGACACCAAGACTATTACTTTCGAACTTGTCGACGGCATTGAGCAGATTGTCAACACAGAGCGCGGAAAAATAAAGATAATCAAGCAGGGCAACACCATCACCGTTGAAGGATTTAATGGCAACGACGGACGTGTCGCAATATTCTCACTCGATGGAACAATGATGCAGAGCAACAACGCTTGGCGAGGCGATGCCATCAGCGTAGAGTCACTACCTGCAGGAATATACGTAATTAACATAAACGGACAATCACTTAAATTCACAAAACAATGAAGAAGCTACTATTGATGTTCGCTGTGATGATGCTTTCTTTGTCAGCATTCTCACAGTCAAGTCCTAACAGAATGATAGTCATTGACAAGGCTCGCGGCTACAAGGGATTTGTAATCAACCGCCTTGACAGCGTCATCTTCCGTTCTGTTGAGGGCAGAGTTGCTGCCGATGTGCAGTTTATCAGCTATGAGAAGACCGACGACAATGCCAGCAAGATAAAGTGCTCAGTGACAAGAACTGACAACTGCCACGGCTTTAAGGTTATGTGCATGTCTAAGACCAATGCTGATGCCTACACCAGCGAAATTGCTTTGGCTAACTACATCGACCGCAGCGTAAGCCAGATTTATACACAAGACTTCACTAATGCTGAGATGACTGGCTTCGACTTCGAATTCCAGGCAAACACATCATATTCTATTCTCACATTAGCCTTCGACGAGTATGGAATTCCTTGCGACGTTTCTCGTGCCGACTTCACAACTCCTTCAGCTTCCATAGTTGGCAATCCTACTGTTGCTTGGACCCTCGACAATGCTTCTCCCACATCGCTCACACTCACTATGACACCAAATGCAGACTGCGCTGGCTACTATATCTGCCTCTTCAAGGAAGGTGAGGCTGAACAGCAGTTCGCACAGTGGGGACCATTCTTTGGCTTTGCAAACATGGGCGACATGATTAAGCGGTTCAGCGGAAAGAAGTACACCGACTTGCACACCAACGAGTGGACTGGGCTTGTGCCTTCTACCAACTACGAAATCTACATTCAGCCTGTAGACATCAACGACGAGTATGGTAGCATGGTTATTGCCAACGTTACAACTGCAACTCAGGGAGGAGATGGCATAGCAGAAGTAACAATCACAATAGGCGACTTCGGCGGCGATGCTACAAATGGTTATTGGCAGTATGTAACTTATACTCCAAACGACCAGACCGCCTTCTTCCGCGATATGACCATCGACAAGGCAGTCTACGATGAAGAGTGGAACGAGGAAAAGATTCTCGAATACTTGCAGAAAGATGACGACATGAACCCATACTGGAACAGATATTCAGAGGATGTTGCACAATGGAATGCAGAACCTAATAAGTCGTATATAGCATTTGCTATTGCTCAGAACGCTAAAGGCGAGTGGGGACCATTGGCACGCAAGGAATATACAACTCCTTCTGCTGCCCAGGCTCCAGGAAAACTGCCTGCAGTAGGACTCCGTATGAACAATGTCAAGGAAAATGCAGCAGGTGTTTCTCCATTAAAGAGCTTGAAGAAAGGCTTGCAGCTCATAGAGAAATAATAAAGTTTACACAGGTGTAATGCCGCTATGCAGTTTTTTCCATATATCAGCAAAAAAACAGGGAAAAGCCGCAAAAGCATGCTGATACATCGTTATTTGTGTTAAACTGTCTAAATAATCGCGCCGTTATGGCGCGATTATTTGTTTAATATAATATTCTTTCGTACTTTTGCACCTGAAACCTTTGACAGTTTTGTTATCAGGGGTTTCGTTTCAGAATAATAATCAGGTTTGTAGAATCAATTTAAGTTATGAAGAACCGTTTTCGAGATGAAAATGGTTCTTTCTTTTTTTATGTATAATAATCTTGTTATATACGCTTTTTATAACTTTGCAGCATAAAATTCAGCTAATCACAATAAGGATAATTCCGTTGTGAAAACAAATGGGTGGGGTGACTCACCCTTTTTGTTTATATGGTGGTTGAGCTTATGCTCAATAGTAGAAAACAAAATCGGTGCAAAGACGCGAAGTCCTTGCACCGATTCTTATATATTGTCTGATTGGTATTATTTTGATACCAGTTCCATTGTGTCGGTTGCTATCATCAGCTCCTCGTTTGTAGGGATGATAACCACCTTTACGCGACTGTCGGGAGTAGACAGTTCGATTTCCTCGCCACGAGTCTTGGCGTTCTTCTCGTTGTCTATCTTTATGCCCATGAACTCCATGTTGCGGCATACTTCCTGGCGGAGGTCGCTCTGGTTCTCACCTACACCAGCTGTGAACACAAGCACGTCGCAGCCACCTAAAGCTGCTGCATAGGCTCCAACGTACTTCTTTACGCGATAGAAATACATGTCGAGGGCAAGTTGAGCGCGCTTGTTTCCGCTGTGAGCAGCATCTTCTATTTCTCGCATGTCTGACGATATCTCGCTAATGCCCAGCACACCACTCTTCTTGTTGAGCAGGTCTGACAGTCCGTCTGCATCGAGTCCGAGTTTCTTCTGCAAGTAGATTACGGCTCCAGCGTCAATGTCGCCAGAGCGTGTTCCCATCATTACGCCTTCGAGTGGAGTCAGCCCCATAGATGTGTCAATGCACTTTCCTTCTTTTATGGCTGCAACAGAACCGCCGTTACCGATGTGGCAGGTGATGATTTTCTGCGATTTATAGTCAAGTCCTAAGAACTCGCAGGCGCGAGCCGAAACATATCTGTGGCTTGTTCCATGAAAACCATAGCGGCGAATGCCATACTGCTTGTAGAGGTTGTAAGGAATAGGATAGAGGTATGCGTGCTTAGGCATGGTCTGATGAAATGCTGTGTCGAACACTCCAACCTGCTTCATGCCTGGCATAAGCTCGTGAACAGCCATCACACCCTTAATGTTTGCGGGGTTGTGGAGTGGAGCCAAGTCGATGCACTCCTTGAATGCCTCCATTACTTCCTCGTTGAGTATTACGCTGTGAGCAAACTTCTCGCCTCCGTGAACCATGCGATGGCCTACGGCATCGATTTCGTCAAGCGACTTAATTGCGCCAATTTCGCTGTCGGTTAGCAGTTGGAATATGAATTTAACTCCCTCTGTGTGTTCTGGGATGTCGTGTTTTATCTCGCGTTTCTCTCCATTAGGCAGTTTCACTTTGACAAAAGCACCGTCGAGACCAACTCGCTCTGCTCCACCTTGAGCCATTACAGAGCAGTCTTCCATGTTGTAAAGTGCATACTTAATAGATGATGAACCGCAGTTGAGAACTAAAATCTTCATACGCTTTCTAAAATAATGTTTTTATGATTTCGAAAATAAAAATATGACTAAAAGCCACTCTTTTCTGTCTTACCTTCCTAAATAATAATTTTGACTTATATAAAGGGAAAGTCGGAAAAGAGGTTGCAAAAGTACAAAAAAATATTTAAATATGTGTTTTTCCGTCATTCTTTTATTATATTTTTGCAACTTCCTGCTATAGAAATAATGTAAATCAAGCAGTAGCCGATAGTAATTCTTTTATCACTAATCATCATAGCTGCGGTGGTGTCGTGGAAAACACACTCCTCAGTCATATCGTGGCAGTTTTCATCAAATGATATTTGCTTGTCAACTCGTCAGCTGTTAACTTGCTAACTCGTTCACTTGTCAACTGGTAAATAAACGAAAGAGAGGGAACAACTGAATCGCTCAGCGTTCCCTCTCTGTTTCTTTTGCGACAGCAATAAGGCTGCCGCATTCAACTTTCTTATGATTTCACAAATTGTATTGTTCGCTTTTGCTGCGTTCTTCTTACTTAACGTATTCTGCGAAGTCAGTAAGACGCATGTCGCCCTTGCGTGCGAGAGAGTCGTGCATAGCAAATGCAGCAGTCAGACAGTGCTTTGTATGTCCGCCCTTAGCAAGCTTCAGGTAGTCCCAGAGCAGCTGCTTATAGTCTGGATGAACGCAGTTTTCAATGATGCACTCAGCACGCTGGATTGGGTTCTTAGCGCGGAGGTCGGCAACACCTTGCTCTGTAACGATTACGTTAACGTCGTGTTCAGAGTGGTCTTGGTGTGAAACGAAAGGTACGATTGAAGAAATGAGTCCACCCTTAGCAGTTGAAGGGCAAGTGAATATAGAAATATAAGCGTTGCGCTCGAAGTCGCCAGAACCACCAATACCGTTCATCATCTTAGTTCCGCAGATGTGAGTAGAGTTAGCGTTGCCATAGAGGTCAACTTCGATAGCTGTGTTGATAGCGATAACGCCCAGTCGGCGGATAACCTCAGGGTTGTTGCTTATTTCAGAAGGACGGATTGTCAGGTGGTCCTTGAAGTGGTCCATGTTGTCGTAAACCTGCATCAGGCAGTCGTTGCTTACGGTCAGAGAGCAGGTAGAGGCGTCCTTAACACGTCCTTCTAGCATCATGCCGATGACTGCATCCTGAATAACTTCGGTGTAGACATTGAAGTCAGGAACGTTCTTGTCCTTGCCGAGTGCGCCGAGAATAGCGTTAGCAGTAGAACCTACACCACTCTGTAAAGGCAGGAATGTTGAAGGAATTACTCCGCGATGCATGTCGTTAACAAGGAATTCTGCTACCAAGTGTCCGATTGTGTCGGTTGTTGGGTCGCTGTCTTTGAATCCGCGTGCCTCGTCAGGGAGGTTGCATTCAACCACACCAACAATCTTCTCGCGAGGAATTTCAACATAAGGCTTACCGATGCGGTCGCCTACATTGATGATTGGAATAGGCTGGCGGAGAGGTGGGTCGGCTGGTTCGTAAACATCTTGGATGAACTTAGCGTTAGGGTTGTGGAAAGAGTTAAGCTCCAGGATAACGTGCTTAGCAAGGCGAGCTGCTGTAGGGCTGATACCGCCTGCTGCTGTCAGATAAGCCTTGCAGGTTGTTTCGCCTTCTTCGATGTCGCAGACTTCGAGAATAGCCCAGTCAACTTCTCCCATGAATCCATAGCGAAGTTCCATAGCCATGTGGCTCAGATGAAGGTCGTTATAAGGAATCTCACCTGCGTTAACGCTCTTACGGAAATCGCCGTTTGTCGTGTAAGGAGCACGATACTTGATAGCATTAGCGAGTGTCAGAACACCGTCGGTGCTTTGACCAGTGCTTGCGCCAGTGAAGAGTCCTACTTTGAAAGGACGTCCTGCTGCGTGTTCTGCTTCTGCAATTTTTGCTAACTCTCTTGTTACTGCCTTTGGAGAACCTGCTGGGGTAAATCCGCTAAGAGCCAGATTCTCGTCGTTTTTGATCAATGCGGCGGCTTCTGCGGCCGTCATTCTTTTGTATGCCATTTTATTAACGTTAATATGTTTTTGTCGTGTTTTTCTGACTTTTCGAGTGCAAAGGTAGTGCAATTTTTTCATTCAGCGAAACAATTACACATTATTTTATATAAAGGCGTCACCTTTTTAAGGAAAAATTAGCAGTGCCAGTTTTCTTTCTTTGCCGTCGGGAGTGCAGGTTACGGCATTTCTCTCTGCTCTTAACTTGTCTTTGTTAGAGTTGTTTCATTTTATTTTTCAAATATTTTTTAATCGCAATTATTTTGCTTTCTTTTGTTATATAATGACACTTATTTCGCTTGAATTTATGAAAATTATAAAATTTTTCGTTATTTTACTTGCAAATTATAATTGTTTTCTTTACTTTTGCGCAACTAATCATTTTTAACCTTAATAAACTTAGCGTTATGAGAAAAGTTTTATTATCATGCTTAAGTCTTTTTGCAGCAACCAGTCTTATGGCTATTCCAGCAAAAAGAAATCCACTGACGATTACTCAGAGTGACGGATCGAAAATTACAGTAATGATGGTTGGTGACGAGTTCCATCACAGTTTTGTAACCAGCGACGGCGTGACAGTTGGAAAGGCTGCCAACGGTGACTTTTATTATCGTAATGCCAACGGACTGACAAATGTGATGGCGCACAACCAGAAAGACCGCAACGAAGCGGAGATTAAGTTTCTCAATGCCGAGAAAAACAACTTGACAATGGCTGCAATCCAGACAAAAGCCAGTCAGGAAAGAAGAAATTCAGCAAGAGCTAAGGCGCCTCGCAAGGTAGGTGCAACACAGGTTCCTACAGTGGGCTCGCCTCGCATCCCTATAATCCTCGTACAATATTCAGACAAGAAAATGTCTAACTCTAAGGCTACATTCGTTTCGCAATACACAAGCGGCTCAACAAGTGTATGCCAATATTTTACCGACCAGTCAAACGGCAAGTACAAACCTCAGTTTGATGTATACGGAATTTACACATTGAATAACACTCGTGCTACTTACGGAGGCAATAGTGGCGGTAATGACAAGGGCGTAGCCAGAATGGTTGGCGATGCTATTGACAAGGCTGGCAACGACATTGACTGGTCTAAGTATGACAACGACGGCGACGGCGAGGCAGATGTCTGCATCGTTGTTTATGCTGGTGTAGGCGAGGCTCAGGCTTCAAGCGTAAGCGATGCTGTGTGGCCATGCCAGTGGACTCTGTCAGCAGGTGCATACTATAGAGACGGAAGCGGTGCCAGAACACGAAACAACACCAAGATTGACCGTTTTGCCGTATTCAATGAGATTAACGGTTCGAGCGACAGTGGCACAAAGATTGACGGTATAGGCACGTTCTGCCATGAGTTTTCTCACTGTCTTGGTCTCCCCGATTTCTATGAGACAACCTACAGTTACGGATACTATGGCATCGGTTCATGGAGCCTGATGGACTATGGAAGCTACAACAACAACGGCTATACCCCTATAGGCTACAGCGCATACGAAAAGAACTTCATGGGCTGGATTGACTATATTGCTCCAGAGGAAAACACACAATACACTCTCCCTATCTTCAATCAGAAGAACATCCAGACCGACAAGGCGGTTAAGATAACCAGTCCGTTGAATCCTAACGAATACTTCATTCTCGAAAACCGTCAGCAGCAGGGATGGGATAAGTATATCCCAGACGAGGGCCTGATGATAACCCATGTTACTTATGTTGCCGACCGATGGAGCGCAAACACAGTTAACAATAAGGCAGTGCAGCTGTTTACAATCATCCCTGCCGACAACACTTGCAGCATGAACAACGAGACAACCGACTTGTTCGGACAGACCAATAAGGCGTTCACAAAGACGTCTACTCCTGCTTCTAAACTCAACATGACGAGTAGCGGAAGCCTTGCTTCAAAGACTGGTGGCGCAGGAACAATGGACAAACCTGTAACTGATATCACAATCAATAGCGACGGAACAGTCTCTTTCTGGTATGTGAAAGGTACAACACCAGTAGCTACACCTGTTCTCACTGCAACTCCTACATCGCTTAGCTTCGGCAGCGTTGAGAAAGGCACATCTGTAAAGAAGACATTTAAGGTAACAGGCGAAAATCTTAAGGGTAATGTTTCTGCAACATTGAGCGACAATAGCGGTGCATTCACTATTGACAAGACTTCTGCAACAGCGACTGCTGCCGCTGGTGGCGTAACATTCACCGTTACGTTCAAGCCTACAGCAGCAGGAAACTACAGCGGAACAGTTACGTTGGGTTCAACAGGGGCAACATCTGTAAAGGTTTCTCTCTCTGGTAGTGCAGTAAATCCACAGATTGTTACTTATACTCCAGAAATGCAGGATGCTGTAAATGCTACTGAAACTTCGTTCCGTGCACAGTGGACAGACAATACCGACAAGGCAAACGTTAAAAGCTACACACTGTGGCTTAACGAGATTGTCAACGAAATAGACGAGCCAGACGATCCTGTAGAACCAGATGAGCCAGACACACCTATTACCGACCTCGACCCTGTTTCTTTGCAGACAGCCAACTTCAGCAACTACAAGGCTGTTTATAGCTGGTGGAGTTATTCAAATGTTTACAGAAGCTATAGCAAGTATCTGCCTTCAGGGTGGACTTGCGGAAGATACCTCTACATCGGAACAGGTACAGTAATCTCTGGCGACTATATCAAGACAAAGACATACACAATGCCAGAAGGTTATGACAAGATTTCTGTTGTTATCACTGCAAAACCATTCTCTTCTTACTATAACACGCCAAGCATCACGGTTACAGCACTCAGAAGCGGTGATGCAGCAACAGCAACTGTTTCTAATTACTACACCGCAAGCACTATTGTTTACGTACTCGATGCTGCAAGCGTAGAGCAATTGAAGCTGACATGCAGCAACTATCCTGCTATCTCTTCAATAGAAATCTATGCTGGCGACATTACTGCAACGGCTAATGCTCCTATGCGTGCACCATCTTCAAGCGCACGTGAAATCACTGGAATCACTAACACTTACTACACTCTGACCAATCTTACTGCGGGCAATACCTATCAGTTCAAGGTTAAGGCGCTTTATACCGACGGCAGCGAGTCTACATGGTCTAACCAGAAGGAAATCACTCTTGCTCGTGCAAGCAAGGTTGTTGACGGCGATGCGACTGGCATCAGAGAAGTAGACGGCAAGAAAGTAAGCAGTATTCAGTACTTCGATATTTCAGGCAAGGTTTCTGATCGTCCATTCAAGGGAATGAACATTGTTGTTACAACATTCGAGGATGGAACTCAGACAAAGACTAAAAAGATGATGAAATAAAGATAATCGTCTGAAGTGAATAGTTATAGACTCGTGCTTTAATACTGCAAGATGCAGTTTCAGTTGCGGGTATTATAATAGATACATAATAGAAAGCCATCTCAAGTCACTTTTCTTTGTGCTTGAGATGGCTTTTTCTTTGTTGCCGTTTTATGCTTTAAGCCTGCTGATACAAAGAGATTAATCCTTTCTTAGTCTTACTCTGGGTTAATCTGCGAATAGAAGTGCTAAGAAATGGGAGTCTTGACTGATTTTATTTTGTGTTGTTCGAAATAAAAACGTACATTTACACACGAAACAAACCACTATTTGTTTTAATATCAACTATAAGGAAGAATAACAGTCTGCAATGCCTTATGTCAATCAGAGTAAAAAAAGATTTGTCAGAAAACGATGGGCATCGAGACTCATAAATCTCAGAAAAAGGGAAAACAAATTAAACTTTAAAATGCGTATGAAAAAGATTTTACTTTTCGTTGCTGTGGCATTTATGTCATTAAACGTTTCGGCACAAGTCATTTCTCAGGTGAAGAAGGCTCCTGTGGGCGTATTGCAACAAAAGGCTGCACAGTCGTTTAAGGACAAGAAACAGAATGCTCCTCGCAAAATTGAAGTAGGGGCTAATCAGGCTCTTATGGGAGGATATACATCCAACTCGCTGGCTGCCGCTGACGATGGAATTGGTCTGCCAAATTTTCCTGGCACCTTGAGAGCAGCCATATTCCTTCCTGCTGACTATCTGAAAACCTACAACGGAACAAAGTTTGTGGCAATACGCTTCGGTCTGTGCCAGCCTATCGGTGCATCGCGCGTGTTTGTCGTTCTTATCAATGAAGGTGGAGGAATAGGTGAGGAGATAGTCTCTCAGAATGTAGCTTCGGCTACAACAGGATGGACCGATGTTGTCCTCGACAATCAGCCAGTTCTAAATACAGAAGGGCTTGATGGTATTCTCATGGGATTTGACTATACTCAGCTTGACGACACTCAGGCCTATGAGAGTTATCCTCTTTCACTTGTCAGTGAGGGTACCAACAGATATCCTACATATATCTATGGCAATCTCGGACAAGGTGAAGGATGGTATGATGTTAAGACAGAAAATTATGGAAACCTGAGTGTTCAGGCTGTTATGGAAGGCGATTTCCCAGAAAATGCTGTAACACCGTTGAACTTTGGAGAGCATGTTGCTTTGATTAATGGCAGTGTTGATGTGGAGATTCCTTTGTTCAATAACGGAAAAAGTATTTCAAGCATCGACTACATTATAACCACCGATGGTGTTGACGGAGAAGAACAGCACTATGACTTTGCTACACCGTTCAATGTCTTAAATGCTGCAACATCGATTACGCTGCCATTCGCTGCTGCAAGCGAGCCAATCGTTCAGGAAAAACAGTTTAAGATTACTAAGGTAAATGGTGTTGAAAACAGAATGAGTACAAAGCCTGCAGAAGGCAAACTGCTTACAGTCTCTCAGACTCCAAACCGCAAGGTTGTTATGGAAGAGTATACCGGAACATGGTGCCAGTGGTGTCCTCGTGGCATGGTTGCTATGGACGAGCTGCCAAACAGATATCCTGACAGCTTCATTGGAATAGCAGTTCACTGGCCAGGAGCAGGCGCTTCAGAGCCAATGCAGGTTGCAGACTATTCTGATCTTATTTCTACTGTCGGAGGCTTCCCTGCTGCTTATGTAAACCGTTATCGTGAGACCGATGCTTATTGTGGTGACAACATTAATGGAAAGTTCAATATTCCAGAAGTTATCGACGAAGAACTGGCTAAGCCTGTAGAAGGCAGAATCGATGTAATAGGCGTTTGGGCTAATGAGGAAAAAACAGAAATCAACGTAAGGTCAGAGTCTAAGTTCTTCTTAAACCGTGATGATGCGCCTTATAGTGTTATCTATGTTCTGACCGAAGACGGACTGACTGGTGGCGGCAGTGCTTGGGCGCAATCTAACGCCTATTATGATTATAAAGGCTCGGATTATTTCCATGATGTTGAGGGAATGTTGAAGTTTATTAATGGCGGAAAACGTGTCGCAGGTCTTGAGTATAACCACGTTCTCATTGCAGCACAAAATGCTCTTAATGGCGTGAGTGGCTCTATCACTTCTCCTATCGTTAAGGATGCTGTTCAGTCTCATGAAACAACATTCAGCCTTGTAGGAAACAAGGTTATGCAAAACCCAGACAACATCAAGGTTATTGCCCTGCTCTATAATTCTTCAAGAGGCGAAATTATCAATGCTGATGCTAAACATATTGTTACTTCAGAGACTTCAATCACTGACATTAACAAGGGCGATGCTCACGAAGTGGCACGCTATTCTCTTGACGGTCGCCAGCTTAATGCTCCTCAGAAGGGTGTAAACATCGTAAGACTGAGCAATGGCAAGACTGTAAAGGTTGTAGTTGAATAGTTTTTTTTCTCTTCATAATAATGTTAGGTGAAGGCGCGAGCTCCATAGTGGGCTTGCGCCTTTTTCGTGTTTTCTTTGCAAAACATTTTCAGATGTAGTTTGTCATGTCAAGATAGTTCTGCATAAATATTGCTTTTAAGATATAGAAAAGGCGATAAGTATTAATATTTTTTACAAAAAAGCGCGAAAAAGTTGCATATTGTAATATAATTTATGTATATTTGCGAACATAATGAAAGTTGTTTTCTTTCTATGAGGAAGACTTATTAAGCGAACAAAACCTTATAATAATTATGTTGTCAAAAGCGATGAAGAAACTAAAAGACTTCGGTCGCCGGCTTAGCTATCGTCAGCGAGTCGGATTGCTGCTGTGTGGCGGTGTCTTCGTTGGTTTAGGCTTATTGTTCCTCTATTTGCTTCGCATGCATACCTATCTTGCCGACGACCCTGCAGCATGCGTCAATTGTCACATCATGACTCCCTACTACGCTACGTGGTCACACTCGTCTCATGGCCGCGATGCTACTTGCAACGACTGCCATGTTCCTCACCAGAACATGGTCAGGAAATACTTGTTTAAGGGAATGGACGGAATGAAACACGTTGCCTATTTCCTCACCAAGTCAGAGCGTCAGGCTATAATGGCTGAAGATGCAAGCGCAAAGGTGATAATGGACAACTGCATTCGCTGCCACACCCAGTTGAATCAGGAGTTTGTAAAGACAGGACGTATTGACTACATGATGGCTAAGGCTGGCGAGGGAATGGCATGTTGGGACTGTCACAGAAACGTGCCGCACGGAGGAATGAACTCTCTATCTTCGACACCTGCTGCCGAAAGTCAGACTCCTTTGCCCCAAAGCCCTGTGCCTGAGTGGTTGCAGAAGATTGCGGGAAAATAGAAAAGGAATGTCTCGAAACTCTTTAGGATTATTCAAGAAAACATTTATCACAGAAACATTAAAAAACAACAAACAATATGGCAAAACAATTGAAACGTTGGCAGGGCTGGCTCATCTTCGGGGGCAGCATGGTTGCTGTTTTTCTGCTGGGGCTCGTAGTCAGTTCGCTGCTTGAGCGAAGAGCCGAAGTAGCGAGTGTGTTCAACAACAAACGAAACGTATTCACCGACTCGATTGTTGCACAAAACGAGAAGTTCAAGGCCGACTATCCTCGCGAATACGAGACTTGGTCGATGACTGAAGATACTTCGTTTGTTAGTAAGTATAATTCTTCACAGGAGGTTGACGTGCTCGAAGAACGTCCCGAAATGGTAATTCTGTGGGCTGGATATGCTTTCTCACGCCACTATAATACTCCACGTGGACACAAGCATGCCATTGATGACATGCGCAAGATTCTGCGTACGGGCAATCCAGGCATTGATGGCGATGCCGACATGCAGCCCGCTACGTGCTGGACTTGCAAGGGACCTGACGTGCCACGCATGATGCGCGAAATGGGAATAGGCAATTTCTATCACGCACGATGGAGCGAACTAGGTCATGAAATCCACAACACTATAGGTTGTTCCGACTGTCACGATGCTCGCACAATGGACCTTCGTCCTGCACGTCCTGCACTCTATGAGGCTTGGGCTCGTCGTGGAATGGATGTCAAGAAAGCTTCCCATCAGGAAATGCGCTCACTGGTTTGTGCGCAGTGTCATACAGAATATTATTTCAACAAGGAGACTGACTACTTGATGTTCCCGCAAGACAAGGGGCTTACTGTTGAGAATATTGAGGCCTACTACGACTCAATCGGTTTCTACGACTATATTCATCCTCTGTCAAAGACTCCTATACTGAAGGCCCAGCATCCAGGATATGAAATATCTAAGATGGGTATTCACGGACAGCGCGGTGTTTCGTGTGCCGACTGCCACATGCCTTACAAGCAGGAGGGCGGAGTGAAGTTTACCGACCATCATATCATGTCGCCTCTTGCCAACATAGATCGCACTTGTCAGACCTGCCACCGTCAGGATGCTGAAGTGTTGCGCCAGAATGTATATGAGCGACAAGAGAAATGCATTGAGGTGAGAAACCGCGCCGAGAAGGAACTGGCTACAGCCCACATCGAAGCTAAGTTTGCCATTGACAAGGGTGCTACCGAAGCCGAAATGAAACCTATTCAAGACCTGCTGCGCAAGAGCCAGTGGCGTTGGGACTTTGCTATAGCAAGTCATGGTGCTACGTTCCATGCTCCGCAGGAGGTTACACGCATATTGAGCCATAGCGTTGACTATGCTCAGCAGGCTCGTCTGCGCATTGCCAAAGTGCTTGCCCGTCATGGGTTTACTGGAGAAGTGCCTATGCCAGACATATCTACTAAGGCAAAGGCACAGGCCTATATTGGTCTTGACATGGCGAAACTGATGGACAAGAAGCAGCGTTTCTTGCAGACTATCGTTCCGAAGTGGATTGACGATGCGAAGAAGAAAGGTAAGTTGATTTCGCTTTAGGAAATATCATAAAATTGTTTCTATAATTGAATAAGTAGGGGGAGTTAAGACTGTAGTCATCGGAAGAACGCAGAGCAGGTATGTCTATAGTCTTGACTCTCTTTTGTTTTTATTGTTCTTATATAGTCATTGATTATGTGGAAAAAGACTTGGGGTTTTGCCGAAGGGTTTGCAATAGGCGGAGGCTTGTTGCTGAGCGGACTGATGTTGCAGTTGACTGTAGGTCCTGTTTGTTGGGATTTGTTTGCCTTTCCAGTCAACCTTATTGCAATAGTTTTATTAGTAGTGGTACTTGTTGTTATGGCATATTTCCGCAGTAAGTTATATTTCTTCCGATGGATTACTACGCCACAGGCTGCCGTGCCAGCACTTTTCTACGCTGTTGTGCTGACGGTAGTGATGGGACTCACACGGCAGGTTTCGTCAACAGCAGACCCTATAGACCCATTGGGGATAAGCAAGATGCTCTCGTTCTGGCCCTTTGTCTTGTCGTATCTTTGGATGTCAGTCATTGTAGGCGAGATAGCCATAGTGCAGATTATTCGGCTTGTTAGAAGCGAAATGCCTTTGTCGCAACGTTTCTACATGTTGCCCTCGCTTGTCTGCCATATCGGTCTTTTTATCGTTGTTGTTGCTGGTACGCTTGGAAGTGCAGACATGAAACGGCTTAAGATATATACAGTCGTTGGTGAACCTGAGTGGAGGGCGTTAAACGAGCAGCAGAATATCGTTGAACTGCCATTGGCTATAGAATTGAACAAGTTTATTCTGGAAGAGTGGGAGGGCGACTCTATAGAGCAACGCACACCAAAGCGTTTTGCCTCTGACGTTCAGATTCTGACAAAGAGCGGGAAGAATATCCATGCTGTTATAGAAGTGAACAAGCCTCTGACAGTGGATGGTTGGAAAATCTATCAGTATGGCTACGACTATGAGGCTGGGGTTATGAGTCAGATTAGTGTTTTTGAAGTAGTCAACGACTCTTGGATGACTGTTGTCTACGTGGGAATATACATGCTGCTTGTTGGTTCTGCACTCGTATTTATTGTGTCACAAAGAAGAAAAGGAAAAGAAAAATGAAACTTTGGGATAATTTCATCTGGTTTGCTTTAGTATCAGTCGCAATGTGGACTTTTGCTGCATTTGCGGCATGGAAGAACCGAAGAAGCATCGCTATAGGCTTAACTTCACTTGGTCTGCTTGTCTTTTTCGCCTATATCATGTTGCTGTGGATAACGCTTGAGCGGCCGCCAATGCGCACGATGGGGGAGACCCGCCTTTGGTATTCGTTTTTCCTTCCCTTAGCAGGACTCATCACCTACACTCGTTGGAGATATAAGTGGATTTTGTCTTTCAGCACAATGCTCGCAGTTGTCTTCATCTGCGTAAATCTTTTCAAGCCTGAAATCCACACAAAGGCGCTCATGCCAGCGTTACAGAGTGCATGGTTTGCACCACATGTCATTGTCTATATGTTTGCTTATGCCATGCTAGGTGCAGCAACAATAATGGCTGTATATCTGCTGTTTGTAAAGAAAACCGAGCCGAGCGATAACGAGATGGAGATAACCGACAACATGGTTGATGTGGGGTGGGCTTTCTTATCCATCGGGATGCTCTTCGGAGCGTTATGGGCTAAAGAGGCATGGGGGCACTATTGGTCGTGGGACCCGAAAGAAACATGGGCTGCTGCCACATGGATGGCATATCTGCTATATATCCACCTTCGGCTGACAAACCACAAATACACCGTCATTTCTCTTTGGTGTCTGCTCTTCTCGTTTATCCTTCTGCAAATGTGCTGGTGGGGAATCAACTATCTTCCTTCAGCGCAAGCCACCAGCGTACATACCTATGGAATGAACTAAACATAGAAGATGATGTGGTGATTACGTATAGAGTGTGTATATTCTTTTATAAGATAAATAACCCTTAAATATCAGAAACCTAAAAAGGAAGTAAACCATTGATTCGGTTTACCTCCTTTTTAGGCAATTATTATTAGTGAAATAATTATTTCTCAGTTTCTGGGAGCATGATTACTTCTACAGAGTTGCCACCTGCGAAGATTACATCTCGCATGAAAGCAGAGATAGACTCTGGGGTAAGAGCGTTTACAATGTCCTTGTATCCATTGTAACGGTCGATGCCGAGCTCGTCGAAGTCGGTAATCAAGCCCATCCAGTAGCCGTTGCGCTTTCCGTTTTCTTCATACTTGTTGAGCATTGCTTCCTTAACTTTCTTCAGCATTTCTGCGTCAACGGTTGTGCACATAGCCTTAGCCTCGTCGCGCATGATTTGTGTTGCAAGTTCAGCCTTTTCTGGGTTGAGAGGGCAAACACCAACAATCATGTTCATTGGAACATCGAGACCGCAAACTGCCTGTCCGTAAGCACTTGCTGAGTAAGCAGCACTTGCATCCTCACGAATCTTCTTCAGATATACCATTTCGAGAACTTGTCCTGCTGCACTTGCCTTGATTGCGTTTTCGAGAGTGTAAGGAACCTGGTTGTTATACCAGTACATGTAAGCGTTAGCCTTAGGAGTTTCCATCTTGCGTGTGAAGTTGTTCACAGCATTTCCTTGATGGTATGTTGTAACTGGCTTCCAGTTTTCCTTCTTCTTAGCGTTTCCTGGAAGTGAAGCAATGTACTGCTCGATGAGGCGGCGGAGAGTAGACTCGTCGAAGTTACCAACGAAAGCGAATGTGAAGTCGCCAGCGTTAGCAAGACGTTCTTTAGCAATCTGCAGAACGCGGTCGTAGTTAATCTTGCTCAAGTCAGCAACAGTAGGAGACTTGTAGCGTGGGTTGCGATCGTAGAGTGTCATTGTCAGAGAGTCAGAGAAAGCCACGTCAGGAGAGAGGTCTCTGTTCTTCAGACCGTTTTCGAGCATATTGTAGAGAGTCTGGTAAGCCTTCTCGTCTTTCTTGATGTTAGTGAAAGTGAGGTAGGTGAGCTGCATCATAGTCTCAAGATCTTTAGGAACGCAGTTGCCATTTACACTTTCGTGGAGGTTAGAGAGGTTGAAGCTTACGCTTGCCTGCTTACCAGCAAGAGCCTTGTCGAGCTGAGAGTTGTCGAAGTTTCCAAGACCACTTGACTGGATTATTGCGCCAGCAAGAGCTGTGTTCATATAGTCAGCCTCGCCATAGAGTGAAGCACCACCCTTAGAAACAGCTGTCATCAGAACCTGATCATCCTTATAGTCGGTCTTCATGAGCAGGACCTTAGCACCGTTAGAGAGTGTAAGTTCCTTGTAACCGAGTTCGTTAACCATGCGCTCGCTCTTGATCTTGCCTTTCTTTGGCATCTTGGTCATGAGAGGTTCGTCCTTAACATTGTCAACGTATGCCTCAAGCTTTTCGCCGCGAACAGCATTGATTGCGCTGAGGAATGTGTCTTTTGTAGGATAAGTTATGCCTTCCTTTTCCTGGTTGAAGCACAAGATAACGAGGTTTTCGTCAGTAGTGCTTACGAGTTCTGGAAGAATCTGGTTGATTACTTCAACAGGAATCTGAGGAACGAGCATGCTCATCATCTGGTATTCAGTCTCGATGTCAAGTATTGGTTCGTTCTCAAGATAGTGGTCGCGACAAGCATCACCGAAGATGCTGTTATCCATCTTGTTGCGGTTAGTGTAAGCCTTTTCAAGACGGCTGAGGTATTCCTCCTTAGCGCGGGCATATTCAGTGGCAGTGAAACCGAACTGGGCAGCACGCAGAGCCTCACGATAAGCAGCAGCGAGTGCTTCTTCTGTGCGACCTTCTTTTGGTACAACATTCATCTGGAAAGCATCCTTAGTAGAAGCGAGGAAGAAGTTTCCGTCGTCGCATCCAGCTTGCAGATAAGGACAGTCTGGTTCAAGACCTTTCTCGGTTAGACGCTGGTCGAGCATTTCCACAGCCATGTTCTTTGCATATTCCTCAACGAGATACATCATGTTAGACTTTGCTTCTTTCTCTGTAGCGTCGTGTTTGAACATGATTTCTACAAGAGTAATCTGCTGCTCTTTGTCCTTGTCTACGATGATGATAGGCTCTTTGTTGTCTGGAACCTGCTCTGCTACAACCTGCTCTGCGTTAGGATCGAGAGGAATGTTGCTGAACATTTCCTTGATTTTCTTTTCTGTACGGTCAACGTCGATGTCGCCTACAACAATGATAGCCTGATTGTCTGGGCGATACCACTTGTGGTAGTAGTCGCGGAGAACCTGTGGAGCAAAGTTGTCTATGATTTCCATCTTACCGATAGGCATGCGCTTGCCATACTTAGAACCAGGATAGAGGTCTTCGAGGTTGCGCTCAAGCATACGCATCATTGGTGATGTGCGCAGACGCCACTCTTCGTGGATGACGCCACGCTCCTTGTGAATCTCGTCTTCTTCGAGCAGCAGGCCGCAAGACCAGTCGCGAAGAATGAGCAGACAAGAGTCGAGTGCTTCAATGCGTGCAGAAGGCACGTTGCACACTCTGTAGACTGTCTGGTCGATGCCAGTGTATGCATTCAGGTCGCCTCCGAACTCAACTCCGAGTGAGCGAGTGAACTCGATGAGGTCGTTACCAGGGAAGTTCTCTGAACCATTGAATGCCATGTGCTCAAGGAAGTGAGCCAGACCACGCTGCTCGTCGTTCTCCTGTATAGAACCAACGCGCTGTGCAATGTAGAAGTTAACACGGTTTTCAGGCCATCCGTTCTGACGAATGTAGTAAGTCAGACCGTTGTCAAGTTTTCCCGTGCGTACAGCCGGATCCATAGGAAGATCAGGCATTTGCTGAGCTTGTACCATTGCTGCAACGAGTAGCAAGCCTGCAATGAGAAATCTTTTTAGTTTCATGATTGTTATTTTAGTTAATTAAAGTATTATTCTGGATTGTGATTTCCTTAATGTAATATTATCTTAATTAGCGTTTCTTAGTGATAGTGTCTTTGTGCTTTATTGCAGACAAAAAACAACCTTGCAAAGGTAAATAATTATTTTTATATAATAATAACGAAAAAAGAGAAACGCTTTTTATTACGAAAATTATAAATATATTTAAGTTTTTTTTAGCCTCACCGACCTATTTTCGTTTGTTTCGTGGGTGGTGGAGCAGTATTTCCTCGCGCAGGGTGTGGGTGTCGAGGTGCATATATATCTCGGTGGTCTTAATGTGTTCGTGTCCGAGCATTGCCTGAATGGCTCTCAGGTCGGCTCCACCTTCGAGCAGTGCCGTTGCAAATGAGTGGCGCAGCGTGTGCGGTGATATGGTTTTCCTTATTCCCGCAGCCAGTGCATACTGTTTTATCATTATCAGAATCATGGTGCGAGTGAGGTGAGCACCGCGCCTGTTCAGGAAGATGTAGTCCTCCTCGCCTGCCTTTATTTTCATGGAATTGCGGTCCTCAAACCAGCGTTCTATTTCCTTTATTGCCCTGTCTGATATTGGCACGAGGCGCTCTTTACTGCCTTTGCCCATTACCCTAAGGAAGTGTTCTTCGAAAAAAAGATTGGAAAGTTTCAGGTTGACCAGTTCACTTACGCGCAGACCGCACGAAAAGAGGGTTTCTATGATAGCCAGATTGCGTTGTCCCTCCCATTTGCTTAGGTCGATGGCAGACTCAATCATGTCTACCTCTTCGGTAGATAAGACTTCGGGCAGGTGCTTGCCCTGCTGCGGCGATTCAAGCAACTCGGTAGGGTCTTGCTCTATTTCGCCTTCAATAGTGAGGAACTTGAAGAATGTTCTAACGCCGCTTAGCACTCTTGCTTGTGAGCGCGGGCCTATGCCCATGTCGTGCAACTCGGCAGCAAAGGTCTGCAAATGCTCCAGCGTAGTTGCCTGCGGCTTGACATTGTTGTCGTTGAGAAACGACAGCAACTTGCCCACATCGTTCATGTAGGCTTCTATTGTGTTTGGCGAAAAACCTTTCTGCAACTTCAGGTATCTTCTGAATGATTTCAGCAGTGGCGGCAGGTCTTCTTCCTTGCTCGTTTTTTTATTTGCTTCGTTTCTCATTATTGCGTTGGATTTGGGCGCACCACACCCTTCTATTTCTATGAAACTTGAATCTATGCAGTGCTGTTCATGTCATTTCTTTACTTTGTGTCTATAGGCTTTGCATTTAGTTTCAAATTTGACTTAATAGGTGCAAAGATACTAATTTAATTGATAATTAACAATTGAAAATTGATAATTAACGTGCCCTTAACTTTAAGTTTAATCTCAATCTTAAATACCAGCTCAGATGAAGTTAATTTTAGCGTTGAAAAATCTGATAGATTAGCGGATTTTTTTTGACTTTTAAAACTCATTTTGTCAAAATATTTCATAATAAAAAACGGGAACGATAAAGGGTACTGGAACTATTTATTGATTTTTTAGTTTGGCACGCTTAAAACTTAAAATCCATGAAGTTGTTAATCAATATACTTAAAGGTTGTGAATAATTTTAACCGATGTTCACGATTGAAAGGTTTGTTAGCGTTTGCGATATGTGGCATATGACAGTGCGAAACGATACGTTTGACATGGTCAACCATCACATATGACAGTGCGAAAGGGCACCTTTCGCATTTCGAGACGATACCTATCGTTTTTCCGCCTTTTGCAAATCGCTGAATGATAGGTATTTGCAGAGATTTTCTTTTCTAAACGTGTAAAATCAGGTTGGTGGATAACTATGAAGGCAGGAGAATTTTAACAGATTACGGAGGATGTTTTTTCTTCAAAAATAAGGCATTTTGTCAAAATTTTTCATACTTGTTCTTGCCTTTATTTTTGCTTTCTTATGTAATGTGAAGAAAGAAAAACAGCAGCCATCTTTATGTAAGACGACTGCTGTTTCAGAATATCTTTATTTGCTTCTGCGATATTTTTTTTATTTAAAGAAATCATCAAGCATCTTGCTTGTTCTCTCATCATAGTTCTTCCTAAGAACATACTGCGCTTCTTTCAGACTGCCGTATGAGCAGACATATTCACCACGCCTGAAATAGAAGAATCTGTTGTAGCCGCGCTCTTCTTTAGTAACTCCAGTCAGTTCGTCATAGAAACGGCGATTGAGCTTTCCAATTTTCTGCGTCTTATATAGTTCGTGGTCGGGTATCAGCATAGGTGCTTTAATGTCGTCAGTCAGGAAAAGATAGTCGTAAGAATCTGCCACGATGCAGAAGTCAAAACCAAATATGTTGCTTATTTTCTCCGCAGCGTATGGGCTTATGCAGTCTTTGTTGCTGCAATAAGAAAGATACTGGTAAAGTATTACGTTCTCGTGTTTCTGCAAATGCTCTTTCAGTTGTTGTGCACTAATCTTATAGACATTACCGTCACAGCTCAGGCAGTCAATAGGTTTGTCGCATTTCAGTATGCGCTCTTTGCTCGCTTTGCTCAGTCCGCTATAGCTGATGCCGTTAATCTCTATCAGTCCGCAAGATGTGAGTGTGGCTGAGAGGAGCAATAGTAAGGATAGGTGTTTCATAAGAATTAAGAATATATCTGCACAAAAGTATGCAATTTTTGTTTATATGCAAGTTTATTCTGCTTAAATATGTTTAACTGCCTTTTTTAGTGGTTGTAAGTACAGAAAGGATTATTGAAAGCAGAATAATTGAAGTAATTTTAAAGGTTTGCTAATCTCGTCCTACCACCTCAGAGAGAACTGCCACGAAGACCTTTAAAAGAACTTGACAAAACCGAAGTTTGCAGAGTTGAGTAAATTTCTAATTGCTTAATTTCTTAATTGTCAATTAAAATGTGTATCTTTGCAGACATGAAGATACTTATAGTAAACGGCCCAAACCTTAACATGTTGGGCAAAAGAGAACCTGCGGTCTATGGCAACGACAATATGGACAAGTGTCTTGCTGAGTTGCGTAGCGTGATGAAAAACATTGGTATAGACTATTTTCAGAGCAATCACGAAGGCGAACTGATTGACTGTCTGCAACAGGCTGACGAGAAGTATGATGGCATAGTGCTTAATGCTGGTGCCTATACTCACACGTCAGTGGCTCTGCTCGACTGCATTCTTGCTATAGACACGCCAGTAGTTGAGGTTCATATCTCCAATGTGCATGCGCGTGAGGACTTCCGCCGACGTTCTGTCATTGCCCCAGCTTGTCGTGGCATAATCTGCGGTTTTGGACTAGGTAGCTATCGTCTGGCTGTTGAAAGTTTCCTGCTGTAGGTTGTGGTATTTGTTAAGTTAATCCTATGACTTTTCTGGCGGGTAACATCAGTTTGTTCACTCGTCAACTCATAATAATGTTAAGACCATAGATTTATATAAAAAAGAAGAGGCTAGCCGTTATAGCTAGTCTCTTCTTCTTTATTGTGAGCAGATGTTGCTTAGTCCAGTCTGATTAGCGTAGAACCAGATGTTTCTTTCTTGCCAGTGTTTAGTTCTACAGCATATATGCCTTGTGGCAGTTGAGAGAGGTCTATAGTACATCCCTTAGCCGATGCCATTTTCACTCCCTTAACCGAATAGACTGTTATGCTGATGTTGTCGTCAGGTTCTACGTCGAAGTCTATACGAAGTGTTCTTCCGCCTAAGTGGAAGTGTGCTTTATTTGGCTGATGGTCGGAAAGCGAAGGAATAGAGTTTGGCAGGTCCAACACGTAGAGCAGACCTTTGTAGGCATCAATCTGACCATAGCCGTAGGTGTTGTTAGGATATTCGAGCGATTCCTCAGGATGGGTGCAAGTGTGAGCGAACACGTCAAGTATTTCCTCAGTCGTCAGGTCGGGTTTTGCCTGTAGCCATAGTGCTATTGTCCCAGCAACAACAGGAGAAGACATGCTTGTTCCGCTTTGAGCCATGTAGTAGTATGTATTACCGTTGTATGTAATCTGGTCGGTTAGCTCTTTGCGTTCCCCCTCCTTATTTTCAGAGAAACTGTTGTAGGCTGAGTTTATAGACATTCCAGGTGCTACAACATCTGGTTTTGTCAATCCGTCGAATGTCGGACCGAGTGATGAGAATTTAGCAATTTCTCCAGTCTTGTCAGGCGCGAACATAAGATAATCGTTATTTACGATGCCGTCAATGTTCTTAAATGATGATTTATAGCCAGTGGCGCCAACTCCAATCACAAAAGGAAGCGTTGAAGGCCATGAAACAGAGTGGCCAGGCATAGCATAACTGTATTGCGAAAGTCCGTTGATGTTTGTGAATGGACTGAGGAATAGATCGCTGTACATCCATGCAGGGCTGTCGCCGCTCAATAGGCATAGTGCGCCATAGAGCATTAGGTATGCAATATTAGGCATTTTCCCATCAATGTGATAAATGTTACCTCGTTCATCCTTGTATTGGCTTTTATAGACCTTGAGTTCAATATCGCCTGTACTTACTGTGGTTTTCAGATAGCAAGTGTCACCGTCCAGCGAGTCAATACTGTCTGTGTTGAACACCAATGTTCCTTCTATATGCTGGTCGGCAAGCTTTATGCTTAGAAAATCAAATTGCACTCGCTGATTAGCAGGCGTTACAATATCCATATCTATAATATTTCCACCTCCTATTCCGTTGACAATTCCGACGCCAGCTTTTTCTGTCCCAGCGGGTTTCTCCATGTATGCAGTCTGGTGCCCTTGATTGCCACATGCTGCAACAATGATTTTTCCTGGGCCTACAAGGTTCTGCAAGGCTTCTCCCTCAAGAATGCGTTGGCGGCTAATCGTTATGCTCTCACAGCTGCTCAGATTTATAACACATGGTTTCCTTTCAGCTTCTGCTCTGTCGAATATTCTCTTGAAGGCAAGTACTATAACTGCTGATGTCTGATTGTCAGGATTTTCAAAGTCTTCGCGTAGCGAGTTGAAATCGGCGAGATAAATATCGCATTCGGGTGCCATACCTTGATATTTGCCATTAACGGCAGAACCTGCCATGATGCCCGTGACGTGTGTTCCATGCGATTGGTTGAAAGTGTTATGTGAGTGTCTTAGGCTTGATATTTCTTCTTTTGTTTCAAAAGCACGCCCCAAAGTTCCGTCTTCGTTTTTCCAAAGAAAGTCATAGAAGTAGTTTATTCTGGTATCTCCATTGTTATCTAAGAATGCAGGATGGGTGAAATCAAAGTAGCAGTCAATGATACCAGCAGCAACACCTTTTCCTGTGAAAGCCTGTGTAAGACCTGTTCCTGCGTAGATTGGTGTCGCATTAATTTGTTGTGGGGTTATATCCATAGCTAAATATGGCATCCGTTCTGCTTCTATGCGTTCTGTTTTTTTGTTTAGTGACATCTCGGCAATCCTGCTTATAGGTATACTTGCTATGAATATCCTGCCAATGCGGTCTTCAACTCTGCAATCGTAACTGCTGAAGAACTCATCGGCGTAGCTGTCGTCTGTTAGTGAAATGAGGGCTAATACTCTCTTGTCTTTATGATGTTGTGCAACATTCTTTTTATTCTGGTAAATCTGGCGATTGACAATGCAAACAAGATTGGGCGACAATTTGTTGTAATCTATGCGTGTCTGTGCAAAAATGGTGGTCGTGCAAAATGCAGCAAGAAATAAAAGTAATTTTTTTCTCATAATCTATTAAAGTTGAATTATAATACTAAGTATTTGTAACTGAAAATAATATATAATAAGTATAGTGACAATTTAAATATTAAGTTTTGATTGTTAGGCTGATTTGTTTTTTGTCGATATTTATTTTGATTGGGGCAAAAATACACAAAAAAATATATTTAAGAACATTTTATTCAATTAATTTGAAAAAAAACTGGATGTATAGGTTATCATTTGTGTTGTAAGTGTAATCTTTGCCAAGCATTGATGCGGTCTGTTATGTTTTGCGAAAGCACCCTGCTATAGAATGGAATCTCAAGGGTGTGGTAGTTTCCGTTGCGCCCTATGTAGGGAATTTTGTTTACTTTGCCTTTGTATCCGCTGATGCATACAAGGTTTGTAACTGTGTCAAGTGTTGCCGTAAGCGTATCGCAGAGTGTCGCAGGGGTCGCATTGGTGTGCCAGTTAGCAGGATTTATGCCTATTACAGAGCCTCTGCTTAATAGCGGAATTTCTGCATCTGGCGAGTCTACGCTATTGTAGCAGATGGTTACGCCTATGTCGGTTGCTCCAGTAGCAGGTTTTATGTAAAGATATTTAAGGTCGTCTGCAGTCACCTTGTATCCTATTATGTAGGCAGCAACCATTCGCTTCGCAACGTCTGCTGTCATTCGCTTCAGCAGTTCTAATACGCAAAATCCTCCTTGAGAGTAACCCATCAGAATGAAAGGCCTGTTGTTGTTCTTGTGTTTTAGAAAATAGTTGAATGCATGCTCAACGTCTTGAAATGCGGCAAACGACCTGCTTTTAAAGTTAATGGTGTCAGCCAGTAGTCCGTTTATGGTGACTTGACGATAGTATGGGGAATAGAAGTTGCAGCCAGTTGCGATGAGGCTGTCCACTCCCGCCATCTCGCTTAATAGTGCAGAACGATGCTCGTTGCGTGTGATGTCGGCAAAATGGAAAGTCTGTCCAGTAGCATCGTCGGTCCAGTCTGTTGTCTCGGTGGAGCAGATGTAGAATATATCAGCATCGTTCCCGTTTTTGTCATGCAGGTTTTCATACCACATTCTGCTGTCAGAATAGTCGGGGGCAGGCAGTAGTCTTATTCCGTCAAACTCTTTGTCGAATATTTGGTCATGTGTAACCTTGCTTGAGCATGAAACAAGAATTATTGTGCAAAATGCTGCAAAGAAAAGTGTCTTGATCATACTTGCAACTGATATATTCCTATTTCTTTTCATGCTTATTTATTATAGCTGTTCTTTCTGGTGTAGGTAAATTGTGTCCCGTTGTCGATATATTCCCATGTAGAGCTTGTGAATGTAACGGTAGCAGTATCGTTCTCTAAGGTTATAATGCCTGAAATAGGATTTCCTGCTGCGTCTGTCGCAGTGAATTGCAGTCCTTCCTCTGTCATGATTCCGATGCCGTCGTCAAGGTTCGTGAGGCGGTAAATGCCAATCTTTACATCATATTTTCCGTTGTCGCGTAAGAAAATATTCATATCAGAAGTTTTGTCAAGGTCAAGATAGTCGCCAACGAATGGGTATTCTTTGTTTTCTGAAATGTCGGAGAGAATGAAACTGCCATCATCGCTTAGGGTTACTTCTGATGTGAGTGTAGGCATATCATCATAGATGAGCACTTGTCCAACAACAAATTTCACTCCAGGTGTGAAGCTTACTTTCAGTTTCTTGCCGCTTATGTCGTAGCTGATTTGCTCGCCTACCCATATTGCTTCGTTGTCAAACCTGCCCATGTCTTTAACGTGGTTTGTTGCTGTGTGGATATGTTTCTTGCCATCGTAGAAGAAAATCTGTTCATCTTTTATCTCATAGCCAAGTCTTTTGCAGATTGCTTGCTGCATATCGTAAGGGTCAATTGAATTAACTATTTCTGCATGCCCGTCATTGTTGAAACGCAGAAGGTAAGGACATTCAACGTGTGTGCCTGTTCCTTCCATCAGGCCTCCTGTAATCCAAAGGTAGCCAGACTTGTCATCGTATCGTGCAAGAGGATTGTTCCCATGAACAATGTCTGTTAATACGGTCGGCGTTTCTTCTTTGTAGATAATGAAGCCATAGCCTTCAGACGATTCTTCCTCGCTGCATCGCATCAAGCTCCATACTCTTACTCTGTTGCTGATGTCGTTAAGAATACATTCGTAGCGTTCATCAATGTTTGGATTTGACATTACTTTTTTTACTGCATCTGGGGCTTTATTATTGTCGAAGCGTTCTTCTAATATTCCATTAACAGGTTTTGTCTTATTGTCAAGCTTAGACGTGTTTGCCTCCAATCCAGCTGTTCCTTTGCACGAGGTTAAGACCGCACATGAAACAATTAAGACTATTGCTGTGCCTATTATTGATTTCTTCATAATATTTTCTTTTTTGATGCATTAAATTGGTTTGACTAAAGATATGCCTAGTCATTATAATAGAATATTAGATTTTATCTTTATAGTCTTGATTTCTCTCCCGCAATGAGTCGCCATTCGCGAGGAGTGAAATCCTTTGTTGAAGGAACATAGTTTGAGTCGGGCATATACCACCACATGCTGTTGAAGAACTTACGCAGTTTCTTCTTTTTGAATACATATCCACGATTGGCGTAAGGCAGGTTGCGGACAATCTCCATGTCGGGTTTTCTGTCTAACCAGTCTAAATAATACTTGTCGCTGCGGTCGTAGAACGAACCAATCTTGTATTTCTTGTCAAAACTCATTCGCGCGTCTGCTGACATTATATACATGTCGGCTGTAGGTCGGAAGTTCATGCAGTGCCATTCTGCTGTTCCGTTGCGCAATACAATCTCAATAAACTCCTCGTTCCATCCGAAGTTGTTCATGCGAATCTTGCCTTGTCCTTCAACTATTCTGAACTGCGAATCTTTGAAGAGTGAGTCGGCAAGACAGAAGTGTTTAGCCGTATTCTCAGCCTTTATGCGTAGTGTGAAGTCATCTATCTGATGGTTAGCCCATCGCATGGCAGGCATAAGCCAATAGGGCACTTCAAATGTTCTGCCCACTCCGTAAGACATACGATAGCGATAAGTGTGATGAACTGTATTGATGCCTTCTTTGAAGTGAGCCTTGAAACAATAGGCATAGGCATACTGTACGAACTCTTCAGGTGTGTCGTCGTCGGGACCTGTAAACGGAGTGTCAAGCATTCCTGGATTGACTATAGCATTGGTGTATGCCATTGGTTCGTCATTCATTGTGACGGTGAAATCGTAAATGTATGGATGAGTGGCATCTGGACTCATCTCGTCTGTTGTGTTGTAGGGCTTAATGGCTTCGAAACCCATGTCGACGGTCTTTGCTTTGCCACGATTTAAGAACTCATACAGTACGTCAACACGTGCAAAACCATCATCGCACAGGCTTATGGTAAGAACTTCTTTAGCCACAGCAATGTCTGTCTCATGAATTGGCACAAGCTGGTTGCCTCTTGCAAAGTAAACTCCATCGTTGGCATTTGTTTTGTTAGTGAATAAGCATAGGGCAGCAGCCATTAACAATAATGTAATCTTCTTCATACTTTTATTAGTTCTCGGTTTTAGTATATTCTTATGTAATTTATATGGCCCTTTTGAGTATTGCCATTTCAGCATACAAAATTAGAATAATAATATTTCAGGAGCAAAGTTTTTCGGTAGTTTCTTATTATTAGATGCAAAAAAATAGGGCTCTCCACAAAGGAGAACCCTATTTTTTTATTTAGAAAGAACTAATTACTTAACAACGTACTTCTTGCCATTGATGATGTAAGCACCCTTCAAACCATTGAGGTTTGTAGCGTTCTTGCGTACAAGCTTACCGTCGATTGAGTAAACATCAACAGGTTCTCCACCAATTGTAAGCTGCATGATGCCGAGAGTTACTTCAACTTCAACCTCAACAGGCTTAGACTCTTGACCGTTGTCATAGATAGCAGAAACTGCTATGGTGTGAGTTCCGTTCTCAATGCCTTCGAGAGTTACTGTTGTGCCGTCAGTTACAGTAGTAACTAATTCACCGTCAACATATACGTTGTAGCCGCTTGGCTCAACTGCTGCAGCTTGATATGTAACATCATCAACAACGAGACAGAACATATCTGTGCAGTTGAAGTGACGGATAGCAATCCAACCTTCCTGACCAGCGTAAGAACTCAGGTCAACTGTGTATTCCGTATATTCGCCTGTCGCAACAAATTCGTCAGATACCTGTGTGAAGGTAGAAACGTCCGTGCCACTTTCTGTTGAAACATATACTGCGAAGTGTTCAGCAGAATAGTTAGGATCCTGTGCAACTGCCCAGAACTTGAATGTTCCATCGAGAATAGCCTTAGGAGATACGAGCCAGTTGTCTGGAGTAAGAGGTGAGTATGTTGCATTTTCGTAACTATAAGAAACAACGAGACCATCGCCGCTGTGAGCCTTCAAGTTGCCACTGCCTGAGTTCAGGTGGTGGATCCATTCATTACCATCAGCGTCAGCATCAATAGATGTGAAGTCGCCAAATCCGCCCTCGAAGTCTTCTGTAACTTCAACAGCTTCAGCTGCAGGAGAATCCCATGTCACAACTACACCTTCTTCTGTGTCTTCTGCCTTAACGTTTTCTGGCTGTGCTGCAGTCAGTTCATTAACTGTGATTACAGTTTCAGCAATATTGTTGTCGTTGTCAGCATCAGCTGCATAAACTACTTCAGCAGTAATTGTTACATCTTCTTGCTCGTCGAATACAGTTGTCTTGAATTCAGCTTCGATTTCATTCTTATCGAATGCGGCAAGGTCTTCTGTGAATGTCTCGTTATAGATTTCTTTTTCACCAGCCTTAATGATGACAGTATAGTCAGAAGCTGCATTTCCACCAATATTTTCAACCTTAGCAGTTATAGTAGCAGTTTCGCCTGCCTTAACCTTAGCTGGAGCAACAACGTTGATTGCGAGGTCGTTAGCCTTAACGTCAGCGATGCGGATGTTATCCATTACGAGGTTGTCGTTAATTTCGCTTTCTGTTGCAGGATTTTCAATATTGCAAACAAGAGCTAATTGAATAAATCTGCCACCCTTGAGGCTTGCCAGAGGAATCTCAATAGTTGCATATTCGTCAGTTACGTCTACATCCTGTAATACTGAGAATTCGCCACCGTCTTTGCTTACCATTACTGTCATTGAACTGATGTTGTCACTCTTAACGTTGAAAATCAATTCTGGATTTTCTGCGTTGTTGATATTAACCTTACCAGTCATGAAGTAAGCCATACCTGCCTGATCTGAATACATAGCAAGAGCTACGCCGTCGTCGTCAGAAGCATCGGCAGAAACGCCAAGATTTGCATTTGACTCCCAGTAGTAGTGGAGTTCTGAGTCTTTGAAGCCTTCTACTAATGGCAATTCATAAGGTGCACCAATCAGCATGCCAGTGTAAGCTTCTGTTCCAACACCTGCAATGTTAGTAGGCTGTACTGCGAAGTACTGGAACTTCTGGTTGCCTTCGTCTGTATTGAAGTCAACGCTTGTATTTGTTTCGCCAACAATGTTTCCGATTTCGTCAACTAATGTTGGGAATGTCATTCCAAAGAAACTCTGAAGTTCTACAGTCCAGAGTTTGTATTCAACTTCTGCTGGATTTACATAACCATTGTTCTGGCCAACTTCGCCGACAGGATCCCAAGCGAATGCAATGTTTGTTACATTGTCTTCAACAGTAGCATTGGTTACTTCGCCAGGAACGTCTATGCCAACATATACTGAAACTTCTTCGCTCTTCTGTCCGCGGTCGCCGTTCTTGTCATAAGGGATAGCAGTGTACTTGTGCATGCCGTTAGTCAAACCTGCTTCAGCATTGTCAACGAATGCAGGGTCGCAAGCCTGTCCTGCTGTTGGATTTTCCCATGTGTTGATGAGGATACCGTCACGATAGAGCTCAATCTTTGTTAGGTTGTCTGCTTCAAGAGCTTCGCCGTTGATTGAGTTTGCAGGAGCTGTTACGTTAACTGTAGCCTCAAGCATACCCATTTCTGCAGGAGTTGCTACTATAGTTGGAGCATCTGGAGATGTTGGGTCAAGTGCCTTTGTGATAGAGAACTTGTGAACTAGCAGGTTCCACATATCCTTAGCACTGATAGCGTGGATAGCAACATAGTACAGACCATCTTCTTCTACTGTCAGGTTGCCTGTGTAGTCAGTTGGTGTTACTTCTGCAACTTCTGTTGGTTCAATAGCAGTGATGTTCATTCCGTCAGGGGTTCCTTCCTTACCTGCAACTACTTCAAACTTCTCAGGGTAAGCAGCACCAGCGCAGTTAGCATTAACTGCTACAGTGTAGTTAACGTTTGCCTTCAAGACGATAGGCAGGATGAGATAGTCATCTGCATCGTTTGCACTGCTATAAGAATATGTAGCGCCATTAGCGCCCCACTTCCAAGTCTTAGCGTCTTCGTTGTTGTCGAGAACCATGAAGTCGCCCATAGGAGCTTCTGAAGAGAAGTCTGCTTCGTAAGGAGCAGAGATTGGCATAGCCTCTACAAGGAAGTCGTCAACAGTGAGGTAGTACTTGTCTGCATCAGAAATGGCGTGAATGCCGAAGTAGTAGTATCCAGTTTCACTAACAGTAACTTCTTCGTTTTCAAGGCCTCTGAAAGCTGTAAAGTCGAGTACTGTCTCTGGAATAACCTGCTTGCCTGCAGAAAGAGCTTCGGCTGTTCCTTCGTTGGCCATCTTAACTTCAATTTTCTCTGCGTAAGATGTTGTTTCTGCATGAGCTTGGATGCTGAAGTGATATTTCTTGCCAGCAACAAGTTTGATAGCAGGAGAAACAAGCCAGTCGTCACCAGCATTGCTGCTATTCCAGCGGTAGCGCATCATACTATTATATGGTGCCCATGTGCTTCCGTCTTCATTAGCATCGATAATTGTGAATGCTGCGCGTTCATCATCTGTACCGAAACCGTTAGAGTAAGGCAGTTCGTCAACCTTACCGAAATCTGGTTCAGTCTTCATGATTGTAAGTTCCTCAAGCCACTGGAAGTACATTATAGCGTCTTCTGCAGCGTTACAGAGAAGTTGGTCGTTGAGTGTCAGTGTTTCTGCTGTAGCGTCGTAAGTCATAGTGAACTTGTCGCGGAGAGCGAAACCTTTAAGACCGATAGCCCAAGCGTCTACATCGTAGCCGTCGTTATGACCTAAGAACTGGAGGCTGCTGAATGTAACAGTGTTTCCTTCGAGGGTACCCTTAATCCAAGAGTCTGGGAAGTCTGTGAAGAAGCCGTTAACATAAACGTCATTACCAACGAAAGCAACCTTTGCATTGCCCTTGAATGGAGTTGAAGAACCATTGGCATTGTTTACGCCACTTGTAAACCACTCTTCAACGTTAGCATCTGCTGGAAGTTCAACCAGTTCGGTTGAAGCAGGCTGATGGTCTTCTTCAAGAGTGAATACTGTACCAAAGTCGCCTTCTCCATCGAAGTATGTTGTTCCATAGTAGTCATAGAAAACACCAAGAAGGTTGTTCTCGTCTGAACCGTCTAATGAAATTGTGTTGCCGTCAATGGTGAAGGTAGCTGTTGTTCTTTCTGTATCCTTTACCCATTTTGCGTTAACATCGTCCCACTTTGCCCATGCAAGGTAGAAGTATGTGTAGTTAGAATACATGAGGTACTGTCCTGTTGCAATTGTGATAGTGTTGCCTTCTTTAGTACCTTTTACCCAGCTGTTGCCTGCCAACTGTGATACAACATCCTTGATGTAAACAGTTCCGTCTTCAGTCTCAACAATCTGAGTTGTGATGCCTTCCTGGTCGGTAAGAGAGTTGTATTGTCCGTTTGGATACCAAGCACTACCAGAACGCTTGTAGTAACTCTTTGTACCCTCATCAGGGGCTACGATTACTTCGTCTTCAACTGTTTCTGCGCGGCGTGGAGCTTTCATAGAAGCTGCGCTGCTTGAAACATTCAGAGTGCGGATAGGAGAAATAATTCTCAAGTCTGCTGGAGTCTCAAGTTGTCTTTCTGGACCAATGATGCCGCTTTTGACAACTGTGCTGCTTGTCCATGCTTTTGGAGCAAACACGTTGAACGGCTTTCCATAGTCGCTTACTGACTCTGCCTTCTTCTTGGCATCCATCATTCTTGCGTCTACTTTCATCACTTTCTGTTGCCCAGCCATAGCCTGACCTGCCCTTACTCTTTGTTTGAACTGGCCAGAGTTCTGAGCACTAGAAGGCATTGCAAACAGCGCCGCTGCTGCAAATACCAAAATTGATGTTAGATGTTTTCTCATAACTCTTGATTTTTTAGTGAAACATTATAATTAAATAGTTTATTATACAGATGTGAAAATACCACACTGAACTTCGTCAATTGTGGAGCTACGTTGATTTTATGATTTGTGAATTTTAAGATTATTGTAGTTTATTAGTCCAGTATTTAATAGTATTGTGTAATTTTCGGGTGCTAAATTAAAGAATATTTTAGTTTCTGCCAAATATTTCTTTTATTATTTTTGATTCTTGTCAATATTTTTAGTTAAAATACGTTTTGCTGCGGAAAATAATTTGAAATAAATCTGCTTGTGAAAAAAGTAGATAGAAATCCTGTTGACTTCTTAAAATCTTTGAAATATAACAAAAAGATGTATATAAAATTGGACTTATTTTTTGCTTATTTTAAGTACAATTCCGAAAGAAAGATTTTTTGCTGTTTTTGGCTCTGGAACGCCCGAAAACTTAAAATCTATGAAGTTGTTAATCAATAGGTTTAAAGGTTGTAAATGATTTTAACTGGCATTCACGATTAGAAGGTAAAAAACTAAACAGCTTTTGCGCTTTTTGGGGACGAAAACTATTTGTTTTTCGTTTTGGTTAAGTTTGCTTTCTTTTGAGATTGTGGATGTTATGATTGCTTTTGCTGATTCCCATTAGTTGTAGATATTACGATTTTATTAAAATTCATTGCCTCTGGATTTATAACTTTTAGGTGGTTTGTTGCGGGTTGTTTGTTTGTATTGTGCTGAAAACCAGGCTGTTCTATCCAGTAGTAGTGTTGGTAGGTTTATGGAAATTTCTACCTTCTTGCAGATTAGTTCTCGTTGAGTGTTTTGGTTATTATTTAATAATTAGGTATTTTTGCACCGCAATTCCATTTCTGCAAATTGTAGCTTCACAATTTGTAGTGATTGCAAAAATGAAAAAATATGACGAAAAGAGAAAATATATATACAGGACTGACCAACAGACAGGTGGAAGAGAGTAGGGCACTGCATGGCATAAACGTACTCACACCGCCAGTAAAGACCACAATGTGGCAGCAGTTTGTGGCTTCGTGCAGGCACTGGATTTCTATAATGATGATGGTCCTTTTTGCTGCTGCTTTGGTTTTTGCTTTCTGCTATGAAGGAAATGCTGGTGCCGACGTTTGGATTGTTCCAGCTGTTGTCTTTGGCTCCTCGCTGTTTGTTGTGCTTGTCGGCTTTTTTGGAGGTTTCAGCGACCCGCTCTTCAAGATACTCATTGCTGCATTTGTCTTGTCTATGGGTATCTCGGTCGTTGAGTTCATAGATATAGAGGCTGGTTTGTCGGTGTTCTTAGAACCTATAGGCATCATCATTGCTCTGCTGCTTGCCACAGGTGTTGCTTTCGTTCTTGAGAAAAGTAACGAGAAGACGTTTCAGAGTCTGAATGAAGCCGACGACGACACCCTCGTGAAGGTTGTCAGAAACAGCAATGTCTGTCAGGTGGCGCGGCGCGATATTGTAGTTGGTGACATCGTTCTTCTCGACATTGGCGAGGAGGTACCAGCCGACTGCCAGTTGCTCGAATCGTTTAATCTTATAGTAAACGAATCTACCCTTACTGGTGAGTTGCAGGCAGACAAGACCACCGACAAGAAACTGTTTGATGCCGAGGCTACTTACCCTTCTGACATGATTATGAAGGGCACGACCATAATTGAGGGATACTGCACAGCAAGGGTTGTGAGCGTTGGCGACAAAACTGAGAGCGGAAAGGTGTTTGAGGCTGCTCAGGTTAGTCAAGAGGGAACAACGCCACTCAGCGAAAAACTTAACAAGCTGGCACAGTTGATTACGAGAGCCAGTTATATGATAGCTGGACTTGTCATCGTGGGCAGGCTCGTGGCTTATTTCTTCATCGACCACAATGTAGATTTCGGTACCGCTGAAGGATGGCTCCATCTTGTCAACTATCTGTTGCAGACTGTCATGATTGCTGTCACGCTCATCGTTGTAGCTGTGCCCGAAGGTCTGCCTATGAGCATCACGCTGAGCCTTGCGTTCAGCATGCGCAAACTGATGAAGGAAAACACGCTGCCACGAACAATCCATGCCTGTGAGACTATGGGAGCAGCATCGGTAATCTGCACCGACAAGACGGGTACGCTGACGCAAAACCAGATGCAGGTGGCGGATTCGAACATGGGCGAGGTGGCAGAAGGACTCGTTGACGAGATGATAGCCCTCAACTCTACTGCTAATCTTGATTATTCCGACAGCGAGCGGCCTAAGCCTGTTGGCAACCCTACTGAAGGCGCGTTGCTGCTATGGCTCAACAATAGGGGCGTTGACTATGCTTCCCTCAGGCGACTGACTGAAATAACCGACCGTCTGCCTTTCACCACCGAAAACAAGTATATGGCTACTCTTGTCTATTCTTATATTCTCGGAAAGAATGTTATATATATAAAAGGTGCGCCTGAAATATTACTTGCAATGTCGGACATATCGCCCGAAGATAAGCAGAGATATGAAACTCTTCTAAGCGAATATCAGAACAAGGCGATGCGCACTCTTGCTCTGGCTTATGCCGATGTGCCTTCCGACGGCAGGCAGCCTTTTGCTGGCGGAAGGCTTAATGTTGACCGTCTTCACTTTGTTGGTGTGTTTGCAATATCCGATCCGATCAGAGAAGAAGTGCCGGCTGCCATCCGGAGTTGTATTGATGCTGGCATACAGGTCAAGATAGTAACTGGCGATACTTCGGCAACTGCCAAAGAGATTGGTAGGCAGATTGGTTTGTGGAACGATGGCGATACCGACAAGAACATCATGACTGGAGCGGAATTTGGCTCACTCAGCGACGACGAACTGGCTGAGCGCGTGCAGCAGATTAAGATTCTCTCTCGTGCAAAGCCTAACGACAAGGAGCGTCTCGTCAGACTGTTGCGTGAACAAGACCTTGTTGTGGCGGTTACGGGCGACGGAACTAATGATGCCCCTGCACTGAATGCTGCCGACGTAGGACTGTCAATGGGTGACGGAACGGCTGTGGCTAAGGAGGCAAGCGACATGACAATACAAGACTGCTCGTTCCGGACCATTGCCAATGCCGTGATGTGGGGAAGGTCTCTGTATAAGAATATTCAGCGCTTCATACTCTTTCAGATGACGGTAAACGTTGTTGCTTGTCTCATAGTACTTGTAGGCTCGTTCATCGGAACGCAGTCGCCGCTAACGGTTACGCAGATGCTTTGGGTTAACCTCATCATGGACACATTCGCTGCAATAGCCCTTGCGTCGTTGCCTCCGTCGAAGGGTGTGATGAAAGAAAAGCCGCGCCGCGTGTCAGATTCCATCATCAGCCGTGCTATGGCAAAGAATATTATCGGGGTGGGAACTCTGTTCTTCATCATTTTGTTTGCCGTACTGCTAATAATGCAGCATGCCGACATACATTCTATAACAGACATTTTCAGTGTAGGGATAGGCAAGTATGACGGACTGAGCAGGTACGAGTTGAGCCTATTCTTCACCATTTTTGTTATGATGCAGTTTTGGAATATGTTTAACGCTAAGTCGTTCATGGGTAGCAGGTCGGCATTTGCCCGATTAAGAGAGTGCAGAGGCTTCATGTTTATCGCCTTTGTCATCTTCGTTGGTCAGATAGTCATAGTCGAATTGTTTGGCAAGATGTTCAACGTAACCCACATTCATCCTTCCGACTGGGCAATAATTGTACTCTCTACTTCGCTAATCCTTTGGACAAAGGAATTATATCTCGGCAGAAAGAGAACAATAGTGAAATAGCATATAAAAAACCAACTGAAGACATAAAGCAGCAAAGTCAAAACAGGAAAATAAAGAATAAGAAAGCGGGAAACTAAAAAAATATCCAACTTTCTTTGCCGTTTCAAAAATAATACATACCTTTGCAGCCGCAAAGTAGCCCAGATGGCGGAATCGGTAGACGCGCTGGTCTCAAACACCAGTGGGGCAACCCGTGCCGGTTCGACCCCGGCTCTGGGTACGAGTTAAGCTCGAAAGTAATCGCTAAACCTTTAATGACAAGAGGTTTAGCGATTTTTCTTTTCTTGTATTTCCCCACATTTTCCCCACATCTGCAAGGATTCGTGCAAAGTGAGCCTCGTGTTCCCCACCAGAAAAGCACGAATTTGGGATGAATTGTATATCCATTCCGGAATGAAGAATGTATTGCAGGAAGTCAATCAAAGTCTTTAATCGCAAATCAATACGATTAAAAACCTCGTAGTAACTCCCGCAATCTCGATTAGAGTTGAGATTTGATCTCGTTCTGCGCATAGATGATGGCATCACTCTTTATCTCATCTTCGTTTTCGACGGTATCAAGAACCTTGTCGGCAAGCCAGATGGTCAGAAGTTCTTTCTCATCAATCTTGAAGAGTTTTGCCATGATGGGAATCTGACTGCGCTTAGCCTTACGCTCTCCACGCTCTATCTTACTATACATTGGGGTGTCAATCTCTAATGCTGCTGACAACTGTCGCTGCAGCAGACCATGCTCCTCTCTGAGCTCTTTTATTTTCTTTCCAAATATCATATTCGTATTACATTTCTAATAGGTTATAATAGTTTCTCCAAATCTTCTACAGGAGGAAGTAGTTTCTTCAGCCTGTCATCCATGTCAGCAGATGTCTTGTATGTTGCTACACCCATAGGCTTGTCATAGTCTTGGATAACATATTCTACAAACTTCTTGTTTGCACTTTTGCAAAGAATAATGCCGATTGATGGATTCTCATTGGGTTTGCGAACCTCATCATCAAGAATACGCAAGTAACCAGCCAACTGCCCCAGATAAGCAGTTTTGAATGGGCCGTCTTTGAGTTCCACACAGACAAGGGCAGACAACTCTCTATTGAAGAATAGCAAATCGGGGAACTGTTCTATTCCGAACTTCTCCAAATGATATTGGTTGCCTACAAATGTGAAGTCATGTCCAAAAGTCATGATAAAGTCCTTCACATTGTTGATGATGCTTTGTTCTATCACCCGTTCATCCCGATCTTTGTCACGGACAAACAGCTCTTCCGTATTGATGTAGTCCAGCAGATATTCGTCCTTAAACATTGTGATGGCACGGTAGGCTTGCAATTGGTCGGGGATAGTTCTTCTGAAGTTATTGGGCAATGATCCTTGGTGATTGTATAAATCATCTTTCATCAGTTGTTCCAAATCTTCGCACTTTACTTTGTAATCTACAGCGAATTGGATATAGAACTTACGCTCCTCATACGATTTTACACTTGAAAGAATCGCTGTATGATGGGTAAAACTGAGACTGAAGAATGCTGCAATGGGGAAATTTGGCGAAATCGTCAGTTGCAACTGACGGATTTCATCCTTACCTTGTATTTCAGCAGTTGGAACTGCCAAATTTGGATTGTTGCTCGTTTCATTAAGCGAATTTTGTTTCCCATTCTCCAATTTGGCAGTTTGAACTGCCAAATTAGGACTTTCAAGGATTTGCCATTCTTCGTAGAAGGTTCGCATATTCCTTAGGTTGCGAGCAGAAAATCCTCGAAGACCAGGCAGCTCCTTTCGCAATTGTTCACTAATACCCTCTATAAAGCCTTTTCCCCAGTTCTTTGTCCGAGTATTAGCAGAGACATACCTGCCAATGCCATAGTAAAGAGCCAGTTGTTCTTGATTCACAGCACCTAACGCTCGCTGTTGGCTTTGCAGAATCGCATTCTTTATGACATGCACAGCATTAGCAAGTTTGTCCTTTGCAGGAATAATTTCATTATTAGTTTCCATATATAAAAAAACGTCTTTGTTGAGTTCATATTACATGAAATAATTGTTTAAAAATATAATTATTAAAATGGTATATTATCATGCTCATGTATCCTCTTTCTAATAGCATTCTTTAATGACTCTAAGAAAACATCAAAGCTCTTTGCATTGTTCCGAATAACATCCTGCGAAATGAGAACATGATAACCTCCTGCTACATGAACTTGATTATCGTCATTTAATGTGGCATCTTTTAGTCGTTCATTGAGTTTTCCTATTTCATCTAGCACAACTATTCTGTCTTTCACTTCTTCAAATTTTGGAAACTCATGTCTACGAACTTTATCCATGTCATATCCAACCATATCTGCAGCAAGTAGGGCATAATGCTCCTTGTTCTCGTAAGATTGTCTATGCTGCTCTGTACTCATCAATACAGAACGATCGCTTGTCCAGCGAGATTTGACTTCGAAATAATAAAAGTCCTCTCCATTTATTCTCAGTATTAAGTCTTGTCCCCCTTGCTCGTTACGGACAGGCTCTGGCACCTTTATGATGTTATTACCAATTTCCTCATTTAATTCCTTCAAGAGAATTTCCTCTACATAAGCACCTAAGTCCTTTTTGAATTGGAAATCATTAGCCTCACGTGCTCGTTGGTCAATAACATTCTTGGAAATCCTTAGGATGTTTTCAAAATCTGGGTTATTAACCAATTCTGCTATTGCTTTCAATTTGCTCTCATCATCTACCTTCATCAAGGTAAAAATACTGTCCTTTTTTGTTTGACTCTGTATCACAGAGAACATGATTTGCCCTTTATTCTTATCTATGTCTCTGAACAATGCGTGCCATAGTTCTTTCTCCGCATCATTACGGGTCAGATGCTCTACAATTTCTACTATGAGTTTTTGATGTTCATAATTTGTTATAGAGTAGCCTTTCTTCTGAATTTCATCCTCTATCTCTTTGCATTGACTCAATCCATCAAGCATATTCGTACCAACAAACCATTGAGCGAACTCTGAGGAAACAATCTCCTTTTTAATACTCATCGAGTTATCTGTAGATGATACGCCCCTAATAATAGTATCATATATTTCCAATGCTCTATCGGGTAATGTCGCTGCCTTTTTCTTAAGCCACTCTGCATACTTGTAATTCCCCTGTTGGTCAGGATATACCTGATAATATGTCAAATAACTCTTGATATCCGAATAGCTATAAACAAGTTCCACCATACTTTTGACCCATGCTGCCTTGTTTTGCTTATCGTCTCTCAAAGTAAATTTGAAAAGAGAGTCATATATTAAAGTTGTATAGAACTGTCGTACATCCAATTCATATGATTTGTCAAGCCTTACAACATTCTTTTGTAAAGTCTTGTCATAGTATGACGCAATTACAGGCAATAATTTTGCAGGAATAGATTCACTATCTTCAGGAAGAAGGGCTTGATACAAATTCAGAATTACTTGGACTGCATTGTTACTTAGTTTCTTGTCTTCATACGTGTTTGGATTAAACAGTTTCTGCAAATGAGGGTTTTGCAAATCATGATTCTTGTTTGTCATGATATTGCTTCGCACACCATTCTGTTCTGTATTATGGTTGTTGATATAGTTTGTAATGCTTTCCTTTGTCTTAGTATAATCAAATACTGTATCATTCACTAAATCTGCAAAATCTGGGTGTACGAAGTTATCTACTGCCGAAGAGTCCATCAATGCCAACGCTTCCTTGACAACCTTTGCAAAAGCTACAGTTTTTTGTAAAGGAGCTTTTTTGTGAAGTGACAAACTCTCGTTTGGTATTAAAGTATATGTATCTAACAGTGAATCTTGGTTCTTTGAAATGTAGTCACACAACTTATGCAGCCAAGCCAAATCATCATTAATAATAGTAAGTGAAGGTATTGATTTTGCCAAATCTTCTATCTTTAGTTGGTGACAATTAGTAGTCTCGTCGCGATACCATCTGTTGATAGTATTACTCCAATACACCATATCCTCTTTTTTCGGCACTGTCCAAAGTCTATTTTTATCAAATAGACCATAAATTGCATCCAACAATGCAGAATCCTCTTCACATGCCTTTGCTAAAGATTCATCTAAAACCTTGGTAGCACTTACAAGATACTTAGTGGACAAGCCTCCTTCGACTATACAAAGACTTTCAAATTTGTCACGCCAGAATTTCTGCAAACTTTTATAATAATCACCCAACTTTGCTCCTGGCTGTTGTGTTTTGAATGAGACTCGGCACAAGTACTTTGCATTGTGCAGTGTACTGATCTTCTTATCGACAAATTGGCATATCAACTTGTTTGCCAGTTCGACAATGGCTCTATTTGCATCTGCTTGGTCATCATTATTCTGACCATTTCCAACAAGACGCAAGCTGTCACGGCTATCTTTGTCACAAGTAAACAATGGAGAATGAAGCAGGAAATTGAAACCCCACTCTTCTGTACCTAACAACGGAAGATAGATATAAATCTGAGGTAATGATTTGTCAAATTGCAACACCCTTAACGAGCCATCTGCGTCCTCTGTTATGGGCAACATAACAACCACTTTATTCACATTGGGGACATCTTCTGTCTTATCATTACTGACAATACAATAAATAAAGTAATCTTTCTCTTTTTTTTGGTAATTGTTTGTATTAATCTTTGTTCTATGGACTTTGGTTTTGTAAATCTTACCATCAGTTATATCTTCCACGAAGTCCATTTCCTGATTGCCACGCAAATAGGTAGTATTCTCAGACTTAATTTGGTCTTCAAAGCATATACTTTCTACATTAGGATTAATGCACAGAACAAAAGGCACCATATCTGGAGCGTCAGCAAAAGCACTTTCTGCATTTAGCCTCGCCTGATTACCTTCGTGTTGATAACTGAAAAGGGTATATTCAAATGGAGTGTCTGTAGTTTGAGAATAGTCACGTCCCCAATCTTGTGTCTCTTTCCACTGATTTTTCAGTTTGCCACGCATAACTTCTTTGTCCGTTGCAGATCTGTCAATCTCAAATTCTGAAATCTTGTAATACCGAGGGAATTCTTCTGAAGTTAATAATGGAGCAGTCAATTTGAACGTCAAACCGAACATGTGCGTTGTTAAGAAACCTGTTCCGTACTGACCAACCTGAACAGTATTGCTACTAACTTTGGAACTGGTCTGCATTATTAATGCTTCGATGGTCTTATGAGTAAAAGGGATGCCATTGTGCCTAAATTCGAGAGAATCAAACTTTCTTGTAAACACAATATGGGCTCTCTTCCCTTCGCCCACTACATCACGGGCATTCTGAACCAATTCCCATATTGCACGGACTGGTCTAATACCGCTATTATTACCAATACCTGTTATGATGTCACGAGCAGGTTTTCCCCACATAGTTTCATCATGGGCATCTTCTTTTGATTTCTCTACCGAAGCAAGATATTCATCTTCTGTCATAATCCTATTCAATTCTTCTTTTCAATTTCAATATTCTTGAACTTTCCAAATCCAGGATGATGTCTATATATCCATCTTGTTCCTGAAGGTACATATAATGTACATTCATCAATATCGAAACCATTAAATGCTTTTTCATTAATAACAATATTGTCTATTTTTTCTATTGGTGAATGAACAGACCTTAATGATTTACAATATTTGAAAACTTCTTCTTCAATGGAATAACTTTCCGAACTTGGCAATACCACTTCCTCCAGAGAGGAACAATTAACAAAAGTATGTTTGGGTATTCTTTTGATACCTGATGGTAGTCGAATTTGTTTTAAAGAGATGCAGCAAGCAAATGTCTGTTCTTCCCCCAATGAGAATATACTTTCATGGAGAACTATTTCCTCTAATTCTCCAGCGTGTTTGAATGCACAGCAGTCTAACATGTTGGTGTTTTCGTCAACACAAAATCTTCTGCCATCCTTTTTAGGAGCATATTTAACCAGACAGTTTTTCCTTCCTTCTAACTTTTTATAAAGGACATCGTCTATAGAATAGTAAACAGGATTTTCTTTTTCTACTATTATATTATGGAGAGGACAATTGCATATAGCATGTTTTCCTATATCGAGTATGTTTGAAGAGATTCTCAACACTTCTAATGAGGAACCATGGAATGCATAAGATCCTATTTCCTTCACAGATTCTGGTATGTCAATTTCCTTAAGGGATACGCACCCCAAAAATGTATTTCTTCCAATCTTCGTCAAGGAGTTTGGGAGGTTAACACTTTTCAAGGAAGTGCAGCCGCTAAATGCAAAGGCAATTTCTGTCACAGAGTTGGGTAAATCAATACTCTCTATTGAGGTGCAGCCTCTAAACGCCTCAAAAATCTCTGTCACGGAGTTGGGTATGTCTACACTTTTTAGAGAAGTACAGCCAGTAAATGTCTGAAAAATTTTTGTGACAGAGTTTGGTATGTAAATATTCTCAATTGAGGTACAGCCAACAAACGCTCTAGATATTTCTCTCACAGAGTTGGGTATGTCTACACTTTCCAGGGAAGTACAACCGAAAAAAGCTTGGGAAATCCTTGTCACTGAGTTTGGTATATCAACACTTCCTAAGGACGTACAGCCACTAAATGCTCCTGAAATATCTGTTACGGAGTTAGGTATATCAACACTCTTAAGGGACGTACAGTCACGAAACGCCCCTACTATTTTTGTGACGGAGTTTGGTAGGTCAACACTCTCCAAAGAGGTACAGCCTCTAAAAGCTCCTGAAATATCTGTCACAGAGTTGGGGATGTCAATGCTCTTTAAAGAACAACAGCCTCTAAAAACCCCATTAATTATCGATACTGTATTGGGGATATTTGCTACTAGAAGGGAGGTACAATTATAGAAAGCCTCTTTGCCTATTGACATTATAGAACTTGGTATAACAATACCCTTTAAAGAATTGCAACCTTCGAAAGAATTAGCACCTATCTCAGTCACCGAGTTTGGAATATCTATGGTTTCGAGAGAAGTACAGCCTTTAAAAGCTTTTTCACCTATTCCAATCACAGAGTATGGCAAAACAATGCTTTCCAGCGAGGTGCAATTTTCAAAAGCACCACTACAAATCTTAATAGTCCCATCCCTTACGACTAAAGGATTCTGATTTACATTACCTTTTAACTTATATAATATATCATTAATGTAAATAAGTCCATCTTGCTGTTTCTCATACCATTTTGTTTTGCCAAAAACATCTTTACTTATTGTCGTTACAGAGTCAGGTATATCAACACTTTCTAAAGATGTACAGCCTGAGAAAGCTCCGTATCCAATGAACTTTACTGAATCAGGAATTACAATACGTTCTAACGATGTGCAGTCACGAAATGCCCATTCTTCTATTTTTATTACAGAATTAGGCATGTCGATACTCTTAAGGGATGTACAACCAATAAACATCCATCTATCAATTTCAGTCACAGAGCTTGGTATCGTTATTTTTTCTAATGAGGTACAATCTCTAAATGCCTGTTCTCCTAATTCCATTACAGATTTGGGTAATGTGATTTCTTGCAACGATGTGCAACCTTTGAAAGCACTTTTATCAATCTTTTTTATGGAGTCAGGTATGTCTATGCTCTCAAGAAACGTACAACCTTTAAAAGCACAAGCACAAATAATAGAGGTTCCTTTTTTTATGCCAATTGATGTTTCATTAACATTACCTTTGTATTTGTATAATGCATTGTTGATATATATCGTTCCATTTGGTTGGTTTTCGTACCATTCGGTATTGGTGAATGCTTCGTTGCCTATCTCAATATCTAAATTATGAATTCCAATACTCTTTAACAAACTACAACCCCTAAATGCCGTTTCACCAATTTTTACTACAGAGGTAGGAATATCAACGCACTTTAGGGAAGTGCAACCCTCAAATGCAGAGTTTCCGATGGCCATAATTGAGTTTGGTATGACTATACTATTAAGGGAGGTACAGTAGCCGAATGCTAAATCTCCTATAGAAACAACTGAACATGGTATTTCTATTTCCTCTAATAAAGAACAACGAACGAATGCCCATTTGCCAATACTTTCTACAGAGTCAGGTATAACAACATTTTTGAGTCTTTTACAATTGCTGAATGCAAAATCGGCTATATGGGTTACAGTGTTAGGGATTTCCACATGAGTCACTGTTTTATCTCTAACCCTTACCAATATCTTACCATTATTACTTAATTTCAAAATATTCTTTTCCATATTTTCTTACACTCGAATAATAACTGTTATTTCGTTTCCTTTTCTCATACAATAGATATAATCTGCATTGGATTATTCACTTTACATAGGACTCTCATCTTTTTAGAGAAAAACGTTAAACCATAGAATAGAATCCTGATGCTAGCTATTCTTGAATCCAAAATCAATATCTTGCCTTTTTAGTTTTACCACTTCAATAGGCATCCTCTTTGGATGAGACAAATTTATAACATCTACCAGTCCCCTTATCATTCTTTCATTCTCTTGAGTCATTCTAATACCTAATAAAACTCTATGGATTTTATTATTAAGCCACACGCGACTCTTGGGATTCAATTTCTTTACAAATCTTATTTCTTGTTCATTTTCCCATGACAATGATTTTGTGCTTAGTATATAATCTACACCTGAAGTTACAGAATCCTTCATCTTATCGTCAACATTAGCAAGCTCGTTAGTATAATTTACAGGAATTCTTCTCCAATCCTTCTTACTTGACACTTCTAATTCAAAACAACACCCTCGATGCTCATCTGCATAGAAAGACCACATTAATCCATCCATATATGTTTGAGATAGGGAGCATATTACAGATTTTTGCTTTTCATTTCGTAACCCATCAATATAATCTTCTGAAGAGCCTGAATAGCGAAAATATCCCTCCATTGGATCATTCAGTTTTATCATAAGTACATGCAAATAATCTGTTGCGGAGAAGTATGTCAACAAATCTCTTGTAATTAGATAAGCTCCTATATTTATATAATAATTCAGTCATATTACTTCTGTCTCTTTTTACTTTAACTATTTATTTACATCAATAAATCAGTCCAAACTTCTTCATTTCCTCTTTCGCAGGTAATCTTAGAATCACCCAATTGAAGAAATTGTATGCTTTTGCATTGCCTTTATGGCTATCATTTATTCCATACTTGTCTGCCCAGTAATCATTCAGTTCTTTTATTCCATCAATGCCTGTGTCATAAATGGATTCACGGATAGGAATGACATCGTGTTGTAGCAAAGACATAGCGAAATCGAAAACCATCACCATTTCTGGCATCTTCTTGGATGCCTTGATAAAGGCTACAGTGTCTCTCTGCTGCTCATCCTTGCTCCTGCCCATAAACTCCAACAGCAAATTTGCCGTGGTCTCAAGACCATAGGGGAGTTGTTTCTTGACCTCTTCCTTAATGGGTAGAACTTGTAATATATATGGATTCCTCATTTCTGATACTTTGCTATTGGGTTTACTTATTCGGATTTGCCAAATTCTGACCACAAAGATATAAAAACAATTGCAGATTATCGCAAGTAAGGAGAAACAATCTGCAATATTTATGATTTTTTGAGAGAAAAAAGAGAGTTTGAGCCAGCAAAGTGACAAAATGAAAGGATTATCTCTTTCTTTTTATACCATTCTTTCCTACCATCTTCGATGCATGCAACAGGCATCTTCTTCGGTAGGCATCCTCCTCTTCATCCAGGTTGCACCCATCCCATCTCAAATCTGAATTCGATTCTCCCCACCTCCAGAAGACGGGATTGGCCTGCCTCCAATAAGAGCATCGGCAATAGCCAGAACCAGGACTCGTAAGGACGGTACACTCAACTGGTCAAGCAACTGGCGATAGGCGAAATCTTGCTGATGACTGCTGTCCGTGAGGGATTCGTAGTCACCACGCAATTGGTTCAATTCCTGATAGTCTGCCAGCATGCTTCACCATCTTTTTCATTTATGTGCTGATCTTGTTTTTATTTTCTTACCTGCTTTGGTCCATGTGTATATCCATGCGCCTTTGCGGCTGGTGAAGGTGTCTCCTGCAACGCTGACTATCTCTCCTACGGTGGAGATGCTAAATGTGTGGAGCCTCTTTCCGCTTACATCGTATGTGATATAGAAACCCGAGCCTTGCTTGATTATGTAGAACGTGGAACTGTAGCCCTTCAACTCTCCTTGACTGGTGTTTAGAGTCTTTATCTTTTTCCCGTTTTGGTCGTAGATGTAGTACCATGACTTTGTTTTCTCGATGTGGCTTATGCTCTGTGCTTTCAGACAAATGGCAGAAAGAAGCATGACGATTATAAATGATGCTTTCTTCATTTCTTTTACTGATGATTGATTTTCTTAGTTTGAAAGGTTCCTCTTGAGGATAAATCTCTCGGTACAAAGTTAGGAATAAATTATTAATTGACAAAACATCAGGGTGTGGGGAGTTGTTCTGCTGTTGTCACTTATCAGTATGTAGGCTGTTATGATGTGGATAGTGTGGGAGTTTGTTGTGTTATTTGTGGAAAAGCGTTATCTTTGCATAGTTTAAAGGTTTAATTTATGAACGTAGAGGAAATTAGGGAATATTGCCTGACGGTGGGAACGAATGTTGTAGAGAAGACTCCGTTTGTGAAATTTCATGGAGCAGAGAGTGTGCTTGCTTTCTATGTTGGCGGACATATATTCTGCTATTTCGACTTTGATAAGTTTGATGTGGTGACGGTAAAGTGTCAGCCTGCAAGAATTGCGGATTTGCGAGAGTCGTGTGATTATATCTGCGATCCGTTTAATATGAGTCCGAAATACTGGATTGGCATTCGTGCTAAGGACTGTCCTGATGCTGTGATGAAGGAGCTTATTGCCAATTCTTATGCTATTGTAGGGATGGGGTGACTTTAACTTTAACGATAACGGGAACGGAAACGTTAACGTTAAAGTTCTTTCAATCTGAAACCAGTTTTTCGTTATATACCTTTGCTGGGCAAAAAACTTGCAATTTTCAGAGCCGAGTTGGGTAAAAAATTGATTAACTAACCCCGCAAATAACTTAAAAATTCTGGACCGAGAAAAATGAAGTTGCAAAATATGCGAGTATTTTGCAACTTCTTGTCGTTTTTAGTAAATTGTTCAATATCAAGACATTATACGTTTCGTCTAATAATACATAAGTGTTAAAAAAGTCAAAGGGCATCTTTCGCAGTGCGAAAGGGCACGTTTGACACTGCAATATGCCACATATCGCAGTGCGATATGCCACGTTTCGCATCGCGAAAGGACACCTTTCACTTTTTCGTTCCTTATGTTCGTTTACATAGTTTAAGCCGATTGATTAACAATTAAACACATTTTTGCATTCTGCCTCGTGCCAAACGGAAAATCTTTCTCTAGAATTAAAATTCCGTTTGTCAAGATTTTTTACTTTTTTCGTCAATATTTTGGGATGATTTTGGAAGTTACAGATTATAAGTTGACTAGCAACAAATAGTGCATATTCTTTTGGTTACTGACTACACCCCAGCCCCTCCTCTACAAGAGATTGGAGCGGCTGCGCATTGTCTCAGAGCAGTGGCGTGTGAAAATAGTGCATAGTCTTTAGTAGTGCACAGTTCATAGTTAATAGTGCATAGTTGTAATTATTAACTAAAAAATCCTCAAACACAGTTTTTGTAATGTGGTATTTTTTTATTACCTTTGTAAATGGAAAAAGGAGATATATGAATATGGAAAAGAAGAAAATAGACTATCGCGACTATGCAGGACAAGTGATTTCGGCAATGCGTCCTGGCATTCTGCTTACAACGAAAGTAGGCGAGAAAGTAAACTCAATGGTTATAGGATGGGGCACACTTGGCATCATCTGGGAGAAGCCAGTCTTTGTCGCATACGTGCGCAACTGCCGATATACGCGTCAGATGCTCGACGAGAATCCTGAGTTCACCATCAACGTGCCTGTAGGCGATTTCAACAAGAAGATTCTCGGCATCTGCGGAGGAAAGAGCGGCAGAGACATGGACAAGATAGAGGCGGCTGGGCTTACTCTTGTTGAACCTGAAAAGATTTCTGTGCCAGGAATAAAAGAGTTTCCGCTCACCCTTGAGTGTCGTTTGCTCTATCGTCAGAAACAAGAAGATGGCGAGTTGAGCGAAGAACTGAAAAAGCGTTTCTACACCGTTGAGACCGACGACCACATAGCCTACTATGCCGAGATTGTGGATGCATACATAATAGAATAGTTCATAGCTCAAAAGTTAAGGTTCCTGTTAAAGTTAACGTTAAGGTTAAAGTTAAAGTTAAACTTCCCGTTATCGTTCCCGTTCCCGTTAATCAAGAATAACTATAGCACTATGCACTTTGCACTATAATAAGCTCGTTTACTAATTAAATAAAAAAACAAAAAATACAAACGACATTATGGAGATAAAAGCAATAAGAATGTTTGATGGCGGTTTCATGAACCAGCCATTCGCCTTCGGAGGAGAAGAAGGCAAAGAAAAGTTTGATGAGCAAATAATCTATCGCAGCAGTTTGCAGAACTTCCTCATCGACATGGGCGATGAAGTGATACTGGTAGACACAGGTTTTAAGAACGGTGCGCCTGTTCCTCCAAAGAAACTGGGCGGTCCGCTCTATATGGGAGAAAAGATAGCCGACTATATGGCATCGTTTGAAGCATTAGGCTATCGTCCTGAACAAGTGACAAAGATATTGCTCACCCACAAACATCCCGACCACTCAGGAGCGTTGGAGTATTTCCCTAATGCTAAAGTCTATGTTTCGCCAGAGGATGCTGACGCGCAGAAACTTACAGGCGACAACATTGTTCGTGTTGCTTATAAAGACGGTGCTTACCACAACTTCCCTAAGGCTGAGAAGATTGCCGATGGCGTGTGGCTTATTGAGGCAAAGGGACATACTAAGGGCAACAGCATCGTTATTGCTGAAGCCGATGGACTCTACTACATGATGCACGGCGATGTTACCTATTGTGATGCTGCCCTGAAGGCTAACAAGCTGAGCATTGTGTTTGAGGACATTGATGCAGCCCGCGAGACCCTCGACCGTGTGCGCGAGTTTGTTGCCAACAATCCTACCGTCTATCTCTCAACCCATTGTCCAGAAGGTTATGAGAATCTGGAGATGAAGCGAGTAATGAAGCTGTAGTCAGAGAATGTGAGGTTATTTGGCTGTGAGGGTCTTGATGTGGTTAGGCGAAAAACAATTAATTATCCCATAATCATAAAACCCTTAAACCTTATAACCTTGCTTAACCTCATGCCGCGATAAGCTTAATAGAAAAAGGCTTGGTAGAGCCTACGGGAAAAGACTTTCTTTTCCAAGAAAGAACTCCATGACGATTATGAAAACAACAAGAAAGTTTTTCCTGATGGCAGCATTGGCTATGTGCCTTACTAACTGTGCACAAAGCCTGATGGGCAACCAGAGAACGCCACGACAAGGCAGTGGCATTAGTAAAGAATCTGACAGCGTTTTCGTTGCATTGAAGAAAGAAACGCTGGGGAAGTTCAGTCAGTTGACTTTCAACGACGACGTTACTGGCAAGACAATGGAGTATAACCTGCTTGTTCCTGAAGGCTACGACGGAAAGAAAAGCATGCCGTTGTTGCTGTTCATGGCAGATGCAAGCACCGTTGGCAAGGAAGTTACAGCTCCGCTGACACAGGGTTATGGTGCGCTTGAGTTTGCTTCAGACAGAGACCAGAGCAAACACCCTTGTTTTATATTAGTTCCGCAGTACACCTCGTGGGCTGTGAAAGACGACTGGAGCACGAGCGACGAAGTGGAGATGACCATACGCCTGCTAAAGTCTGTAATTGAGCAATACAACATCGACACCGACAGACTCTACACAACAGGGCAGTCAATGGGCGGCATGATGTCGTTCTACTTCAACATCACCCATCCCGACCTCTTTGCTGCATCGCTGTTTGTAAGCAGCCAGTGGGACACCACTAAGATGAATGATTTCGGCAATAAGCGTTTCTTCTATATTGTAGCAGGAGGCGACCAGAAAGCCTATGGCGGAATGAAGTCGTTGACAAGTGTGCTTGAGCAGCAGAAAGCAAGGATTGACTCTGCCTCATGGAGCGCAAAACTGCCAAAGGAGGAACAAGAACGCTTGGCTGAACAGCTCATAGACAAAGGCGGCAATGTCAATTTCATCAAGTGGGAAACTGGTTCTGTGCTGCCCGAATCGGGGCGCGGAATGGAGCACATGGCATCGTTTGACTATGCCTATAAACTTGCAGCTGTGCGCGACTGGCTGTTTAATCAGACTAAAAAGCGTTAGCAACTTAATGCGGCAGTCAACCTAAAAGCAGACAAAAGAGAAAGCCCTGCAATGGATTTCCATCGCAGGGCTTTCTTTGTTGTCTATGTGGTACCTCCAGGAATCGAACCGGGGACACACGGATTTTCAGTCCGATGCTCTACCAACTGAGCTAAGGCACCATTATTTTTGCTTTAATCTTCAAAAGCGGTGCAAAGGTAATAATTTTTTATTAAATACAACAAATTCCATGAAGAAAATTTTAAAAAAATTTGTTCAACTGCGATAAATGGGTTACCTTTGCATCGCTTTTCTTGCCCATTTCATTGATGTTTCAGAGCGACAGAAGAGTAATCGGGATGTAGCGCAGTTGGTAGCGCACTACGTTCGGGACGTAGGGGTCGGGCGTTCGAATCGCCTCATCCCGACTTATGTTAAGTTGAGTTTGTGTGGCTTTTGTTTTGTTTAGTGACGAATGTCTCTGAGCCAAAGGTCGCCTCAACACGATTCAGAAGATTGCAACTGCATTGGGCGTGTCGATGAAGAGCCTATTCGAGCCACTGGATGATGTCGAGGGCTTTATCCGTATACGTGGAAATACGTTTCAGTTCAATAGCAGGGAAGAACTTGATAAACTACTATTTGAAAGCACAACATAGTTCTGCTGTATTCGATAGTATATAGAACTAATTAAAAACAAAAGAATATGAGAAAGGTATTATCTATTATGTTGTTGTTATCTTTTGTACAGGTAATTAGTGCACAGGAGCCAATATTGCTTGACAAGGATTTTCAGATGAATGGTGCAATGACTTTGTTTTGGGAAACAGAAGACCCAAAGGACATTTCTAATGCAGACGAAGGTGCAAAGTGGCATCTGGAGCAGAAGAAAATAAACGGTGTCCGACACATTACTTTCTGGATAGACTTATTGGACCCATCATTAAAACAATTAAGCAAGACAACATGGAAAGATGCGGTCGTAACTATGATAACAACTGAGGAGAAAATGAAGATGTATGTTGTAAGGGATTATCAATTCCGTCACCTTCTTATAGCAGAATACGAAAAAGGGAAATATGTTGTCCAACTTTGTTCAATAATTGAAGAACGTTAGTTGACCATTGATGGCCACTAATCATTTTATACTAAAGATAATCTTTTAAGTTAGACTGATACAAAAAAGATGTATCAATGATTTCATTTTATTGATTTCATTGATACATTTTTAATATGATACGATTTGTCCTATATATCAATGATTGATGACATTTCGGTCTCTCTCGTAGGGGTGGTTGTTATAATCCTACGAACGTCCTAACAAGTGCTCCCAACTGGCATCCATCTTGCGGCTCTGAAAGCGTATCACGCTCCCAAGGTAATGAAAGAACATACCTTCGAGAACAGGCTCATCGAATAGAATAAGAGGCGTGTATTGGATGCCTATACGTTCCACGTAGTTTCTAACGTCCTCTGCGTTTAGATGTACTTCAGTGCGATAGAGTTTCTTCGGGTTGCCGTAGTAGTCGAGTATATACTGCTTGTCAGAAGCGTTGCTGATTTCTGCTGCCTTGTCGTAGGTTAGTACCGTTATGCCCTTGCTCTTGTCCTTGATGGCGTTGCGTTGCTTGATGTTCACCGTCTTATACTTGTCTTGCTTGTTGAGGCTTCCGCTGGCAGTATATGAGATTTCTGGTCTGTCCTCGTCTCGGTCTGTGATACGCTTACCGTTCAGAATGGTGGTCACGTCTTTGTTGTGCAAGTATGCTTTGACAAGCGGACTAACGCTGAAAGGTGTATCAAGTGCAAGGTCAAGGCTCGTCACGTTATGGAACTCTAACCCCAGCATTTGCTCTATGTAGGTCAGAAAATAGGTGTCCTTTGAGTATAGTGTTTCGTTGCTGAGGCTGAACCATACTTTGCGGTTGCCGTTGGTGTGCGTGTTACTCTGCTCGTCACCTCGTGCAAGATTGAACTTCAATACACCCCACTCAATATCATGTGTACCGTTATCCAACCTAATCGTATAGACGTTATCAAAATATCTTCCCACTGTTCTGTATAGTCTAAACTCGTCCATATCAAGGCACTCGCCATAGTCGAGGGTAGTAAGTTGTTCGTAGTAATAAGGATGCACGACCTCATAGCAAAGGCTCACTGCATCAAGTTGAACAGGTCTGTTACATACTCGTTTCATTGCTTTGAATATTACTCTCGTTATTGTCATTTGGGCGGTATGGTATAGTAGCCCAATACTGACGCATTGCGTCACTGATAGCTTGTTTGTGGCTGTCGCTAAAACTGCGACCCTTCAAACTCTGTGAGATACGCCTTTTGGTGTCGTCACGTAAATCTCTGTATTGTCTTTTCATAATCAGTAGTTTTATTATAAATAGTAGATTAGTTGCAAAAAGTTGGTATAGTAGCGAAATAAATGTTCAGTAGGCTGGCTGGTTTTATTGAAAGAACAGTTTTATCCCTACTATCCAGTAAGTAAAAAAGAGAAACACAAGAGGACATAAAGACAAAGAACCCCTCTGTGGGAGGGGCTTTTCAGAAATTGACGTCTATTTCCCCTATGCTATACGTGAATTGATGATAGCATAAAATTCACGATTTTGTCGAAATCCTCGATGAATTTTATGTTCGATATTTCGTCAGCGATCCCGACTTATGTTAAGTTGAGTTTGTGTGGCTTTTGTTTGATTTAGTGACGGATGTCTCTGAGCCAAAGGTCGCCTCAACACAGTTTAGAAGAATATTAACCGTTTAAGAAACAATCCATTGACGCAATGGGTTGTTTTTTTCTTTATATATAGGTATGAAAGTAAATAAGAAAATGAAACAATTTAAGTTATTGATGTTATCCGCTATGATTACATTATGCGGTGCTTTTTTGTTCACTTCGTGTGGAGATGATGATGAAGTTGAAGAGTTTAAAATGCCAATAGGGCAGTGGATTTATGAAGGCAAAGGACTGCTTAGTGATGATTTTGATGCTGCTTTGATTGACATTCCGCAAGAGACAACTATCAATCTGCTCGGCAGGTCGGTCAACGACGGCAAATGGTATGACTATCCTTTGGCCAGCACATATAATATTGAGGCAGAGACTGCAACATCTGGCACCATAACTTTCAGCGACAAGACTAAAAATACTATAGCCTTCAAGCTTGCTGGCAATACCTTAACTCTGACTTCTGATAAAGGAAAATTCGTCTTCAAGCGTACAAGTGGAATAAAGAGTGAATGGGTGTACCAATAATTAAAGGTGGACTTAAAACACATTGTTGAAAGTTTTGAGCTTGACAAGACATCATAGTGATAAACAATAAATAAACTAACGATGAAGAAACTATTATTGATTTTATCGGTCGCCATGATGACTGCAATGTGCGCTCAGGCACAAGTGATGAAGGCAAGCGACTTGGAGAAATATGCTAAGGAACGCTATGGCGACAAATGGCTCGATGCTGCAAAGAATCTTTCAGAAGGACTTGTTCTCGACAAGAATGAGAGTCTGACATATCAGCAGGTTATTGAAGTTGAAGGTAAGACCCGCGAACAACTCTATCTGGCACTGAACTATTGGGCAACGGCGACATTTAAAGACAATCATGCCATCACACTGAACGACAAGGAAGCAGGATGCATCATCATTTCGTCTACAATTCCTGCGATAGTAGAGCATACAGGAACTATAAACAAATACTCAGTCAGCATCACTCCTCTTATCCGACTTGACATAAAGGATGGTAGAGTAAGAGTTACTTATACTGTGCAGAGTTATGACATTCTTACTGATGCTAATGCTGGATGGATTGGATTTCGCGACTATGACGAAAGGATATACGGCGACTCAAAGCGCAAGAAGGATGACAAGACCAATGCCTATCTCTACGACGAGCAGTGGGAAATAGCCCATCACTATCCTTTTGTTGAGAAAGATCCGCAGAAACGCACATGTGCTAAAGCCCTTGTTATGACACACGCTTATTCTAATGCAATAATGGATAAGGTGGAAGAGGCTTTGAAGAATGGCATTGTGGGCAATGAAGACGAAGACTGGTAGAAGGAATCTTATTTGATACAGGCACTTGTAAGTGCGATACTTCTGAGACAATAAGGTTATTGGAATGATACCAATAGATGAAATAAGGCAATATAATTGTATATTAACCTTAAAGCGCAGAAAGCCTGAAGTTGATGGTTTTCAACACTTCAGTGAATATAACAACAATAAGGCAGCCAACTAAGAGAAATCAGTTGGCTGCCTTATTGTTTATAAATCAAATTCCTGTTTAGTTGAAAGCATAGTAGAGCTGGTCGCCCATTGCAGCTTCGCGAACCTGGTTCAGTCCAGCCTCGTCGTTAGTAACGTCGATAGTCTGACCGCTCATCAGTCGGGCCTTGATAGTTCCGTCTTCGTTGAATCGGAATATCTCTCTTACTTCTCCGTTCTGTTTCAGCGACCAAGAGTCGTTCTTCTTGTCGTGGATGAAATAAGAAATCTCTCCGTCAGGCGACTTAATCTCATATCCGTTCTTCATTGTCTTCACAGCATAGAGACGTCCGTCTTGTCCCTTAATGGTTTTAGTGCCAGCATGTAGAGGATTCGTTCCGCTCCAGAATTCTATTGTGTTTAGTACAACAGCATCAGCGAGCAATGTTACAGAACCGACAATAGGCAACAGGATGATACCTACAATTCCGTTGACATACTTATTGTCAGTCATGTGAGTTTGCCAACGTGCGTATGTGTTGAACAGACTGAAAGAACCAACACACGAACTGAACAGGATTGTTCCTGAGAGCAGAATGGCTGCAACTTTTAAATTAAACTTTTTCATATCGATTTGTTTTTAAAGTTTATATTCTGATGGCAAAAATAAGTATTTTTCATCAATTCCTTGCAATAGAATGACATATTTAACTAATATTCATTTCTTGCTCACTAAGTGTTACAGCCTGTTTTTGCTGCTCTTGGACTCTTTTCGTTGCCTACTCTACCATGTTATCTTGCAGCACTTTCAAGTCTTCCTCTTTGAATTTGCCTTTTATGATTATGAATGCAATTTCTTTTTTTTCTTCCACAGATATAACTACTTCAACCAACTCGTCACCGTTTTTCTTCGCGATGATGTTAACTGATTCGTCTTCTTCATTTGCCTGCATCATTGCTTCGTAGCCATTGCCTGTAAGTTCGCTTATGCCTTTTCTAAAAGTTTCTAATGTCTCGGCAGAAGGTTTGTCAAGTTGCATTATAGTCACTTCGTCGATGTTCTTCAACACTTTCTTTGCGTTTTCATCATCAACCTGCGACATAGCCATGCTCATCATCGACTTTGGAATAGTCATCACCTCGACACCTTTAATGTCTTTCATCTTTTCTACAAAGTCTTTTGCTGTCTGTGCAAATCCTGCAAGGCATGTAAGCAGGAGTGCCAATGTTAATACTGTCTTTTTCATTTTTTTTGTTTCTTTTGTTTGGTTATTATTTTTGTTTAATAGTAAATATGTGTCATGCTGTCAGTTCTTCGTGAGGTTTTTCAGTTCGTCTATGCTCACGTTGCCCATTGTCATGATTATGTTTATTTCGTTCTTTTCTTCTTCTATGAGAATATATTCATATCGTCCGTTCTTCACTTTTCGCCTGTAGATAGTGGTGCTTTCGCCGTCTTCGCTCATCTGCATCACCACTTCATATCTTGTCTTCTTTATGCTTTCGCGGCTGTGCTGCTTTATCTGTGCAGCCAGTGCAGGCTTGTCGCAGTTCAGAATCCTTATGTAGTCAAGTTTCCTTGCCACTCTTGCGTAAGCATCATGCTTGCCCTTTTCTATGGGAATCATGCTCAGCATGCCTTTAGATATGAACACTGTAGACACGCCTTTTGTGCCTGAATATTTCTTGAATGTGGCTTCTTGTGCGCTGATTTCAGATGAGACAAGAGCCATAAGTATTAAGATGATAATGTGTTTCATGTCGTTTTCTATTCTCTATTTATTTCTTCCAGTTTCGCATATCCTTTGTTCAGAGTGTTCGAGAACATGCTAAGTGCATACTTAGTTTCCTGATAAGCCTCTTCGGGCGAGTTGTAAGTGTCGGTATAGATGCTTTCGCTGTCCTGTCGGTTAAGGTATAGTCCCACTGAAACCACTATGGCTACAGAGGCAGCAATGCCAGCAATCCATTTGCCCCGTCTCATGTCTACGATGCGAGCCTTCCGCTTTCTCTCCTTAGTCAGACTGTCAATGTGTTCTGCCATGCGCTGCTCAAAGCCTTCGGGGGGAAACATCTGGCTGAAGAACTCCTTTTCTTCGGCAGTCAGTTCCTCGTCTGAAGCACTGCTGTCGGCAATCATTTGCTTCAGTCTCTCTTCCTCTTGCTCCGAAGTCTGAGCCTCGTAGAAGTGCGAGAGCAGAACGCTCAATTTGTCTTTATTTTCGCTCATTTCTGTAATATTCTTTGAATTGTAGTCTAACAGTTTTCCGAGCCCTGCTCAGATTCACCCTTATGGCTATCTGTGATAGTCCAGTGATTTTTTCTATCTCGTCATATTCTCTTCCCTCTATGTCGCGCAGTGTGATAATCCGTTGCTGCTGTTGAGGCAGAAGTTCTATCAGGCGGAACACAGTCCGTGTGTCTTCGCTTGCTTCTGTCTGCCTCTCGGTGTCGGCACTGCTGTCGGCAAACAGCATTTCTTGATGCAAGTCTATGTGCAGACCCTTTCCCTTGCGCCTGTTGTCTATATACAGATGTCTTACTGTAGCATTGGCATATTTGCCTAAAGAGTCAACTCGGTCGAGTTCGTTGCGATGAATCCACAAGCGTTCATAAGCATCCTGCACCAAGTCTTCGGCAGTCCTCACGTTATGAGTGAGGCTGACGGCAGTCGCAAACATTTCGCGGCTTAGTGGCAGCATCAGGCTCTTGAACTGTCGGGCATCCATCTTTTTCTTTAATCCTTATTCTTTAATCCAGTTAGCCTCGTCTATAGAGTCAGACCTATGTTTACGATAAATCCACGATAGTCGTGTATAGGAGTGTGGCGTGAGCGCATGTGTCTATAGCCCAGACCAACGAAACAGCCTTGAGTACGAATGCGAAATCCTGCATACAGCGAAGTGTTCTTATAGTCGTGGCCGCCAATACTCGAAGTCAGGTTCATCGTAAATTCACTTGTAGTCCTCCTTTGGGCATTATTAACAGGGAATGTTACATCAGATAAAACTATGCCAAAGCCTCCGCCCAGATTGTAAGTGTTGCCGTAGGTCTTTTGCCCGTCGTGCTTATAGAGCATCAGGCTGCTTTCGTATCGTATGTACGGATATATTTTCTTAGACATCAGTCCTAAGTCTATAGCCCCATTCACCGCCTGTTGCAGACCCTTATAGCGTGTGCCTGTACTTATCTCTCCTTCCAGATACAGCTTGCTCTTGTACGTGCCGCCCTTTACTTGAGCATTCGCGCATACAGTAACCATCAGTGCTACAACTATTAGTAGAAACTTTTTCATATATTGTTATATTTTTGGTTATAATATTGGTGATTCTTCATCATCTTCATCGCTCATGTCAATCGTTATAGGGTAATCAACTTTTTCAGTTTGCGCAGCCATATCCAATACCTCTTTTATATAATGCTCCATATCGCCGAAGTCCATATCGCCTGACGCGTAGATAATATTCATCTCGTTGTCGCTGTCAGTCAAGAACACCAGTTCTTTTATCTTTTGCTTTTCAGTTCTTTCAATAATGTCATGGTCTTCAATTCCCTCTATCTTCTCAACATAGTGATAGCCCTTTGATGTAAGCTTGTGGAACATATTTTTTGCCTTATTCTTTATTTTGTCATCACACCCCGTAAGTTCAATTATGTGAATCTTGTCAATGTTGCAGAATATGTCGAACATAGGTGCTACAATTCCACCGATATATGCCTGAACCACTTCAAATTCCTCATTACCAGCATTATTGATGAAATTTGCCAGTTCTTTTTTCGTAATAGTGTCGCCTGGCAATATTTTGTCAAATGCATCATTCATGGCACTGATAACTTCCTCCCTTGTCATGTCTGCTTTGAAAGGATTATCATTGAAATTTTGTTCCTCGTTTGCGCCATTAAAAATTATGAAGCCTTGCTCAACTTTAGGCATTTTTGCAATTTTCTCCATCATTTTCAGAGCCTTTTGTGCCATAATGTTTTGTGCCGCAATCAGCATAGCAGCCACAATAAAGATGCTTTTCAGTCTTCTCATCGTCTTCTCTTTTTTTAATTTTTAGTATTCCTCTTCACTATCCCCTACCTCGATATCTTCAATCTCGATATCTTCATATCTTGCTTTACTCATGACGTTCTCTATAAGGCTTTTTAAATCTATTTTGCCAGAAGCATAACATAGCCTTGAAGTGGCATTGTCTTCTGTTAGAAAAATAATTTCATCAAAGACATTATCTTCGCCTCGTCCTATAGCTGTTATCTTTCCCGCGTCGCTTACATAGCTGTCAAGTGAACTAAACCCATCCTTCGTCAGACTCATTATCTTCTTTTTTATCTTAGTCCTGCCCTTTTCGCTGCAAGCCGAAAGGTCTAACAGCATTTGGTATTCTATCCCCTTTTGCATGTCTAAAATAGGCTCTATAGCGTCCACCATGAAATCCAGCATCTCCCTAAAGTCCTCATCGCTCATCTCCTGAACGCTACTTACGAACTCCTCTAGGTTAAATCCAGGAATAACCGTCGACATATTGTCTCCGCTTTCTGTGAATACGTCAATAAACTCCTGCTTGGTCATATCCTTTCGATATGGAATGTCTTCGGCACTGACATTTTGTTTGTTTCTATAGTCAATGTCCATGCTGGCATATTCAACTTTAGGCATTTTTGCAATTTTCTCCATCATTTTCAGAGCCTTTTGTGCCATAATGTTTTGTGCCGCAATCAGCATAGCAGCCACAATAAAGATGCTTTTCAGTCTTCTCATCGTCTTCTCTTTTTTTAATTTTTAGTATTCCTCTTCACTATCCCCTACCTCGATATCTTCAATCTCGATATCTTCATATCTTGATTTACTCATGAAGTACTCTGTAAGGGTGGTGAAGTCTATTTTGCCAGAAGCATAATATAGGCTTGAAGTGGCATTGTCTTCTGTTAGAAAAATAATTTCATCAAAAACGTCATCTTCGCCTCGTCCTATAGCTGTTATCTTTCCCTCGTCGCTTGCATAGCTGTCAAGTGAACTAAACCCATTCTTCGTCAGACTCATTATCTTCTTTTTTATCTTAGCCCTGTCCTTTTCGCTGCAAGCCGAAAGGTCTAACAGCATTTGGTATTCTATCCCCTTTTGCATGTCTAAAATAGGCACTATAGCGTCCACCATGAAATCCAGTGTCTGCTGAAAGTCCTCGTCGCTCATCCCCTGAATACCCCTTACGTACTCTTCTTGGTTAAATTCAGGATCATCCGTCGACATTTCGTTACTGTTTTCTATGAGCAGGTCAATAAACTCCTGCTTGCTCATGCCTTTTCGGAGTGGTATGTCTTCGATACTGACATTTTGTAAGTTTTTGTTGTCAAGGTTCGTTCTGTCACATTCAACTTTAGGCATTTTTGCAATTTTCTCCATCATTTTCAGAGCCTTTTGTGCCATAATGTTTTGTGCCGCAATCAGCATGACAGCCACAATAAAGATGCTTTTCAGTCTTCTCATCGTCTTTTTTGTTTAAGTTTTTAGTTTATATTTTCCCTTTCAGCTCAGCCCTTTTGAGCCTCACTTACTATCAATGACGCAAAAATACATATTTTGTTACATAAGTATGTGTGTTTTTTCTGTTAAATAGGCTCAACATTTTTTTATTTAAGTTGCTCGTCTGCTTACAAACTTACAAACTGTAACTTCCAAAATCGGTTCGATTTCTTGACGAAAAAAGTAAAAAATCTTGACAAACGGAATTTTAATTCTAGAGAAAGATTTTCCGATTGGCACGAGGCTGAATGCTAAAATGTGTTTAATTGTTAATCAATCGGCTTAAACTATGTAAACAAGTGTGCGGAACGAAAAAGTGAAAGGTGTCCTTTCGCGATGCGAAACGTGGCATATCGCAGTGCGATATGTGGCATATTGCAGTGTCAAACGTGCCCTTTCACACTGCGAAAGATGCCCTTTGACTTTTTTAACACTTATGTGTTGTGAGACGAAACGTATAATGTCTTGATATTGAACGATTTACTAAAAATAGCAAGAAACCGCCAAATACTCGCATATTTTGCAGCTTCTTTTTTCTTAGTCGTAAATTTTTAAGTTATTTGCGAGGTTAGTTAATCAATTTTTTACCCAACTCGGCTCTGAATATTGCAGTTTTTTCTCATATCAAAGGCATAAAAAAAGAAAACTGCTTTCAGACTGAAAGCAGTTTTTGATGAAAACGGAAGTCGGGGGAGGCGTTGCTTGCGCATTGCCGTTATGCCTCGCTCTGTTCTGTGATTTCTGTTCCTTTCGACAGGTTACTATTTCTCTGGGGGCAGGCTTTGGAAGTGGCGAGTAGACCAGACCTGAAAGAAGAACACGATGCAAATGATGATGCCCACCTTATAAGGACCCACTATGTCGGTCTCGCCAAACAGTAAGCGTGATGCTGGCATTACGACAAGAGGCGACAGGAACTGTCCGAGATAGAGCGCAGCAGAAAGCAGTGGCATGACGGTGGTGGCAGAGTTTCTTCCTCCCTTTATCGAGGCTATGGTGTTGAGATAGGGCACTCCCACGCCATTGGCTATGCCTATGAACGCTGAGCCTGAAACTATCAGCACAGCTACGCTTGCAAACGTGTAGCAGAGATAGCCCGCAAGGAAAAACAGGGGAGCAAAATATTTCATCTGAACGCGGAAGGGGTGCATCATGTTGCCGAACACAAGACCAACGAAGAAGGCTACAACGTCGAGCCCAACCATGACGAACGTTATGGCGGTTGTGCCGAGTCCAGCCTGTTGCTCTGCCACTATGGCAAAGTTGGTCGGGAAGATGAAGAATATCATCATTAGCAGAAACATTCCCAAGACCGAGGGATGGAACTTGAGCAACTGGCGCGGCTCGAATGCTTTTCCCCGTTTGTTTTCCGACCCCAGTTGCTCGTCGGGCAGCCATGCAGCAACCATAAGCAACGCTATCAGCCCTGAGAGATAGACAAGAAAGGCATAGCGCCACTCTATCGTGGCAAGCAGTCCTGCCAGCAGCGTGGCTATGACACCACCCATCTGGTTCATTGCCGCAGAGAGCCCCATCAGCCTTGCCTGTTCTTCGGGAGGAAAATAGTAAGCCAGCAGACCTGTAGACAGCGGCATTACCAGTCCGACGCTGATGCCGAGCAGGGCGCGGAGGGCAAGAATGGCATATATGTTGCTGGCAAAGAAACATCCCGCCCCGCTCACAACATAGAGCAGCAGCCCGACGATAGCAATGGAGCGCGTGCGCAAGCGGCGGCTTATTTGCAGGAAAAAGATGTTGGTGAGAATGATGAACAATGCTGGAATGCTGACTATGAGTTGTACCAGCAAGTGAGGAGAAGAGGCAAAATGCTCTCTGATGATACCCAGAGCAGGCGCAATTGCTGCACCTGCCATCACCGTAAGGAGCGACATGGAGAGTATAGTCGATGTCACTCGGCGCGAAACTGTTTTCATTTCAGATTACTTTTGTTATGAACGATATTAAAAAAAAGTGCCATTCTTGTTCATAACTGGACTTACATGAGGCTGGCGTTCAGTCTCAAAACTCGTTATAATGGCGTTGTTGTCCTTTGTGTGTATTTTTGTATGGCGGTCTTTGTCTTATTCTTCACGAATGAGAACAGGCGGTTTTCAGCAGAGAGCGGCAGACGAAATCAGAGTCGGCTGAGAAATTTCTCTCTGTCGACGACGAAGCGCAGGTGAGTGCCTTCGCCCAAGAGAGTTTCGCCGCAGTAGGCAGAAACCTTGAATTCAATCTTCTTTCCGTCGACGGCTGTTACCTCAGCAGTGGCTTCAATGGTGTCGCCAATCTTTGAAGGTCTCAGATGCGACGACGCGATATGTCCGCCTACGGTTGTCTGTCCTTCCTCCAGTTCGCCACCGACAGCCATCATAGCCGCATTTTCCATCAGTGAAAGCATGGCAGGAGTGGCAAGAACAGCCATGTCGCCAGAGCCAATCCTGACAGCCGTAACGCTCTCGCTTACGGTCAGTCGGCTCGTATGTTTCATTCCTATCTCAATCATATTCTTTAGGATTACCTGTACTTGATTTGAAGAAAAACAAGACCGCTTTTCTTATTTTTCCGTTGCAAAAGTACAAAAAAATATCAATTATTTATGGTAGGCAGAAATAAACTTAAAAGATTTTTAGGCTTATTTCAGATTGCACTTGGCACATTTCAGGCACCTCTTCTGAACTGAGCAGGAGTCACTCCGAAGTGTTCTTTCACGTATTTGCCGAAGAAGGAAGGATTAGGAAATCCGAGTTGGTTGCAAATCTCCTTAATGCTGTAGTCGGTGTTGCGCAGATAGTAGCGTATGTCCTCAAGCACATGTTCGCGAATCCACTCGTTGGCAGTCTTTCCCGAATTGTTCTTGCAGATTACGGAGAGGTATTTCGGACTGATGCATAGCTCGCTTGCGTAGTATTCTACGGGGCGATGCTTGACGTGGCTGGTATTCAGCAGTTCGAGAAACTGCATGAAGAGGTTTTCGGTTTGTCTTGCATTGGTCTTGTCGTCACTCTTCTCTGGCAGCAGCGACTTCAACGCTCCGCACATTCCTAAGAAAGCAGCACGCAGCAGCGACTGCACAATCTCCACTTTGTATATATTGTCTTTGTTGTCGGAGATGCACATGCCGAGCAGTTCGTAGAACCTCACAAGGAAACTTATTTCGTCGGGGTTGATAGTAATGACGTGCATCTTGTGTATGTAGAGCAGTTCGGTCCAGATGTTCATTTTCTCCCTGAGAAAACTCTGCAAGATGCGGTTGGTAACAAAAATGGCTTTAAACTCAAAGTCGGGACTCATCATGAAATTGGAGAACGAGACGTTAGAAGGACAGAGCAGCATCTGATTCTCGCCAAATAGAAGCGGTTTGCCGTTCAGTTCAAACTGCACCTTGCCTTTGTAGCAGAATGAAACCATATTCATCTGCAACCGCGTAGGGATAGGCTCTGTCAGCATCTTAACGCTGTCAATCATCAAGACATCCTCATCACAATAGTCTATTGTTATGTCAACACTGTGAGGAGAGTTCTTTGCTAAATCCATTATGTTATTCTCTTTTCCATCCATCTGTACTTTTGTTGTTTAGTTGTTGTGAGAACTTTAACGATAACGGGAACTTTAACTATGCACTGCTAAAGCTAAGAACCGAATCGTTATCTCGCAAGCCATACTTCAGGATTAAGAAGTGTAGATTCGCGTCGGAGTTGGAATTGCAGGATGTTGTCGGCTGCTACTGTGCCTAACACCTGACGAGTAGAAACCTTCTGACCTTTGCTTACGCTTACAGAGCGGAGGTTGACATAAACCGACAGGTAACTGCCGTGTCTTACAAGTACACCCCACTGACCAGCAGCATTGAACACGCCAGTAACCTCACCGTCGAAGATGGCACGAGCCTGACATCCGCTTGTTCCCTGAATGTTGATTCCTCTGTTTTCGAGTTTCACTCCTTTCAGTCCTTCAACGTTATACTGTCCGAAGCGAGTAACAATCTTATACGAACCAGTTATAGGCATAGGCAGCCTGCCCCTGTTATGCTCAAATGTTCCGTTGAGTTGGCGGTCGGCAGAGCTAACCTTTCCAACCGATGAGTTGGCTTTCTTGGCCTCAGCCATTTCCTTCTTGTGCCTCTCTGAGTCAGCCTTTGCCTTGCGCTCTGCTGCCTGTCGGTCTGCCTCAGCCTCGCGAGCCTCCTGCTGAGCACGAGCCTTAGCCTGCTCGTCTTTGCGCTTGGCGGCTTCGGCAGCACGCTTCTTTGCTGCATTCTCTCGCTCCTTAGCCTCTGCAATGCGTCGCTCTGCTTCGCGTGCTGCCTTCTCTGCCTCTGCTTTCTTGCGGGCAATCTCAGCAGCACGCTTCTTTGCGGCTTCTGCTTCTGCCTTCTTGCGGGCTTCTTCTGCAGCACGCTTTCTTGCCTTTTCCACCTCTATAGCAACAAGCCTGTCAATTTGTGCGTTCAGTTCTGCTTGTTTCTTCTGCTGGTCTGCTATAACCTGCTGAATAGTCTTTTGCTGTTGCTGCAACGACTTCACCATGCTTTGCTGCTCGTTTTGCTTGACTACAAGATCGGCATGAGCCTTTTGCCCTTTGGCTATCAGATTGTTCTTCTGTCGGCGTGCATCAGCCAACTGAGCGTGTTTCTGGTCAATCTCGGCTTGCTTTGCCTTGATTATCTCTCCTTGTGCGCGTTGGTAGGCTGCATATTCCCTGACAAAGCGCATACGGCGATAACTCTGGGCAAGATTCTTAGCACTGAATATGAACATCAGGCGGTCTTGCAGTTTTCTGTGCTTAGCCACATAGCGCACCGACTTGACATAGCGTTGCTTGCGCTCTTGCAACTGCTGTTCGAGGTTTTTCAACTGAACCTGCAACAGGCTTATGTTGTTGTTGATGCTGTTAACATCAGCCTGATAGTCGGCAATAGCCTTCTTGTTTGCGTCAATCTCGCCATTGATAGAGAGAAGGTTTTTCAAGCGTTGTGCCACATCAGCCTTGTTAGACTGCAACTTGCGTTGCTGCTCCTTAATGTTCTTCTGCACCTGCGACTTCTGCGACTGCAAACCTTTTATCTCCTTTGTCTGGTATTTTGCAGCATTGTTGCCTTTAGCCTGATTTGTCTTACCTTTTTGCTTTGTGGTCTTTTTTCCTTTCTGAGTCGTAGTCTTACCCTTCTGCTGTGTGGTTTTGCTTTTTTGTGGAGTAGCAGCAGTCTTCTTTGCAGTTGTAGTCTGATTGGTAGTGACAGTTTTTTTCTGCGTAGACTTCTGAGGAGTGGTCTTTTTCTGTTGCGCAAAGGCAGGCAATGCGAGGCAGGTTGCGAGAAGTATGGCTATGATGTTTTTCATGTTTCGTCGGCGAAAGTCTTTAGTTTTATAAGTTCATTATTCGGCGAATGGCCTGTTCAACAGTTATCTGCTTATATTTGGGCGATACCGTAGTCTTTGCATCAAAAGAGCCTGCGGTGTCTATTTTCTTTAGTTTCAGAGTCACTTCAAACGACTGGTTGCTGCCCGTTGCGGCTGGAGTAGTCAGCGTGAAGTTGTGGTTGCATGGGAACGACTTAGAGCCTATAAACTGGAAGTCGGCATATTTCCAAACGAGAGAAGACGTTCCGTAGGTCTTGCTGTTGTAGGCAGCATTGGTCTGTGTGATTCTTCCTGTCTGGCGGTCGGTAGTCCATTTGTATGTCATCTGCCCGTCGTTGAGCGAAACAGGCACTGAAGCAGAGTTGCCTTCTATAGAAGCGACAAAGCGCTCAAGCAGTTGCTCGCTGACGCGGTCCTGTCCTGGCAGGAAGAGCTGGTTCCAGAACAAAGCCTGGAGCGAATAGAAATTAAGTCCGTTCTTGTGCAGGAAGTCAATTTCATCGTATGATGCCTGAATATACTCCTTTGTAGGGCGAATTAAGATTAAAACCTGTTGCGGAGTGAACTCGATGCGTCCCACCTCTACAAGTCCTAATGGGGCAAGCTGGATTCTGATTACTTCGTTGCGGCGCATGTGCAACTGTCCGTCAACACTTAGGTCTTTGCCGCCTTTGCGTAGTGTGAACGAAATCTTTGAAGAAATGTTCTTGGCATACACCGCATTGTCGCTTACCTTCTGGACGAAAGCCAGTTGGTGACGATGCAGTTCACTCTCCATCTGCGCAGAACCTTGCTTGTTGGTGTTTACGGCTACTGCCTGTCGTTGAGTTCCACAAGAACTAAGCAATAGCAGTGCAGCAAATATACCTATTATATTATATAGTGCGCAGATTCTTATTTTGTTTCTTTTCATGGTCTTGTTGTGTTTATAGTCGTTATTATGTTTTCTGTTATTTCTTGCTATGACTTATATACTTGCGTTTCTCTATCTTCTCGCGCAGCAGGGCATTGTCGGGATTGTCGTTGAGAGCCTCTTTCCAGAATTCAACAGCCTCGTCGGTAAGTCCGCATTTAGCGTAGATGTCGCCAGCATGTTCAATGACAATGTTGCTGTGGTCTTCTTCTGTGGCAAGCATACGGTCAATATACTCCTTCGCCTCTTCATATTTTCCTCTCATGAACAGCACCCAAGCATAGGTGTCTAAGTATGTGGCATTGTCGGGTTCTGCCTTTATGGTCTGCTCACTCATCTTCTCAGCCTTGTCGAGTTGTTCTCCATTGACAGACAGATAGTAGGCATAGTTGTTGAGACAGGCTGTGTGTTCTGGGTTCCAGTGCAGACAACTGTCGTATGCCTCGAATGCTTCCTTGTCAAGTCCCTTTGTGTGGAGCAAGTCGCCCATCACTGCATAGAAGTCGGAAACGAGGTCGGCATTGCTCTCGCTGTTTATCTGGCTAACTCCTCGTCTGAAGGCATCAAGCGACTGGTCGATGTCGTCTTTCTGAAGATATGCCATTCCGAGAAAATAATAGAATGTCATGTCGTCGGGATTATAGTCGTTGCCAGAAAGACTTATGTTTATCACTTCATCGAAGTTTCCTTTGTCCCACATCGACTGAACGAGCCTGAAGCGGGCAGGAGAGTAATCGGGTGAGATGCTGAGAATGTATCTGTTGGCTGCATCGATGCTGTCGGCAGGCATTTGTTTCAGAGTCATATATGCTGCCTTCAGAATAGCAAAATCATTTATGTTGGGTTCGTTCTTGATGAGAGTGTCAAGATAATTTAGAATCTCAGTTGAGTCGCGATGCTGCTGCTCGCTGTAGGTTATAATCTGTCTAAGCAGTTGTCGGCGGGTGTCAATGTCGCAATGGCGGTCGGAAATAATCTCGCGCGACATCTGGTTTGCAATGGAATCCTGTCCGTCGGCTTGATGATAGTCTATCAGTGACAGGCGAGCTGCAAGGTTGTTAGGCTCCTTTTTCAGAACGTTCATATATTCGTTGTAGGCTTCCTGCTTGCGATTGTTCTGCAATAGCCAGTTGCCCATCATCACCCTGTAGTTCATGTCGTATGGATGTTTGTCGGCAAGCGATTGCAGTTCTGCCAGTTCTTTCTCTTTCTTTCCCTGTTGAGAAAAAACGTGCATCTTAGCAAGCGTAATGTCTTCGCTGCTTCCGTCAATCATTTCCATCCTGTCAAGAGTGCGCAGAATGCCGTCGTAGTCGCGGTTGATTTCATAGAGTTGTACCAGCACTTCGAGCACATCGGTGCGTGAGCGGGCATTGTCTGCCAGTTTCTCGTAGACCTCTGAGGCTTCTTTATATTTCTTCTGGCCTATGAGTGAACGGCCATATCGCTCCAGATAGGTATCATTGTCAGGACTTATGTCTACAGCCTTCTTTACATATTCTGTTGCGATGGAGTCTGCTTTAAGTTCATAATAGTAAGAGGAGAGTGTATAATAGACTGCTGATGAAAGGGAGTCGAGCGAAAGACAATAGCGGAAAAGGTCGAAAGCCGACGAATAGTCGCCATTCTCCTGACACTTAATTGCTTCAAAATAAGCCATGCTGAAGCGCATCCTTGCATCGGGAGCAAGATGGTCGGCAACGATTTTCTTCTTCTGTTTGCCGTTACTCTGCAATTTGTTTTCAACACCTTGCCTTATGCCTTTCAGCGAATTGCACGAAGAAACGGATGTCATCAGTCCGACGACAACAATAAAAAAAAGGCAACGTAGTTTAGATACTTTCATTATAAATTTATTTCACGCCAGTGTGACCATAGCCACCTTCGCCGCGTTCAGTCTCGTCTAATTCTTCGACAGTCTTAAACTCGACCTGCTCATAGCGGGCTATGACCATCTGAGCAATGCGCTCACCGTCATTAATGACAAAGTCTTTGTCGGAAAAGTTTATCAGCAAGACCATCACTTCGCCGCGATAGTCGGCATCGATAGTTCCTGGTGAGTTGAGAACCGTAATGCCATGTTTCAGAGCAAGTCCGCTTCTTGGTCTTATCTGTGCTTCCATTCCTTTGGGCAGTGCAATGTGAAGTCCTGTAGGAATCAGCCTTCTCTCCAGAGGATGGAGCGTTATAGGTTCGTCTATATTGGCTCTGAGGTCCATTCCTGCGCTTTGTTCAGTGGCATAAGCAGGCAGTTGCTGGTGACCTTTGTTTACAACTTTAACTTCAGTCATGTTGGATAATGTTGTTTTATTTTGCTGCAAATTTACTTTAAGTTGTTTGAAGTGCAAAATAAATAAGGATTTTTTTGGAATTTATTTTGCACATATCGTAAGTTCATGTATCTTTGCAAGACTTAAAATGTTGACGAGCAGTAATAGTGCATAGTTCATAATGCATAGTGCATAGTTGACCAGTTAAAGTTAACGTTAAAGTTAAAGTTAAGGTTTCCGTTCCCGTTAAAGTTAATTATCAATTAAAGAAAGATGACTAATAGCAAGACAATCAATGTGCGAGGGCAACTCATAGACCTAAGTAAACCGCAGGTCATGGGTATCCTCAATGCCACACCCGACTCATTCTATGAGGGTAGTAGGGTGCAGACTGAGTATGACATTGCAGAAAGAGCCAACAAGATTATTGCAGAAGGTGGCACAATGATAGACATTGGCGCGTTTTCTACACGACCAGGTGCAGCAGAGGTAAGCGAAAAGGAGGAGATGGAAAGGCTGCGCATGGCTCTGAAGGTTGTAAGGCATGAGCAGCCTAAGGCCGTTGTAAGCATAGACACATTTCGCCCAGATGTTGCAAGGATGTGTGTGGAAGAATATGGTGCAGACATTATCAACGATGTGTCGGAAGGCGGAATAACGGGAATTGCCAATGTTGCTTTGCAGCAGGTGCGGGGCGATGTGCCAGAAATCTTCAAGATGGTAGCAAAACTTAATGTGCCATATATCCTGATGTCGGTGCAGAGCAATATCCAGACTATGCTGAAGAATGCCGCAGAGGAAGTGCTAATGCTCCGCAGTCTTGGAGTGAAGGATATCATCTTCGATCCTGGATTTGGATTTGGAAAGACACTCGACGACAACTATAAGATAATGAGCCAACTCGAAAAACTGCAAGTCTTAGATCTGCCTTTGCTGATAGGATTGTCAAGAAAGTCGATGATTACCCGTCTGCTCGGCATTGACACATTGCATGCCCTCAACGGAACAACCGTTTTGAATACTATTGCACTTATGCGTGGAGCATCTATCCTGCGTGTTCACGATGTCAGAGAGGCAGTTGAGGCAACGGCTCTAGTTGTTCATAGTTCATAGTTCATAGTGCATAGTTGTTATGGATTAAAGATTAAGGATTAAAGATTAATGTAGACGAGTTGAATAGAACTCATAACTAAACACTTATAACTCACAAAAAAAGCATGATTTCATTTCTTAACTTCGGAATAAAAGATTTCATTGATATCTTCCTCGTTGCAACACTGTTGTTCTACGTTTACAGACTTATGCGCGAGTCGCGTTCTATCAATGTTTTTACTGGCATCATTGTCTTCATTATCTTGTGGCTGCTCGTCAGTCAGGTGCTCGAAATGAAACTTCTTGGCTCCATCCTCGACAAACTCGTAAGCTATGGAGTCATTGCCCTCATCATCTTGTTTCAAGACGAAATAAGGAAGTTTCTCAACAATCTTGGTGCACATCAGCGATTCAACAAACTGCTGCGCTTCTTCACAAGCAATCATCAGAAGAAAGAAGTAGACAAGCAAGCCATCATGCCTATAGTCATGGCGTGCATGAATATGGCGCGTGGAAAGGTTGGCGCACTTATCGTCATGGAGCGTTATTCTCCTCTCCACGACATTATCAACAGCGGCGAAAAGATTGATGCTGCCATCAACCAGCGGCTCATCGAAAACATATTTTTCAAGAACTCACCACTGCACGACGGTGCTATGGTTATTTCGAAGAAACGAATTGTCAGCGCTGGCTGTATCCTTCCCGTTTCCCATGACACCGATATTCCAAAGGCTCTCGGACTGCGGCATCGTGCTGCACTGGGCGTCTCGCAAGAGAGCGACGCGCTTGCCATTGTTGTATCAGAAGAAACAGGAGGAATATCTGCTGCAATCAACGGAGAGTTTAAGCTCCGGCTCTCTGCCGAAGAACTTGAAAGCATCATTACTAAGGAGATGGCTATGGAGTAATTTATGAGGTTATAAGGCGTTAGGCAATATAATAGTGCATAGTTTTCTTGTGTATTATCAAGGCAATTATATTAGGGTTTGCCCCCGAATAACAAAAAATGCAGTCTTAGAAGGCTGCATTTCTCTTTTCTATATGTCTATATGGCTTATACATTTGTTAGAAAATCTCTTGCTTATACAAGAACCAAATTCTCCTTTAAAGATATTTCCACGCTCTAATCTAAAATAATTCAGAAAGTCTTTTCGTCTTTTTTTTGATTTTTGTCAAAATCTGATGGTGTGTATTGTTAAGCGTGTTTTTTTTGACAAAAGTCATGGTTTTGTGTTTCTCAACCTTTCCCTGGCTTAAACTTCCTGAAATAATGACCTGTAAATCAGTAATTTATTTGAAAATTAGAAAAAAGAAACTTATATTTGCGGAACAAACTACATACGTTTGACTAATTAACCTTTGTATTAATCCTAATTAAAAACAAATTGTTTATGAGAAAGAAGTTTTACTTTTTTGCATTTTGCTCATTGATGATTTTGTTTGCATTTCCACTGAGCTCAACTGCACAGATTGGAAAGAAGTCCGACTTGTCGCAGATGAAGGCGATGAAGGGCAACAAGCAAGACACGCGCAAATTGCAGATGATGAAGGATGCTTATCCTTTGTTCTTCGGTTTGAAGCCTATGAAGGTTTCTGAGTTCTCTGCTCCTATGAGGCAGAAATTTGGTCCTGTGCGTAGCAAAGTACAGGTGGATCGCAATGGTGGAAAGACTATTCTTAAAGCAGGCAATGCTACTTTCTGGGGCAACACTATCTACCGCAGCACTTGGTCGCAGAACTTCCAGGAGAAGGGTATCTGGGAATATCCTGTCAGCAATCCTGCTGGTTCTTCATTGCTATTCCCTACAGAGAGCAATGTTGACATGGCTTATGGTGGTGGTATTCAAGATGGCATTTACTATGGAATGACAGCTTCTATTTTCTGGGGGATGGTATTCCCTTATATCACAGCCATTGACATTGAAACTGGCGAGGTTAAGAATGAATATATAGATGATGCTTCTTTGCTTGCCACAGAAACATGTACAGATGTAAACGGAACTATCTATGGCATGTTCTATACTTCTGACTTAGGAGGTATAGAACTTGGAATTGTTGACTATGAAGCAAGAACCCGAACAACTATCGGTAGTATAAGCAAGACCTATGTTGCACTTGGTATTACTTCTGAAGGAGTAATGTATGGCGTTGCAAGCGATGGCAATCTCTACAAGATTGACAAGGCAACGGCAGAGGAGACTCTTGTAGGTGCTACTGGCTTAACTGTTGCTGGCAATGATGGCGCTTATCAGCAGAGTGGAGAGATTGACCCATCCGACAATACTTTCTATTGGGCTTATGTCAGTCCGTCAGCAGACGACTTTGCACTTTACACTGTTGACCTTTCTACGGGTGCAGCAACAAAGATTGGGGACTTCCCTGATAACGATGAGATTGTGGCTATGACTATGGCTCCTAAACTTGCAGAAGATGGAGCACCAGCCAAAGCAACTGACTTTACTGTTAAATTTGTAGCTGCAAGCACTCTGGGAACAGCAAAGTTTAAAGTTCCTACACTGACTTATAGCGGCAATCCGCTTACAGGCTCTATACAGTATAAGATTACTGGTGGAACAACTGAAGTTACAGGCAATACTACTCCAGGCGCAAGCGTTTCTGTTGACATCAGTGCAGAAGAAGGAATGCGCACATTTGCTGTGTCACTTTCAAATAACGTAGGCGAATCTCCACGCACTAAGTTTAGCACATGGGTAGGCTACGACGTTCCAACTCCTGCTACTGACATAAAACTCGAAATCAATCCTGCAACAGGAAAAGCAGACGTTTCTTGGACTGCACCAACAGCAACTCTGCATAATGGCTATCTCAGCACACTTACTTATAATGTTTATCGCATTGAAAACTCTGGTGAACCAATTCTTGTTTCGTCAGAACAATATGGCACAACATTCTCTGAGACATTGCCAACGGCTGGCGCAATGATGAGCGTGTCTTACGGAATCGTTGCTGTAAACGGTACACAGGAAAGTCAGATGGCCACATCTAACTATGGTGCTGTGGGTGATGCTTTTGAAGTTCCTTATTATGAAGGATTCGAAAATGAAGCGTCAAGTGCGCTGTTTACTGTTATCGACAACGACGGTGACGGCAAGACATGGCAGTGGCAGAATGGCAGAATGTATGCAACTTATGCAGCTGCAGATGCTCCAGACTGCGACGACTGGCTCATTTCTCCTCCAGTTAAGATGCAAGCAGGCAGGGCTTACGAGATTAGCATGATGATTGGTGCAGCAGCATCAAGTTATCCTGAGAAGTTCGAAGTCTTGCTTGGCAATGCCGCTTCGCCAGAGGCTATGACTATATCTGTAATAGGTGAAACGGTTATTACTACAGGAATGACAGAGTTTGCTAACGACAACGTTGTAGTTCCTGCAGATGGCAATTACTATCTTGCAGTACATAAGATGAGTGCTGCCGATATGTACAATCTCTATGTTGACGATATCCGCATCGAATTCGGACCTGTTGCAACAGCACCTGCTGCCGTAACCGACCTTACAGTAACACCTGGAACAAAGGGTGCTATGGAAGCGAAACTGAAGTTCACAGCTCCAAGTAAGTCAGTTAATGGTGGTAACCTTACATCAATCACTAAGGTTGACGTTTATCGTGACAAGCAACTTGTTAAGACCGTATCAAGCGGACTCGCTGTAAACACTGAGACAACAATAGTTGACGACAACATTGAGACTTCTGGAGTTCATAGCTACTACGTTGTTTGCCACAATGCAGACGGCAATGGTGGTAAGTCTAATGTGGTTTCTGCATTCATCGGCTTAGACAGTCCAACATCTCCAGCCAACATTACAACTGAAGACAGACAGACATCTCTCTTCTTCAAATGGGATAAGGTAGGTGAGGTAGGTCAGAATGGCGGATATGTAGACCCAGACGAAGTGATTTATAATCTTATGAACACCGACGGACACTACATAACAGATACAATTTATTCTGATAAGGGCAACACTTACGAGTTGAATCTCAATACTGACGAAGGCGAACAGGAACTGAAGACCTACGCAATGTCGGCAATGAACTCAATTGGTAGATCTCCTGCTCTTGGTATTCCTATATATGTAGGTGCTCCATACACACTTCCAATGATTGAAAACGGTGCTAACAGAACACTCAACTATCTGTGGTACTACATGGGCTCTTATGCTAGTGTTGTTCTAAACTGGTCTGAAGACGATGCTGATGGCAATGGTTATTCACTCCGTCTTGAAAATGGTGGAGAAGGCGAAGCTTGGGGATATAGCGACTGTGGTAAGATTTCATTAGCAGGAACTACTAACCCAGTCATATACTTCAGCTATAAGACTGACAAGGCTATCGCTTCAATCTACGTTATTAAGCCTAATGGAGAAGAAGTATTGCTGAAGAAACTCGACAATGCGAGTGAGTACACTATGGCTAAATTAGATCTGAATCAGTTCAAGAATGAGCGTTACATCCGCTTCAGATTCTATGCAGACCTTGAAGGCGAAGGCAGTTTCTGGTTCGATGACATCAATGTACTTGACTTCCTTGACTATAACCTCGTAATGAACAATGTTGAAGTTTCAAATACTGTAAACATGGGTGCGACAGCAGACGTTAAACTCACTGTTCAGAATCTCGGACAGAATACTGCTCAGAACTTCACAGTGAAACTCTATGCCGCAGGCGAAGAGATTTTCTCTCAGGATGTAGCTTCTCTCGCTTCAATGGAGAAACTTGTGCTTGATGCTCAGTACACACCGACAATCTTCGACGAAGCAGGTGATATGACCTTGAAGGCAGAGGTTATTTACGATCTCGACCTCGACCTCGATGACAATACAAACGAGGCGGTAACCAGAATTGTTCCTCCATCTTATCGTCCACCACGCGACCTTACAGTAAGCGTAAACGAAGAGAACGTGGCAACAATGAACTGGATGGCACCTGACACATCTACACCTGATGCTGTAACAGAAGGATTCGACGATGCTGATAAGTATGAAGACTTCACAGTAGGTGGTATAGACGAGGAAACACGCAATGGAACACTTGGCAATTGGACTCTCTACGATGCTGACGGATATACAACATACGCTTGGAATAACGTAACATATCCTAATGCTTATGGATACATGGCATATCAAGTATTTAAGCCTTACGATGTATTTAGTGAGGCTGATGCGCCCGACCTTGCTCCACGCTCTGGCGACAGGATGCTTGTCTCTATGTGCTCTGCAGATGAAAACAATGTCGTTCCTACCGACAATTGGCTTATTTCTCCAGAATTGCCAGGCATGACACAAACCATTTCATTCTTCTATAAGATAATTACTACTCAATATGGAGATGAAAAGTTTGAAGTGTTATACTCAACTACAGACACTGATACTCAAAGTTTTACCAAGTTAGACGAAGTGTCAGCAAGCAATGTAGGAGACTGGCTTGAATATTCTGTAACTCTTCCTGAGGGTGCTAAATATTTCGCTATACGCCATATCTCAGTGGATGTATTCGGACTGTTCCTCGACGACTTTACATTCATCCCAACGATTGCAAGCGGTATGCGTATGGTTGATGCACCTACAGGCTACAATGTCTACATTGACCGTGAAAAGGTTACCAATACTGCCAACACCAACTATACAACTGGCATTCTCTCTAACGGAGCCCACTTGTTTAGCGTATCGGCTGTATATAACGGAGGCGAGTCTATGGCTATCAGCGTAACTGCTACAGCAATAGAAGAAATCCTTGCCGAAGGTAAGCCTGTTGACATCTACACTCTCGACGGAGTACTTATCAAGAAAGACGCAACCGATACTAAGGGTATCAAACCTGGTATCTACGTCGTAGGCGATAAGAAAGTATTTGTTAAATAACTTCTAACATCTATGAAAGAGGCTGCATTCTCCATCATTATGGGGGTGCAGCCTCGCTTTTTTAAAAACTTGATATTAATTTAGAGAACTACAGAAAAACTTATCTATTTGTTCTTAGGTTATTTGGAATTAAGTGTGATACAATCAGTCTTAGGTTTTTGTCGGTAAAATACCGATACCTAACAACACTATAACCTCATAATCTAATATAAACCTAAATCATATAAATATATAATTATGAACAAAAGAATATTATCATTGCTTTTGATGCTTTTGGCTTTCGCGGCTGTTTCAGATGCAGCACCGAGAACTATAAGCCAGATGAAGGATGCTGCAAAGCGTGCTCTTAGAGGCAAAGGCATACAGGCTAAAGTGGAGGCTAAAGGCGAAGTCGTACAGTTGTGGTCTGCCGATGGCGTATCAATCATGGGCTATCGTGAAGGCGGCTATGCTGTTGTCTCTGCCGACGATGTGGCACCAGAGGTGCTTGGTGTTTCCACTACGGTGTTTAATGGTAAGCCAAACTCAAACATGAGTTGGTGGCTCAATGCTATGGATGAAGTAGTAAGCAACGCTGCCAAGACGGGAACAAAACTGAAGGTGATAACTCCCGACCCAGAAAAATATCCTACACGTGTAGAACCTTTGATGACAACAAAATGGGACCAGGAAGAACCTTACAACAATCTTTGCCCTATAGTTAGCGGCAGCACACGCTGCCTTACTGGTTGTGTGGCTACAGCTCTTGCGCAGGTGCTCAACTATCATAAGACACCTGAACATGGCTACGGCTCGCGTACTATTTATTACCCTCTTGGAGACCCTAATGGCACACCTGTTACAGCTAACTTCGGGGAGCATTACTACGATTGGGACAATATGCTTGATGAATATGTCTCTAACTATTCCGATGCAGAAGCACTTGCTGTTGCAACTCTCATGCTTGACTGTGGAGTTGCTGCAAAAATGCAATATGGCGGACCGAATGAAGGCAGTGGTGCCTATTCTGATGATGCTGCTGAAGGTATGCGGCAGTATTTCGGATTCTCTGAGGCCCGCTGTGTTCATCGTGACAACTTCAGCGATGCCGAATGGATGGACATGGTGTTCAACGAAATCTCTACAGTAGGCCCGCTCTATTATGGAGGCGACAACAACAGTTGGTTTAATCCTGGCGGACATGCTTTTGTTATTCATGGCTATCGTGAAGACGGAATGGTGTATGTCAACTGGGGATGGTCGGGAGACTCTGACGGATGGTACGACATCTCGCTGCTCGACCCTATTGGTTATGAGTTCAGCCGTCATCAAGACATGATTCTCGGAATAATCGGTGAGCCTAAGGTATATGAGGAACTGACGGTTAATCTCACGCAGGCTGGCATGCTTTCGTCGCAGATACCTGAAGAAAAAATCGGAACACTCGGCATTCTGAAGGTTACTGGCGACATCAATTCGTCTGACATAAGATACCTACGCATGCTTGCAGGACGCGACGATAGAGGCGAAAAGACCGAAGGAAAACTAACAGAGCTCGACCTGTCTGAAGCTAACATTGTTGCTGGCGGCCAGCCTTACCTTGTCGAAAATGGTGCCAGCATGACTACAACAGCCAACCAGTTGCCTGACAAAGCCTTCTATCAGTGTACTAATCTGCGCAGGGTGAAACTTCCTGCTTCCATTACTCACTACGGCTATGGCGCATTTGGCGGATGCAGTCGTCTCGACAATGTTGAGCTTCCAGCCAGCAGCAGTCAGGACTTTATGATTGAAGGCAATCTCATCTTGTCGAAAGACGGAACAGAGATAATAGCAGCATGGCCTATGAACAGCGGCGAGATAGAGATAGGCAAGACCGTTAGCACTATTCACGACTATGCTTTCTCAGGATGCGCACGCATCACTAAGTTGTCGCTTCCTTCATCTGTAACGCAGATTGGTCGCGGTGGCTTTGCTGGATGTAGCGGCTTGTCAGAACTGCGCACTGCTTCGCGCGATGTTCCTCAGCTCACAGGTGCAGGCGTGTTTGATGGAGTCCGTCAGGAATCTTGCTTGCTCTATGTGCCAAGCGGTTCAAAGACAAAATATCAGCATGCAGCTCAGTGGAAGGACTTCCGCAAGGAAAACATCATAGAGTATGGCACAAGCATCAAGGTGCGCAACGCTATTCGTTACTATGGAGAAGAAAACCCAGACTTTGGATATCAGATTCAAGGCGACATGGTTGACGGTGTTCCTGAACTTATATGCGAGGCAACTCCTTCTTCGCCCGCAGGCCGCTATCCTATCGTTGCTAAGCCTGGCACGATAACTAACGAAGTGGTAGACTATATTGACGGCTATCTGATTGTAAGAAAAGCGCCTCTCACCATACGTCTCAATCCTTCAGAATATACTCGCAGCCAGTATGATGACGACCCAGAGTTTACATTCGAGTACGAAGGATTCCTGCTCAGCGACAATGCTTCTTCGCTCGACTCTCAGCCTGTGGTGACAAGCACTGCTGTTGCCGACAGTCCTGAAGGAACCTACGAGCTAATCGTCACTTGTGGCACAGACGACTGCTATGAGATAACCTGCGAGAACGGAACGCTTATCGTTTCGGGTGTCAGTGCTATCAATTCCGTTGTGTTTGCCAATAGTCAGCCTGCCGACATCTACAGCATTGACGGAAAGATTGTCCGCAAGAATGCTACAACTGTAGAGGGATTGCCTAAGGGTATCTACATGATTAACGGCAAGAAGTATATCGTAAGATAATATTTAAGTCTATGAGCCTTTTAGGCTATAAGGTAGAATAGGTTTTGCATTGCATTGCTTCCCTTAAAGCCTAATAGCAAGACTACCATAATACCTTTTCAAATAAAAAAAGTGAAGACTCTTCATCTTGTTGGAGTCCTCACTTTTTTTAGTTCTATAAGCATGCAGGCTGGTTATTTCCCGTTCCCGTTAAGGTTAAAGTTCCCGTTCCCGTTAAAGTTAAAGTTAAGGTTAAAGTTACAGTTATCGTTCCCGTTGAGGTTATCTGATAACCTTCATCGTCTTTCCGTCAGCCGACTTGACTATGTTCAGACCTTTCGTCAGTCCATCAAGCTCCTTGCCTTGAATATCAAAGATTTTATCTTCTCCTTGAATTGAATGAAGATTCTTAATGTTTGTTGTATCTTTCTTTCTAAAAAGCAGAAGATTGGTAATGTTATTGCTGTAGTCAACTTTGAAATTCAGCCAAGACAGCAACATTCCTGGAGAGTTAATACAGCCTATGCCTTCAACAAGCTTCATACCATTATCCAGAATATACATCTTTCTTGAAATGCCATTGTTAACTATAGTATCACAAACCTCAGTGATGTATGGTATTTCGTTAGGATCAATCACTCCCAAACCACTGCAAACAGGTTCTCCGACAGTATAGTTATTAAAGTCGTACAGACAAAGATCCTTAATATCATAGCCAGGTTCTGTAAATGATGTATAAATAAATGGAGAAGTTATTTCAATATCTTCAAAGAGACCATACGCCGAACTATTGATATAGTTGATGTACTCTGAGATATCGACTGTTACCATGCCCGTATTAGTTATTTCCAAAAAGCTGAGCATAAATTTGGAATTGTCATTGTCAAATTCAATATTTTCGATATTCTCTAACATAGAATCATCATCTACGACATGCTTTGACATATATATATCTGCCTTTACGCTATTGTCAATTTGACGTGACAGTTCTTTAGTAAAGAATCGGTATAAAACTTTTTCTTTATGCCCATCCCCGTTTGATTTCTCAGAAAGATATATCCATTCTGCATCACTATCAAGCATATTGACACTCTGGGCTGACACTTTTGAAGACAATAATAACAGCAAAACAAAAATGAAAGATAATCTTTTCCTCATAATTTTTCCTCCGTTGCTTTAAATTCAACATCTGTTCCTAATTCGATGTTTGTTCCTGCATCTAATGTTATTTCTTTTGCAGAAACCACAATGTTTCCTTTTTCAAAATACACATCTCCAAAAGATTTTGTTGAAGTAACTTGTTACTTGGAGTGCCTACCATTGAAAGTGGACGTGCCATCATATCTTTTTCGTTTACTAATTTTATTTTAGTAACACCAGAAACCATCAAGTCCTTAGACATTGTCACATTACCGTTTGCTACTACTTTTACTTGCGCTGAAATGGCAGACGCAAACATTGCCATAATGGCTAAGCTGATTAGTTTTTTCATGTTTCCTTAATCTAACACTATAATGAATAGAAATGCTTTAATTCTTCAAGTCTGAAAGAAACAAGAAAGGATTAATTTGTTTATAAGCGTCACTAATAGAGTTTGTCGGAACGCAATATTCAAGGATTCGATTCTTGTCTTTATCAATCACGGATAAATAGTGATAAGATGTCTGACAGAAAAATATCCCCGATAGCATAGCCCAAGTTATATAATTTGAAGAGAATTTTTTCTCTCTAAAGAATCTGTCTAATGCTTTCTTCCTGTGCTTGGCATTCCGTGGTTCACCATAAATTATTCTGTTGCCTTCGATACATGTAATTTCATCTACCCCATTCAGTTTGCCATTTGCATCAGCAGATGCAACAAATTCATTGTATTTGTTCTTTTTTCTGTCATATATTACTACAAAATAATATTTGTTATTCAACGAATAGATCACTTTATTTCCTTTAAATGAATCAAATATTTGTAGCACTTCATCCGCCTTACAGTGGCTAACGGTAGCAATGCTGTCTGGCGTAAAAGTCCAATCACCAGCTGTATCGTTACCAACGCCAATGGACAGATTTAAAAGAAAGGCTAAAGCCAACAATATGATTTTTTTTATTTTCATGACTCTGAATTTAAAAGAGGTAATGCGTCGAATGGAGAAATAAATTCGAAGCCTGGGTGATTAGCTCCATTCCAAAGATCTATACCAAGTAACCTTCTAACTAAATTTTCTGCTCGTACACTATTTTCATTATTCGCTTGTAAGTCCAAACCAGCCATTAAAGCTATACGTTAACGTTAAAGTTAAAGTTCCCGTTCCCGTTATCGTTCCCGTTATCGTTCCCGTTGAGGTTATCTGATAACCTTCACCGTCTTTCCGTCAGCCGACTTGACTATGTTCAGACCTTTCGCCAGTCCGTCAAGCTCCTTGCCGTCGGATGAATATACCTTCGGAGATGCAATGGCTGATGATGAGGAAACCTCATCTATGCCTGCGATTGAAGGCTTGCCAAAATCCTTGTTGGTGAAGATAAGCTCATCGCCGTCATAGCATTCGCGCACGTTCTGAGTGCGAGGACTTATTACATCAAGCTGAAGAATATTCACAGGACCGTATTTACAGCCAATTCCCTCTACAATATATTCTTCATAACCAATTGCCTGCCTTTTATATCTTTTTCCGTAAACATCTATCGTGTCTGTCTCTACAACCTTAATCTGCTGGTCATTTGAAACATTATATTCTTCGCCAGCGTTCAGGGCAAAGTCATATACAAGGATTTCTTCTGAGTTAGGGAAAAGAGCAAACACCTTTTTGCCTTCCTGCCTTATGGCACATTCATATTTGCCATCCTCGTACATCTTCTTGTAGCTTACGTCATTAATCAGCGTGTCGCCTTTGATTTCTTCCGTACACATATATGTACCTTCACTCATTATTTCTACTTCACTAATCCACTTCCGTCCTTCCTGCACCATTACATCATGCTGTGCAGAAACACTCAGCAGCATGCCTGCTGCAAATGTCATTGTAAGAATTGTCCTTTTCATAATCGTTTCCTTTTTTGTTTTATAGTTGACATTTTATGTTTACCTGCCTGCAAAATTAGCTATAATTAAGGGAAAGAGCAAATAAAAACATGAGAAATAGTTGACATTTTTTTGCCGTTGCAACTGGCTGATAATGATTTAGTTGCTGAGATTTAAGCAAAAGTGCAACCAGAGTTTGTTAAGGAATTTCTTTTATTTTCTTGTCAAAAGCAGGGCTTCCTCCATCCTTATGAAATATTTTTTGCATTAAACAAGAGCGGACCTTGCTCATACGATCGGGAGGGGTAGCTGCTGCACATAAGTAAACTTACAATCTGAAACTTTCAAAATCAGCCCGATTTTTTGACGAAAAAAGTAAAAAATCTTGACAAACGAAATTTTAATTCTAGAGAAGGATTTTCCGTTTGGCACGAGGCGAAATGCAAAAATGTGTTTAATTGTTAATCAATCGGCTTAAACTATGTAAACAAACATAAGGAACGAAAAAGTGAAAGGTGTCCTTTCGCGATGCGAAACGTGGCATATCGCAGTGCGATATGTGGCATATTGCACTGCCAAAGGTGCCCTTTCACACTGCGAAAGATGCCCTTTGACTTTTTTAACAGTTATGAGTTTTTAGACGAAACGTATAATGCCTTGATATTGAACGATTTACTAAAAAGAGCAAGAAAGCGCCAAATACTCGCATATTTTGCAACTTCTTTTCGCTCGGTCGTAAATTTTTAAGTTATGGGCAGGTTTAGTTAATCAATTTTTTACCCAACTCGGCTCAGAAAATTGCAAGTTTTCCGCTCGGCAAAGACATAAAAAGGAAAACTGCTTTCAGATTGTTATCAGTTATGAGTTATGGTAACGGGAACGTTAACGTTAACTTTAATTCTTATTCCTTCATCTTTAATCATCCACGATGCCATTGCATCGTGTAGACATACTCCTCAGTCACTTCGTGACAGCTCCCCTAACTTAGGAGAGCAATTTCTTTATTTGAGTATTTTTGTTTAACGTTAACGGGAACTCATAACTCAACACTTATAACTCATAACTCATAACTCACATTCCTTAATCATTAATCCAGCATAGCTATGCTTTAAGAGATTGCAGCCCAGTTGATGTTGGTTTTTCTTAGAGCGTTGAGGCGATTCCAGAGCATGGCATATTCGGAATGGTTGCAGTCGGGATCGTTGTCAATTATCTTCTGAGCCTCGTTGCGGGCAAGTTGCACAATCTGACCGTCGCGTGCAATGTTAGCAATCTTCAGGTCGAAAGCCATTCCGCTTTGCTGTGTCCCCTCCAAGTCGCCAGGACCTCGCAGCTGCAAGTCGGCTTCGGCTATCTGGAATCCGTCGTTAGTCTCACACATTATGTCAATACGCTTGCGTGTCTCCTTCGACAGTTTCTGAGAAGTAACAAGTATGCAATAGCTCTGGTCGGCACCGCGACCCACTCGTCCTCGCAACTGATGGAGTTGAGACAGTCCGAATCGCTGGGCGTCTAATATGACCATGACAGAAGCATTAGGCACGTTTACGCCAACTTCTATCACAGTTGTTGCAACCAGTATCTGAGTGTCGCGCCGCAGGAATCGCTGCATTTCCGCATCTTTCTCTGCTGGTTTCATCTTTCCATGCACCTTGCTCAGGCTCATGTCGGGGAACACCTGCTTGAGATGTTCAAAGCCTTCTTCGAGATTCTGCAAGTCTATTTTCTCACTCTCCTTTATGAGCGGATAGACTATGTAGACCTGCCTTCCTTCCTTCACCTGCTGGCGTATGCCGTCGTAGAGCGAAGACTGCTGGTTGTTGTATCGGTGAATTGTCTGCACAGGTTTTCGTCCTGGCGGCAGTTCGTCGATTATGCTTACGTCTAAGTCGCCATAGATTGTCATAGCCAGGGTGCGCGGGATAGGTGTTGCAGTCATTACGAGAACGTGAGGCGGATTCTTGCTTTTACCCCACAGGCGTGCACGCTGAGCCACACCAAAGCGGTGCTGCTCGTCGATTACGACAAAGCCGAGCCGAGAGAACTGCACCGTATCTTCTATAATGGCGTGAGTGCCCACAAGAATCTGCACGCTGCCGTCGGCAATGCCATTGAGTACTTCGGTGCGGCGCTTGCCCTTGACGATGCCCGTCAGCAGTTCCACTCTTATGTTCATGCCTTCGAGAAACGATTGTATTGTGGCAAGATGCTGTTCGGCAAGAATCTCGGTAGGAGCCATGAGCGCAGCCTGATAGCCATTGTCTAAGGCTATGAGCATAGACATGAGTGCAACGAGAGTCTTGCCCGAGCCCACATCGCCCTGCAAGAGTCTGTTCATCTGCCGTCCGCTTCGCATGTCTTCACGAATCTCTCTTATCACACGCATCTGCGCACCCGTGAGAGAGAAAGGCAGGTTGTGGCGATAGAAAGTGTTGAACACATCGCCCACATGCTGGAAGATGTAGCCACGATAGCGTCGGCGCTGGTCGTTAGCATAGCGGAGAATGTTGAGCTGCACATAGAAGAGTTCCTCAAACTTCAGCCTGAGTCGCGCACGCTCAGAGTCTTTCGGGGTCTGAGGGTAGTGAATGAGCCTGATGGCATCATTGCGCGACAGCAGGTTTAGCGGACCTGTTATGAATTGAGGCAGCGTCTCAGGCAGAGTTTCCTCCATGCGTTGCAGCAGGCTTTTGATAATCTTCTCAAGAGTCCGCGACGTGATGCCCGTCTTCTTCATCTTCTCCGTAGTAGAGTAGTAGGGCTGCATACCCATAGTAGACAGTTCGATATTGTCGGTCTTGTCAATCTCAGGGTGAGCAATCTGAAACCTGTTGTTGAAGATGGTAGGTCTGCCGAAAATGATATATTGGGTTCGCGTGTCGTAGTTTTGCGTAATATATTTAGTTCCTGTAAACCAAACCAAATCCATTACGCCAGTGCCATCGGAGAAGTGGGCAACGAGTCTTTTCTTCCTTACTCCCATAGCAAACTCCTCAAAACTGAGTATTCGGCCTCTAATCTGAACAAAGGGCATATCGGCAGACAATTCGTTTATTTTGTAGATGCGGCTTCGGTCAACATACTTGTAGGGATAATATTCAAGCAGTTGACCCACCGTTTCGAGGCCAAGTTCTTCAGCGAGTATCTTTTTCCGTTTAGGACCTACTCCCGAAGTGTACTGTATGTCTTGCTCTAATATGCTGTGCATGATGTTAGTTTTTTAGTTTATAAGAACTTACAAACTCAAAAACTATTCAACACTCCTTCTCCGACAATCATGTCGAAGGGAGTAGTTATCTTGATATTCTCTCGGTTTCCTTCTACGGTGTGAATCTTGTAGCCTGCATGTTCAGCCACAGAGGCATCGTCGGTGAAGGCATCGCAATAAGGCTGACGATATGACTTCTTCAGCAGTTGTATGTCGAAGGTCTGCGGAGTCTGCACCAGTCTGTAGTCGTTGCGTGGCACAGTGCTGCCGTTGACATGGCGCAAGGTCTCAACAACAGGAGTGACGGGTATTGCAGCGCCATAGGTTTTAGCTGCATCATAGCAACTGTCTATGACCGAAAGGCTCACAAACGGGCGCACACCATCATGAATGGCAACCGTTCCTGCCTCGTCGTCGGCTATAAGAGCCAGTCCGTTGCTGACAGAATGGAAACGAGTCTCGCCGCCGTTGGCGAGTTGATAGTCAATATTGAAACCGTATTCCTTGCAGAGTTGCTTCCAGTAGTCTTGCTGCTCCTTAGGCAATACGAGTATTATCTTTAGTCTTTCTGAATATTCGCGGAAGCGTTCAATGGTGCGCATCAGTACAGGTCTGCCTCCTATAGGCAGAAACTGCTTAGGCACGTCAGAGCCCATGCGAAGTCCACGACCGCCCGCTACAATTATGACATAGTCGGTCATCATATAAAGTTTTTAACCAAACGAAAACTGTTTGCTTCCTGTTGTTATTCGCTCATCAGGTGAAGATAGCGCATGCCTTCGGCAATTTCCTGAGCAATGGTGTCGCCCTTGAGTGAACGCAGCAACTGATAGCCAAACGGCAGGGCTGCGGCAGGACCTTCGCCTGTGGTTATGTTGCCGTCAACGGTTACGAGTTCGGCAGTATAGCTTGCGCCTGTAAGAGTTTCTTCAAATCCAGGATAGCAAGTAGCATTGCGCTGTTTCAGCAGTCCGAGACCGCCAAGCACAAGCGGAGCAGCACAGATGGCAGCAATCTGTTTTCCTTTCTGGTTGTGGTCGAGCAGCAGTTGGCGCAGGCCTTCGTGCTCATTCAGATTGCTTGCCCCAGGCATTCCGCCAGGCAAGAACAGTATGTCGGCATCGTCGAAAGCACATTTGTCAAACAACTTGTCTGCCATCATCGTAACACCATGAGCCGAGCAAACATCGCGGCGACCCATTATGCTTACAGTCACAACCTCAACGCCACCTCTGCGGAGAATGTCTAACGGAGCGAGAGCCTCGATATCTTCGAAACCATCAGCGAGAAATTCATAAACTTTTGCCATGATTAGTAATGTTATTTCGTTAAAAAACTGTATTTTTGCAACTTGAAAGGTTGCGCTTAGTGTGGCAAAGATACGAAATGTTTCTCACATAATCGCATCAGAGAGTCAAAGTTTTTCATAAAACAAGCAAAAAAGATGTTGCAAACCCCTATTAGATTTGCCATTTTCGGCAATCAGTACCAAGCCCACAAGTCGGCTTCGCTGCAAAAAGTGCTGACTGTGTTGGATGCTGCTGGTGCTGAACTGACCATTGACAAAGAGTATGCCGACTTTCTTACGGGCAGCCAGAAGATAGATATTGGCAATGCTACCGTGTTTGAAGGAAACGACTTCGATGCCGACTTCGTCATTTCTATGGGTGGCGATGGAACGTTCCTGATGGTTGCCAATCGCGTGGGCAGCAAGCAGACTCCTATAATTGGAGTGAACATGGGACGATTAGGTTTTCTTGCCGACATCAGCCCCAATGACATAGACAGGGAGATAAAGACTATCTTGCGTGGCGAGTATTCTATAGAGGAGCGCACCGTTATAAGTGTTTTTGCCGACGGCAAGCCTCTTGTTGAAGATAATTGCGCACTCAACGACATTGCTATACTGAAGCGTGACGATGCCTCAATGATTACTATCGAGGCAGAGATAAACGGAGAGACGCTGACAACCTATGAGGCTGACGGACTTATAGTTAGCACAACGACTGGCTCGACAGCCTACTCATTGTCGGTTGGCGGTCCTATACTCGTTCCGCAGACAGGAATACTCTGTCTTACTCCTGTTGCTCCCCATTCGCTCAGCATCCGCCCTGTTGTTATTAGCGACACATCGAAGATAACGCTAAGTGTGGAAAGCCGTTCACATCAGTATCTTGTTGCCATAGACGGTCGCTCGGTTTCTTGTCAGGAAGGAACCAGACTGACTGTCAAGAAAGCAAACCATGTAGTGAAGGTTGTGAAGAGAAATGGACAGAGTTACTTCAAGACCCTGCGCGAAAAAATGATGTGGGGAGCAAAAGCGAAGATGTGAGTTGGCGAGCAAATAGGTTATTAGGTATATAAGTTTGGATAGTAGACTGTTAAAATATAAGAATATAAGGATATATACGTCTTATAAAGAAATAAATTATCAACCGTCAACCGAAGGCCACAGTTCGAGAACATTAGCTTGAGAGGGAAAGTAATTATAAATTATCAATTAAAAATAAGATGCGTTCAGAACAGAATAAGTACACTCTGAGGGAAATAATGAGATGGATGCTAAGGGCATGGAAGGGCAACTATTTGCAGGCTTCAATCAATGCTGCGATAGGCGTGCTCGATGTCGTTGTCAGCCTTACTCAGGTGTGGGCTGTGAAGAACGCTATCGACATAGCCTCTGGCCGCCATGAAGGCTCTATATATTGGGCTGTAGGCATCATGGGACTGCTTATTCTGGCTACATTCGCGCTTGGCATAAGCGGAACGTGGGTGCAGAACATTCTTGGCATTCGTGCGCAAAACAGGATGCAGCAGCAGATGTTAGACCGAATACTCCGCTCAGAATGGCAGGGCAAGGAGAAAATGCACAGCGGAGACATGATAAACCGACTGGAGAGCGACGTGAGCAATGTGGTTAACTTTCTCACTACAACCATTCCGAGTCTGCTTTCTACGCTTTGCCTTTTCGTAGGTGCCTTTGCCTATCTTTTCTCAATGGACCGTCGGCTGGCTATCATCATCGTTATTCTCATTCCGTTGTTCCTCATATTGAGCCGCGTGTATATCAAGCGTATGCGCCAATTGAACAGGAAGGTGCGCGAAGGCGACTCGCGCGTTCAGAGTATCTTGCAGGAAACATTGCAAAACCGAATGCTCATAAAGACTCTGGAGGGCGACGACGAAATGGTGGGCAGGCTCGAAGACACACAGAGCGAACTGCGCCATAGAGTGGTGAAACGCACAGCCTTCTCGGTGTTTTCACGGCTAATAGTGAATACGGGTTTTGCTTTCACATATCTTCTCGCATTCCTTTGGGCGGCGTTGCGACTAAGTGCCGACACGCTGACATTCGGAGGAATGACAGCTTTCTTGCAACTGGTGAACAGAATACAGTCGCCTGCACGACAAATGACAAAACTTATTCCTGCTGCTGTAAGTGTGTTTACTGCTGCTGAACGACTAATGGAACTTGAGGAAAATCCGCTTGAGGAACAAGGCGAACCGATATGGCTTGAGGGCTCATGCGGAATAAGATTCAGTAATGTCTCCTACGCCTATCCTGATGATAAAGAGAACGTTATAGACAATCTGAATTTTGATTTCAAGCCAGGAACGTGTACGGCTGTGCTTGGAGAGACAGGAGCGGGAAAGACTACGCTAATTAGAATAATAATGGCATTGCTCCATCCAAATAGCGGAGGCGTTACCATCTATAATAAAGAAAAGGAAAAGACCATATCGCCACGTCTTCGTTGCAATCTGGTGTATGTGCCGCAGGGCAATACGCTTATGAGCGGAACAATACGCGACAATCTTCGTCTGGGTAAACTTGATGCTACTGACGAGGAAATGAAAGAAGCACTCAGGAAGAGTTGTGCCGACTTTGTGTTTGAACTGCCAGACGGACTTGACTCTCTCTGCTCGGAGAAGGGCGCAGGTCTGAGCGAAGGACAGGCTCAGCGAATAGCAATAGCAAGGGCACTGCTGCGCAATCGCTCTGTAATGATTTTCGACGAAGCGACTTCTGCCCTCGATATGGACACCGAGCGGCAACTGCTCAACAATATTCTCGAATCAAGCGACAAGACTGTTATCTTCATTACTCACCGAATGGCAGTTGCCGATTATTGCAACGCTGTTCTGAAGATAGAAAGGAACAAGTGAGTTTGCTGTTTTTTTTAGTTTATGAGTTTCTTCGTTGAATAATAAGTTTTTTAGGCTTTATAAGTCATGCAAGTCTTGTAATATAATTGTTCTACACTTGCATCTGTTAACACAAAAGCTCAAAAACAAATAAACTCATCAGCGAATAAACTTCTTCTTTACAAAATCAATGCACTGGTCTATTAGTGGCAGACGGAATAGTTTTGCGAGTAAGAGATAGAGTAATGCACCCGCAATGATGCGCACTATGAGCAAAACAAAGAGTGGACTTATAGGTTTTGTTATGAAATATACAGCAAGCATTGAAGCAGCAGCTGTGAGCATATAAGGCAGAATGTCTGCAAGGACATGGCGCAGACGCAAGTCGGACAGTCGCGCCGCACTGTGCTGCCATACTCCGAGCCATGCAATATTAAGTATTGTATATACTACTACCATTGTCATTATTCCGTATCGGCTGCATCCTAATACTATGATTATCTGCAAAATCACTTGAGCGATGTTGCACCACATGTAGATGTCGGAGCGTCCGCAACTGACTACAAGGTTCTGGTATATCTTATAGAACGGCATGAAGGCTCCTCCAAGACACAACACTTGCAGCAGTGGAACAGCAGGTTGCCACTTTGCTGTGAGCAGGACAACGATGAACTCATCGGCTACGATGGCAAGTCCGAAGAGTGCAGGAAAGGCTGCAAGTGCAGTGAAGCGGAACATATTGCGCAGCACTCTGAGCTGTCGCTCGTGCTCGTTTCCTACTTCTACTAAGACTGGCTGGGCTATCTGTGCAACGGAGTCGCTTACGAAGGTGTAGCCCATAGTGTTCCACTTGAACGCCTGAGTGAAGTAGCCCACTATGCGTGCAGGAAAGAGACGGCCGAAGATAACAGTAAGGAAGTGCTGGCTGATGGTGTTTACGACTGTTGGTATCAGAATCTTATTGCTGAAACGGAACATTCTTCTGATAGGTTCAAACTCAAACTCGAATGTGGGATGCCATCGGGTGAAGTAGAATCTTCCGATGTTGTAGACCAGATTGAATATGACTTGCTGCCAAGCCAGACTCCAGTAGCTGTAGCCTTGCAGGGCAAGTATTATTCCTATTGTGCCAGAAACAAGCAGAGAGACTATCATTACTATGGCGCGTTCTTTCACCATGAGGTTTCTGAACATCCATGCTCCGTGAGCAATGCCGAGTGACGAGAGGATGAAAGAAAGGAAAACAAAGCGCGACAGCCATACGAGTTTTGGCTGATGATAGTAAGACGCTATCAGAGGTGCGCAGAAAAAGAGTATGGTGTAAATGATGAGGCTAAGCGAGATGCAGAACCAGAAGACAGAGTTGAAGTCGCGATGAGTAGGATTCTTCTGATTAGCCAATGTTGTGAAGAATCCGCTTTCCTGCAAGTTGTTAGCCAAGACGGTAAAGATGGTAATCATTCCGACGAGTCCGATGTCGGCAGGTGAAAGCAGACGACCGAAGATGATGCCGAAAACTACGTTGAGCATCTGTGTTGCCGCGCTTGTCAGCGTTCCCCACATTAGTCCTTTGGTTGCCTTGTCTTTTAATGATTCCACCTTGTTCGTTTATGAGTTTGTGAGCTTTTTGGCTTATTAGTTCCTTCAATTTACATGTTTCTTAGAGTTCATTATCCCATTGAGCTTGTGGAAAGCGTATCAACAGCCTGTCCAACTCATAAGCAGATAAACTCAAAAACTAATAAACTAAATAACTCATCATAAATTTATTTGCAAAAGTATGAATCTTTTGGCGATAATCAAAAGAAAATTAGTATTTTTGCATTGTTTAAACCTAAAAGAAAAAGTGAACGAAGCTAATAATCATAGCGAAACTGTGTTTAACACTGGCGAGACTGCTGAAAGCCTGCGCCGCGAATATAATCCCGATGGTTCTCTACTGCGCGAAGCACAGTTGCGACTTCTCGATATGCTTGATTATATAGATAAGGTGTGCCGAGAGCAGGGCATAAGTTATCGGCTTGACAGCGGAAACGTGATCGGTGCATTGCGACACGGAGGCTTCATTCCATGGGATGATGATGTTGATGTGGCACTTTCGTGGAGCGACTATAAGCGTCTGTGCCAGTATCTTAGCAGCCATCCGCATCCGCGCTACAAGTTGCAGTCGCCTGAAACCGACAAGGACTATCTTTATACTTGGAATAAGTTGCGCGATGTGAAAAGCCAGTATGTGATGAACTATCCTGAAGGCAGCAAAGACATGAAAGTGTTTGAACGGCAGAAATACAAAGGACTGCAAATAGACCTGTTTCCTTTTGAAGACCACATGCTGCCACGACTGCAACGGCTCGCGGGGAAACTGGCATGTGTTGCTGCTTTCGATATAGGCCAGGACTATCCACGACTGGGCAGGTTCCTGTTTAATTTAAACCGCCGCGTGTTCTTTCCGCTATTTCGCTTGGCAGGCAAGTTTATAGGAAAGGCAGATGTAGTGCAGCACTCCTATGGCACATGGTTCTATAAGCGATATAGGAAACAAGACATTGTTCCATACACAAAGGCATATTTTGAAGGACATTCTTATCCTGTGCCTGCAGATGCAGACGCATTTTGCCGCACCATCTATGGCGACTACTGGCAGCTACCGCCAAAGGAAAAGAGAGAATGGCATGCCGCAGACATTATCTATTTCGACTAATATTTTACTGGGAAAAGAAATTACTTCTCACGCAAGTGACGAATAACAAGTAATAATGGAACAACTACTTCACTATTGTTGGAAACACAGACTCCTGCCTGCCTATCCGCTTTCTACTACTGATGGCAGGAGCGTTGAGGTGATTGATACAGGACTGCATAATCATAACGATGGTCCCGACTTCTTCAATGCTAAGGTGAAGATTGACGGAACGCTTTGGGTTGGCAATGTTGAGATTCACGATTGTTCGTCAGACTGGTATCTGCATGGTCATCAAGACGATATCCACTATGACAACGTAGTGCTTCATGTCTGTGAGAGGGCCGACAAAGAAGTGAGGACAAAGAGCGGAAACACAGTTCCGCAGATGGAACTTGCAGTGCCCGACACCATAAGGATTAACTATGAGTCTCTGCTGAATGAAGATAAATATCCGCCATGCTATAAGGTTATTCCTGAATTGTCTAAGTTGACTGTGCATTCATGGATGAGTGCTTTGCAGACAGAACGGCTTGAGGAAAAGACCGAAGCAATAAGGCACAGGGTTGAGAAGTCTGGCGGAGATTGGGAAAAAGCATTCTTCATTACACTTGCCCGCAATTATGGTTTTGGCGTAAATGGCGATGCTTTTGAATATTGGGCAGAGCGTTTAGACCTTAGTGCAGCAGCCCATCATCGTGATGATGTTTTTCAGATTGAGGCAATCTTCATGGGACAGGCTGGCTTCTTAAATGAAAACAACATACCGCTAAGGCTGCGCGACAATGCGACGAGTGATGAGTATTATTGCAGGCTTCGTTCAGAATACCAGTATCTTGCACATAAATTCAGTTTGCAGGAGGTGGATTGCAGCCTGTGGCGCTTTCTCAGACTGCGTCCGCAGAACTTCCCTTACATAAGGATTTCGCAGTTGGCTAATCTTTATCATAGTCGCAGGTCGTTACTGAGTAATCTTTGTGAATGTACTTCGATAGAGCAAATAGAGGAACTTCTTGCTACTCATGTCACTCAGTATTGGGAATCGCACTATACTTTTGGCTCGCTAAGCAAGCGGAACACAAAGAAACTGTCGCAGTCATCGTTGCAACTGCTCATTATAAACACCGTAGTGCCGATGCTCTTTGCCTATGGTCGTCATCGCTCAGAAGAGCATTTGGTTGACCGTGCGTTTGATTTCCTTGAACAACTGAAACCTGAACAAAACAATATTGTTAGGATGTGGAAGGAGTGCGGTTTGCAGGTTGGTTCAGCAGGCGACTCTCAGGCTCTGATACAGCTGAAGCGAAACTATTGTGACCGACGTGATTGCCTTCGCTGCCGAATAGGTTTTGAATATCTTAAGAAAGGTAGGCGTGTAGACAAGTAGACGATTAGACAATTAAACTTAAAAAAATAAAAACATGAAAAAGTATATATTTGAGGCGGAAATGGAAGTACGCGACTATGAATGTGACATTGAGGGAATTGTGAACAATGCCAATTATATGCACTATATAGAGCATACACGCCATCTGTTTCTGCGTAGTCGTGGCGTTAGTTTTGCGGATATGCACAACAAAGGAATTGATGCAGTTGTGGCTCGTGTAAACATGCAGTATAAAGTTCCGCTGCGCTGCGATGATGTTTTCATCTCAAAACTTAATGTAGAGAAAGAGGGTATTCGCTACGTTTTCTATCAGGACATCTATCGTAAACATGATAATCAACTTTGTTTTCGTGCTAAAGTTGAACTGGTTTGCTTGGTTAATGGCAAGTTAGGCAATAGTCCTGAATATGACAGTGTCTTACTTTGACAATTGATAATTATTTTATCTATAGAGATTAAGTTCTCGAACTGACTATTGAAAATTATTATCTTATTTTTGAAGTTTAAATAAATATATAGATGAGTGAACTCGTTAATGCCATGATGTTGGCTGGCATGAGGCGCATTCCACTTTTAGCCAAGTTGCAACTCTATAAGCAACTGGGCTCTGCTACTGCTGTTGTCCAGAATAAGTCTGATATAAGAGCAGTTGTGCCTGATGCTACCGAGCGGCTTGCTGTAATGCTTAGAGAAGCAGAAGAACCACAAAGATGGGCGGAACAGGAATTGCAGTTCTGCATTGATAATGGGATAAAGGTGCTGACTTTCAATGATAGCGAATATCCTCAGCGGCTGCGCCAGTGCGAGGATGCTCCGCTGGTTATTTATTATAAAGGCACAGCAAACCTTAATCCTAAGCACGTTATAAATATAATAGGTACACGCCACAGCACAGTATATGGAAATGACTGTGTCCGCCGACTCGTTGAGCAGTTGCGTGAGTCTTGTCCCGATACACTCATTGTAAGTGGTTTGGCCTATGGCATTGACATCTGCGCACACCGAAATGCACTTGATAACGGACTGGAAACTGTCGCAGTCTTGGCTCATGGACTTGACGACCTGTATCCACACTGTCATCGCGATACAGCATCAAAGATGATTAGTCAGGGTGGACTGCTTACAGAGCATCCTACTCGCACGCCTGCTGACAAGAAGAATTTTGTGAGCCGTAATCGTATAGTTGCAGGTATGTCGGATGCAACAATACTCGTTGAATCGGCTTCTAAAGGTGGCGGACTTATCACTGCAAACATTGCACTGAGTTATTCGCGCAGCGTGTTTGCCTTTCCTGGCAGGGTTGGCGATGTATATAGTGAAGGTTGCAATAATCTTCTTAAGCATGGCAGTGCCGTTATGATTACTTCTGCCGACGACCTTCTGACGGAAATGTCTTGGGAAAGCGATAAGGCTATGGAGCAGAAACGAAAGACGGGAATTGAGCGTCAGTTGTTTCCTGAATTGTCAGCCGAAGAACAGACTATAGTGAATGTGCTGGCAAAAGAGAACGACCTGCAGATTAATCAGTTGACGGTTGATAGCAACATTCCTATAAATCGCCTTTCGTCTTTGCTCTTCGAGATGGAAATGAAAGGCATTGTCAGACCTCTTGCAGGCGGCATCTACCATCTGATTTGCTAATTATTTTAAAGGAAGGATAAATGAAAAACAGAGCATTGGCATGTCAACCAATGCTCTGTTTTTATTTTTTTTGTCTGCAAAGTGCAGATTTATAATCGTCTTATTACTTCTTGTCTACAGTCTGAAGCATCAGTTTTACTGCCTCTTCTATTTGGCGGTCGCGACCTTGCAGATAGTCTTCAGGCGAATTGTAGATGAGAATATCAGGATTAAGTTGCTGGTTTTCCTCATACTCGCCATTCATGTCTACGCATCCCACCTGTGGAATACCGTAAATCATCTGGCGGTCGAGCAGAGTCTCCCACCATACGGCAGTCATAGTTCCTGCAACTGGTGCTCCAACAAGTTTGCCAATGCCGAGAGTCTTGTAAACAAGTGGGAAACCGTGTCCGTTGCTATAGTCATCCTCGCAAATCAGTACGCATGAAGGCTTAGTCCACTTGTTCCAAGGGTCTTTGCCTACATAGTTGCCGCGAGGAACAAAACTTTGGTATTGCTTGCCGCTAAGCAGAGTGCAAAGGTCGTCGTGCAGCCATCCTCCGCCGTTGTGTCTGTCGTCTACAATGACAGCATCCTTGTTGCGGTTCTCATCGTTCAGAAGTTTTAAGAATACGTCGCGATAACTCTTGCTGTCCATTGCTTTAACGTGAACATAGGCAATTCTTCCGTTAGAGAGAGAGTCAACCATCTGCTTGTTGCGCTCAACCCAGCGTTTGTAGAGCAGGTCGTCTTGCTCGCCTGCGCTGATAGCCTTTACAACAACATCGCGTTCTTTCTTCTTTCCCTCGTCTACTATGGTCAGGCGAACACGTTTGCCAGCCTTTCCGTCGAGCATGTAGTTGTAGTCCTTGCCTTTAAGTATAGGCTCTCCGTCAATCTTCATAATGACAGTACCTGCCTTTATGCCTGTGTTTCTTGTTGCAAGAGGACCTCGCTTGATAACTTCTTTCACCTTCAGACCGTCGCCGTCATATTCGTTATCGAAGAAAGCACCCAGTGTGGCTGTGCGCAGTGATGCCCCTGAAGGATAGAAGCGTGCTCCAGTGTGAGATGCATTCAGTTCGCCAAGCATTTCAGAGAGCATGTCGCGGAAGTCGTAGCGGTTGTTTATGAATGGCAGGTAGCGCTCGTAAGCCTTCTTGTAGCCTTCCCAGTCAACACCATGTATTGTCTCAACATAGAATTTGTCTTTTATTGTTCTCCATACATGGTCGAACATGTATGCACGCTCTTCGAAAGGACGATAGTTGAAACGTGATTCAAACTCAATAGCCTTAGGGCTTCCGCTTGCCAAGTCTATCTTGTTGATTGTGCCGCGAGAAGCGAGGTAGAGGTTCTTGAAGTCCTTGTCTGCATGCAGTGTACCTGCTCCAGCGCCTTTCATTACTATCTCTGTCTTGTCAGCGCGAATCTCGTGTTTCCACAAGTCGTAGTCGCCCTCGAAACGTGAAAGGTAATAGAGTGTGTCGCCGCCAGGACTGAGAATAGCATCAGCCAGGAATGAAGAGTTTACTGTGAGTCGCATAACGCGGTCACGGCAATTGTCTAAGTCAAACTGCAAAGGCTTAACCTTTGGCTTCTTCTCCGACTTTTTCTTGCCTTTGCTGTCCTTGTCGTCATCGTCGTCTTTGTCTTTGTTCTTGTCTTTCTCAGCCTTCTGCTCGTCGTAGAGGGCTTTTTCTTCTTTCGACATTCTGAATTGCTCGTAGGCGTCAAGGTCGAAGAACATAATGTAAACGTCGTTTTCTGATCCCCAGCTTCCGTGACTGCGATATCCAGCCCTGTCGCTTGAGAAAATCATAGCCTTGCCGCCAAGAGCCCATCTTGCTTCTGATTCTCCATATCCAGACATAGTCAGGTCGTGAACCTCTTTGCCGTCAGCACTGACAAGTGCAACATCTGTGTTGTTCCATCCGCCTTTGCCAATGTATGGTGCCAGTAGCCAGCGGCTGTCAGGACTCCATTCAAACCATACGTCGCCGTCAGCATAAGAGAATACATACTTGCCGTCTAAGGCTGTATTCATCTTCTTCGATTTCAGGTCGAGCACACGCAGGGTTGCTCTGTTCTCAAAGAAAGCAATTTTCTCTCCGTCGGGGCTGTATTTAGGAAGAAGTGCTGTCAGTTCTGTCTGTGTCAGTCTTTCCTCTTCGAGTTCAGTGGCGTAGGTGAAATTCTTTTCGTCTTTGTTCTTTATCTTACTTTCGTAAATCTGCCATAGGCCGTTGCGCTCAGAAGCGTATGCAATCTTCTTTCCGTCGGGAGAGAAGCAGATGTTTCTTTCTTCAACAGGGGTGTCAGTGATTTGCTTTGTTGTGCTGTAGTCAAGCGATGTTGTATAGACATCGCCATGCAGGATGAAAGCAATTTCCTTGCCATTAGGTGATAGTGCAATCTCTGTTGCGCCAGTGCGCAGAGTCTGACGAATCAGTTCGCGCTCACCTCTGTCGGTGGTAATGATAACGTCAAGTTTCTTAGACTGTCCGCCTTTCTTTATTGTGTAAATCTCTCCATCATAGGCATAGCAGATTGTTCCGTTCTTTGCAACAGAAAGGAAGCGTACAGGGTGGATTGTGTGGTTAGTCAGCTGCTGCTTTCTTCCCCCGCTTATAGAGTTTTGATAGACATTGAACGAACCGCTTTCCTCGCTTAAATAATAATAGGTGTGTCCGTCAGCATCCCATCTTGGAGTGCGGTCTTCACCATTAAAGTCGGTCAGCTTAGTGTATTTTCCGTCGCTTCTCAGCCAGATGTCGCGAGTGATTGGCGACTGGTGGTGCTTGCGGAAAGCATCCTCATATCCCTTCATGTCATGGTAGAGTACGTCGCCATTGGCTGGGTTTATGCAAATGTCTTCCATTGGCAGTGCAGAATAGAGTGTCGGGCGTGAAGCGTCAGTCGCCACGCTGTAGACCTGAGGCTGAACACCAGAAGGGAAGATGATGCTTTCTGGTGTAGGCATTATAGCGCAGAGATAGAGCACATGGTCGTTGTCTGCGAATGTCATAGGAATCTCAGTGTAGCTTGCTGTTGTCAGTCGGCGTGCTTCTCCGCCCCAGCGGTCCATCAGATAGATGTCTAAACTGCCTTCGCGGTCGGAAGCAAAAGCAATCTTCTGTCCGTCAGGACTCCATACAGGATAGGCGTCGTAGGCCTCATTGGTTGTCAGCTGTCGTGCAGGACCACCTTCAGCATCCACTGTGTAGATGTCGCCTTTATATGAAAAAACAATGTCTTTTCCGTCGGGTGAGATTGAACAGTGGCGCAGCCATAGAGGTGCTTCTGCCGCACTTGCCATTAGTGAAATAAAAAATGAAATAAATAAAGCGAATTTCTTCATATTATTGTTTTTTAAAAGTTATGACTGCAAAATTATGAAAAAATAATGAATAATAAACCATATATGACTAAAAAGTAGACGAGTAAACAAACTAATACATTAATCCTTATTCTTTAATCCTTAATCCAATACAACTACGAACTATATTTAATACAGTCAACTATTAATATAATTCTTCGTAGACATATCATAATATAATGCCTCAAGTTCTTGCAGAGTAAGTTTCTCTATAGAGTGCCCGATTATGCGGATAAGTTCCTCGCGCCTGTATTCTTCAGACTGGCTGATGTTTCCAAAGTTTGGCATATAAATTTTGTTTTTGTGGTTATTCTTCTTTTATGTCGTCACGCCACCAGAAGCGTTGCAGGTCGCTTATGATGTCGTCATAGTCCTTCTTCGTGAAAGTCCCCTCGCCCATCATCATTATAGTATATTCTATTCCGCTGTAGGTGCGATAGACGTTAGTGTCTCTGAAACCATTGCGCAGATAGAAACCATGTCGGCGCTTTCTTTGTTCCATGTTGTTGCATACCTGCTTAGGCGACTCCATGTCGAGAATGTTTGCGCTGTCCTTGTAGCGTTCAATCAGGTGAGTAAGAATATTCTGCCCATAGCCCTTTCCGCGCAGTTCGTCGCATACGGCAAAATACCAGAACCAGTTAAACGGCTTGCGAGGGTAGACTATCGTAAAACCCACCAACATCTCCTCTTCATAGTATGCCATGAAGTCGAGCGGCATCTCGTCAACAAGCCTCATCAGGTCGTCCCATCCTATTTGTTCTTCCTCAGGAAAAGCCGTCTGGTAGAGCTCCTTTATCTTATCGTCGCCGACACTGCTGCTGGTTATCTTTCTCTCTGTCATGATTGATTGGATAGAATTAGTGCGACAAAGTTAATAATAATTCCTCATATTCATGCAATAAAAATCTTTCAGATTGAAAGCAGTTTTCCGTTTCTTGCTGTTGCTGAGCGAAAAACCTGCAATTTTCAGAGCCGAGTTGGGTAAAAATTTGATTAACTAACCCCGCCCATAACTTAAAATTTTACGACCGAGAAAAATAAAGTTGCAAAATATGCGAGTATTTGGCGGCTTTTCGCTGTTTTTATTAAATCGTTCAATATCAAGACATTATACGTTTCGTTGTAAAATACATAAGTGTTAAAAAAGTCAAAGGGCATCTTTCGCAGTGTGAAATGGCACCTTTGGCACTGCAATATGCCACATATCGCAGTGCGATATGCCACGTTTCGCATCGCGAAAGGACACCTTTCACTTTTTCATTCCTTATGCTTGTTTACATAGTTTAAGCCGATTGATTAACAATTAAACGCTTTTTAGCATTCAACCTCGTGCCAAACGGAAAATCGTTCTCTAGAATTAAAATTCCGTTTGTCAAGATTTTTTACTTTTTTCGTCAAAAAATCGGGCTGTTTTTTGAAGTTTCAGTTTGTAAGTAGATGAGTAGACGAGTTGCTGTTGCGGTGAGCAGTGCTGACCATAGTCGTTCTTAAATAAATGATGAGTAAAGATATATATTCATAGACTCGTTTGCATATAAAAAAAACAGACCATAAATCCTGTCGCAGGGTTTATGGTCTTTACATGAATAATCGGTATTTTTTGTAGAAATCAACTATATATTTTAATTGTTCTTGTGTTGGATAAAAATTTTGTTTTTACTAACCTTTTATGAGAAAGTCATTTAACCTTTAAAATTTGAAAACTATTTGCTTATGAAAAAAAGTCCGATATATTCTTTAATTTTATGTTTAACTTTAAATTGCGGAAAATCGTTGGTTTTGATTTCCGCATGCAAAAGTAAGATATAAAAAAATATTTAACAAGAAAATATGTTGGACAAAAGTTGGACAACAGTGTTAAAGCCCTATTTTAGGGCATTTTGCGACTGTTAGATTGTTTGTTTTTTTTAGTTTGTGAGTAAATAAGTTTATGAGTTTTTAAGTTAGTAAGTTTTTTTTGAATGTATTATTTTTTTTGTTTCATGATAGCGGTTATAAGGTCGTGAGTCTGATAAAAGAAATATAATCTCAGAACCTTATAACCTCAAAAAAATGATAATCTCAATTATTCTTCTTCACCAAACAGTGTGGCTGACGTGCTGCCAGTGATGCGTACTTTTACGGTTTCACCGATGTGGTGGTTGCCTTTGTTGAACACAACCATCTTGTTCTGCTCATTTCTTCCGCATAATTGTTCGCGAGATCTCTTTGAAAATCCTTCTACGAGAACTTCAAACACTTTGCCTTCATCTTTCTTGTTTTGTTCAGCCGACATCTGTGTCTGCAGCTGAATGAGCTCTGAAAGGCGGCGCAACTTCACTTCTTCGCTCACGTCGTCGGGCAAATGGCGTGACGCGTATGTGCCAGGACGCTCTGAATACTTAAACATGAAAGCAGAGTCGTAGCCCACTTCGCGCATCAGCGACAGCGACAACTGGTGGTCTTCTTCCGTCTCGCTGTGATAACCCACGAAGATGTCGGTTGTTATTGCGCAGTCTGGAACAATCTTTCTTATGGCTTCAATGCGGTTCATATACCACTCGCGGGTATATTTTCTGTTCATCAGTTTCAGTATTCTGTCAGAACCGCTCTGCACAGGCAGGTGAATATGCTTGCAAACATTCTTCATGTCGGCAATGACATGAAGCGTCTCGTCGCTCATGTCCTTTGGGTGTGATGTGGTGAAGCGCACCCTCATTTCGGGTACTGCTTCGGCAACCATGCGCAGAAGTTTTGGGAAAGTTATAGCCTCTCCGTTCTCTTTGTTCTCAAATCTGTATGAGTTTACGTTCTGCCCCAGCAGTGTAACCTCCTTGTAGCCACGATCTCTCAGGTCTACAACCTCTCTCAGAATACTCTCGACATCGCGTGAGCGCTCTCGCCCGCGAGTGTAGGGAACGATGCAGTAGTGGCAGAAATTATTGCATCCGCGCATGATGCTCACAAAACCTCCAATCTTCTGTCCGTGAAGTCTTGTAGGCACAATGTCTCGATAAGTCTCCGTTGTAGACAGTTCTATGTTCATAGCCTTGTGTCCTGTCTCAGCCTGGGCAATCAGGTCGGGCAGCGAGAGATAGGCATCTGGTCCAGCCACGAGGTCTACATGATGGTCGTTGAGCAAATCTTCCTTAACTCTTTCAGCCATGCAGCCCAACACACCTATAATAATAGGTCGTTTCTTTCTGATGCTGTTCAGTTCTTCAAGTCGGTGATAAATTTTCTGTTCAGCATTGTCGCGTACAGAGCAAGTGTTAAGGAACACTGCGTTAGCCTCTGCAAGGTTCTCTGTTGTGTCGTAGCCAGCCATTTTCATAACCGAAGCCACCACTTCAGAGTCGGCAACATTCATCTGGCATCCGTAGGTTTCTATGTAAAGTTGTTTCATTCTAATATAGTGAATTTTGCGCTGCAAAGGTACGATTAAGTGGGAACAATACAAAATAAAAAAACTTTTTTAATATTTATTGTCATGCGCAGGCTGTCCGTGTGTCCTTTGTCTCGCAAGAGCTTGTTGGAAGTCTTTCCCAAACTTTCTCCAGTCGTTGGCAGGAAAGACTGAGATTGTTCCATTACTGAGCGAGCTATCTGAAACAATCTCTTCAACGATGGGATTATCTATTGATGAAAGGAAATGCGCAATATGTATGCTTGAATAATCGGGAATGCTGTTTTCATATAGCAACTTTCAATTTAAGAACAGGCTTTTATGTTCATTTCTGCATGCCTATGTCGGGCAGAAAAACAAGAAAACGCTTTCAGGTTGTAAGCAATATGACAACCATCTGCACTCTTTTACATCAATAAGCAGATAAAATCAAGAAAATAAAGGACTTTAAAGTGCAGAAACTTACAGTCTGATAGGCGCGTATTTATAATAAAATCAGCCGAAAAACAACTTTTCTTTTGTAGTCTTAATAAAAATATGTACCTTTGCACCATTAAATTGTTTTAGATATGGCACTACTCATTTACAATACGTTAACAAGGCAGAAAGAACGTTTTGAACCACTCAACGCCCCTAATGTGGGCATGTATGTCTGCGGACCTACAGTCTATGGCGACCCACATCTGGGCCATGCACGACCAGCAATAACATTCGACATCGTTTTCCGCTATCTCACTCATCTCGGCTATAAGGTGCGCTATGTGCGCAACATCACCGATGTAGGCCATTTGGAACATGATGCCGACGAGGGCGAAGACAAGATTTCGAAGAAAGCAAGGCTCGAACAGCTTGAGCCTATGGAGGTGGCTCAATACTACACCAACCGCTATCATGCGGCGATGGATGCTTTAGGCGTGTTGAGACCAAGCATAGAGCCACATGCCACAGGACACATCATTGAGCAGCAGCAACTTGTACGCAAGATATTAGATAATGGCTTTGCTTATGTGTCTAACGGCTCTGTATATTTCGATACCGAAGCCTACAACAAGCAGCATCGCTACGGAGTGCTTTCGGGCAGAAACCTTGAGGACGTGAAAGACGCTTCACGACAACTCGACGGAGTGGGAGAGAAACACCATCAGGCAGACTTTGCCCTCTGGAAAAAGGCACAGCCAGAGCACATCATGCGCTGGCCTTCGGAGTGGAGCGACGGATTTCCTGGCTGGCACTGCGAGTGTACGGCAATGGGAAGGAAGTATCTCGGCGACCATTTCGACATTCATGGCGGAGGCATGGACCTTGTCTTCCCACACCACGAATGTGAGATAGCACAGGCTGTTGCTTCACAAGGCGACCAGATGGTTCACTACTGGATGCACAACAACATGATTACCATCAACGGACAGAAGATGGGTAAGTCGCTTGGCAACTTCATCACTCTCGAACAATTCTTCACAGGCAATCACGAGAAACTCGAAAAGGCATTCTCGCCTATGACAATACGTTTCTTCATCCTCTCTGCTCACTATCGCGGCACGGTTGACTTCTCTAATGAAGCGCTTCTTGCAAGCGAGAAGGGACTGGAACGACTGCTCAACGGACTGCGTGACCTTGAGCGTGTTCAGGCTTCTAAGCAGACTGACAAGGAGACTGAGGCAATGGTCAAGTCGCTGCGCCAGAAGTGCTACGATGCCATGAACGACGACTTTGCCACACCGCTTGTCATAGCCAACCTGTTTGAGGCTTGCTCTACTGTGAACAAGATACTCGACCATAAGGCAGCAATATCTGCCGACGACCTTGAAGAACTGCGCTCAACCATGCATCTCTTCGCCTTCGATATTCTCGGACTTCGCGACGACCACTCATCGGGCAGCGACGCTCGCGAGGAAGCCTTCGGAAAGGTGGTAGACATGGTGCTAGACCTCAGAGCAAAGGCAAAAGCAAACAAAGACTGGGCTACGAGCGACCGCATACGCGACGACCTTGCTGCTGCAGGATTTGAAGTGAAAGACACTAAAGACGGTGTCACCTGGAAGTTGAATGTCTAAGTCTCTTTTAGAGATTGTGAGCTATGGATTTTGATGTGAGTATCTATAAGCAAATAAAGTATCCATGATTGAAATAAGCGAAAACCGACTTAAAAGAATCGTTATCACAACTATCATTGTGTTAGCTATACTTGCTGGCACATTGTTTCTGGCTACACGCTCTACGAGTAATGAACAGATGAGGCAGAGACACTTCACCCCCGAACAGGAACTGGCATACAGCGAGCAGATTGACAGCATTGCAGCCCATCTTGAAGACAGTACGAAGGTGGTGGCGCGACTGAGCAACGAAGTGCAGTATGGTCTCATCTATATGCGGGCGGGCAGAATATTCATCTACGATGCTGTAGAAAACCAGACGACGGAACTTGAGCCTACTAAACTGAACGTGGCTGCGAGAGTGAGCCATGCCGACGGAGGAATACTCACGGCTAAGGTCGATGCTGACGAGAACTACCTTCTCATGGTGGCAGCCACAGGCTCGAAGGATACGGAGAGAGGACTCTATCGCTACGACATATTGCGCAAGAAAGTGAGTGTGCTGGCTATCGGTAAGGTTGAGCCTAACGGCAGTGGATATATTGTTTATGAACGCGACTTGGAAATTCACTTCAACTCTATGGGCGACAAGATTAGTGAGATGATTCACACCAGCAGTTTCGATGAGGGTGAGGGTGAAGACTCTGAAGAGAAGAAACCTCAGAAGCGCCGCCGCTCAGAACGTCAAGAAGATGAGTCTGCAAGCAACAACTCTGAAGAAAGCAGTCCTGCAGAAACGCATAACGCAGAGCCTGCTCTTGAACCGGTGCCAAGACTTGACTAATATGTTTTAGTTTTTTAGTTATGGGTGTTGAGTTATTAGAACGGGAACTTTAACTTTAACCTTAACTTTAACTGTCAACTAAAACAACTATGCACTATGAACTATGCACTATATTAAGCTTGTCAACTTACTCATTAATTAACTAATGACAAATGAGCAGATAAAGACATTAATTTTGCTTGTAATAGCCTTTATTGCTATTCTGGCTTATGCTATTCAACCTACGAAATGGGCTTTTGCAGGATTCCCTATGGAAAAGCTCAATATTCCCTTTTGTTCTGTTTCCGATTCGTCTGCAAGTGGTGCCGATTCTGCTGCTAATGCCTTTGCTAAAAATAAACCAAACGTAAGCAATGAGCACTTGCAACCAACCGACACAACAAGCCAGACGGTATTGTTCATTGGCGACTCAATGATTGAAGGACTTGCCCGAAGGTTTGCTCACTATGCAGAAGGCAACGGACACAGTCTTTTTGCTGTAGTCTGGTATGGTTCTACTACAAAGAGTTGGGCAGAGACTTCCACATTAGACCATTTCATAGAACTAAGGAAGCCAACATTTATCGTGATTTGCTTAGGCAGCAACGAGTTGTTTGTTAACGACGTAGAGCGCAGACAGTCATACGTTGCAACCATAAAGAAGAAGATAGGCGACATTCCATATATATGGATTGGCGCACCCGACTGGAAAGGCGATACTGGCATTAACGACATGATTCAGAAAGAGGTGGGACAGTCGCGCTATTTCGACAGCCGCCAACTCGTCATAAAGCGCGGCAAAGACAATATTCATCCTACATTCTCGGCAGCTTCGCTTTGGGCTGACAGCATAGCACAATGGATGAGTAGCACGAGAACTCAGCATCCTATCGTTATGGAACAGCCGTCGAATAGTGATGCCAAGTGCAACTTTACGCTGCTGCAACCCAACTTTGAGGGATATTAACAAGACCAAAACAAATGGAACAACTGCAAAAAATACTTTCAATGCTTGTGACTGCTGATGAGAACTGGACTTTTCTCAGCCTGCAGTTCTTTGCGCTCTTTCTGCTGTTCTATTTGTTTTTCATCATCCTCTCTCCTGCAAAGCGCGTCTACAGAAAGATTTATGTCGTAGCATTCAGCCTGTTTTTCGCCTACAAGGGCGGAGGACTATGGTTTCTGCTGCCAGCCATAACCGTTGTTTCGTGGTTGCTTACTCGGCTCATGGGCAGGGCAGAACACAATAGGCGGTTGTTGTGTTCTATTACGATTATAGTCACTTTGGCTCCGCTTGTCGCATTGCGCTATATTCATTCCAGCCTTCTTATACCTATCGGTATCTCGTTCTTCACGTTGCAAGCCATAAGCTATACTGTCGATGTCTACCGCAAGAAGTTCCGCAACGATGCCTCTTTCGTTGACTATTCCTTCTTTCTCACCTTCTTTCCACTGCTACTTGCAGGTCCTATAACCCGTGCCGAAGTTCTTATTGGCAGCGAGTCCAACGATAAGAAAAAACAGAGCAGCGATGAAGGAGAAAGGCAGATGCTTGTATCCACAGGTTTGTGGCTCATCATTGTGGGTATAATAAAGAAGGCAGCCATAGCCGACTACATAGCCCAATATAACGACATGGTGTTTCTCTCGCCAGAAACATATAACAGCGTAGAGGTTATTATGGCAGTGTTGGGATATAGTTTGCAGATTTTCTTCGACTTCTCAGGCTATTCCGACATGGCAATCGGACTTGCTGCACTGATGGGTTATCAGTTGCCTGCCAACTTCCGCCAGCCTTACCAGTCGCTTAGTCTGACCGACTTCTGGCATCGTTGGCATATTGCCCTTTCCTCATGGTTGCGCGACTATGTGTATATTCCGCTTGGAGGAAACCGCACTCACAGGCTTAAGCATTATTTCAACATCGTCATCACCATGCTTGTTGCTGCACTATGGCATGGCTCTACGCTGATGTTCATGATTTGGGGAGGTCTTCATGCCGTTGGACTTATTGTCAACAAGGCATTCAGTCCGTTGCTGAAAGGACTGAAAAACAGTGTGCTGTTCAACGCCCTGTCTTGGCTTCTAACCTTTGTTTTCGTAACTTTCGCATGGATTTTCTTCCGCAGTCCCGACATAAGTCATGCTGCCCAGATGATTACTTCAGCGTGCAGTTTTGTCTCAATAGTCGACATCTTCATGTTTGTTCAGGCTCGCGGGACATTAGTTGTGGTAATGTTTTTAGGAATACTGCTGCTGACTGTTCGCGGAAGTCATGCCGACTGGATTGCAAAAACGTTCTGCAAGATGCCTTTCTTGCTTAAGTTAATCATCTTCATTGCTGCCGTACAACTTGCCATTAACAGCAGTAGCGGAACGATAGTTCCTTTTATTTATAGTCACTTCTGATGCCCTTTTGCCTCAGAAACACAAACAAACCAGATTATAGTTTTTGTTTTTTTTACCTTTTCTCCCTTCTACTTTTTCATATTTTCTACTCAGAATGTGGAAAAATATAATTACCTTTGCATGCAGATGTTCTATAATTAACCCTATTTGATATATGAAATATAGCAAGATATTCCGACTATTAGCATTGCTGGCTGTGGCTGTCTTTTCGCTAAATGCTGCGGCTCAACAATATAGCGACGACGAAACTGACGTGTTGATGAATCAGGTTCAGCGTGAACTGAACGAAGGTGGCGACGACGGAATCCAGCGACTCTTTGCTGCTGTTAAGCGAAACGACTTCGGCAACTGGTCAGTAGACCAGCAGACCCGATGCTTTGCCTTGCTGACTGTTGCAGCAGGCGACGGGAAAATAGACAAGCATTCGTGGAAACGCTTAGCCGACTCCGACCCTCTCTTGAAGAAACAAAGGAATTCGGCAGATGCCATTCTTGCTGTCTGCGACTTGATAGAGAGTGGCAATGGCGTGCCAGAGCGTCCGCAGGTTGCATTCAGTCTTCTGAAAAACCTGATGTCGCAGAAGACTTTCCACCCCGCAGCAGCCTATGAATATGCCTGCATGCTGCTTGACGGATATGGCACTCAGCCCGATGCAGCAACGGCAGTCAATCTGCTTATTAAGTGTGCAGAGGCTGGATATAAGCCTGCTTTGCGCGAACTCTCGCTTGCCTGCAAGGAGCAAGGGCTTGTGGTTAACGACAGTTATTTGCAGTTTCTGATGCGTGAGGGCAATCACTACGATAGTTTCAACCGTCTGAAAAACGGATTCATACAAGTGGAACGCGATGGCAGACACGGCGTGATTGACCGTCAGGGTAAGATAATTGTAAGTCCATTATACGACCGTCCTGTATATCTTGAGACAGAAGGACTCACCGAAGTGGAGCAGAACGGCAAGTTCGGTTTCATCAATGAGCGAGGCGATGTGGTTATATCTCCGCGCTATCTTGCTGCAACAGAGTTCAGAGAGGGACTTGCAGTTGTATATGACAGCGACGGATGGGTTATTCTCGACAAGGCAGGTAATGAACGGATGATAGATAATTTCGATGCAATAAGAAGTTTCTCAAACGGCAAGGCTATAGTTACTCTCAAGTCGAAGAAGGGGGCTATAGACAAAACTGGAAAGATTGTAGTTGTTCCTCAATATGAAGACATGGGCGACTTCGGTTGCAACATGGCTGCTGTAAAGAAAGGTTCTAAGTGGGGATATGTTGACGACAAGGGACAGCTCGTCATTCCATGTCGCTACGACCGTGCCGAGCCTTTCGTCAATCCCGACAAACCTTTCGCACTGGTTGTATATAAGGGTAAGGAAATGTGCATCGACAAGAAAGGAAAGAAAAAGAAAATTTAGTTTGCGCTGACGGTGAATGGCGGTGCAGATAAAACAACAATACAGAATATATGCCTATAACTAAAGAAAAGTCAGACCTTCAATACTGGGAGAAAAACAAGGTTAAGGAACCTCGCCACTATAAGGTGATAATGCACAACGACGACTTCACTACTATGGATTTTGTCGTTATGGTGCTTAAAGTAGTTTTCTTCAAGGATAATGATGAGGCTGAAAAGATAATGATGCATATTCATAAGAATGGTGAGGCTGTCGTAGGAATCTACTCCTACGATATGGCTGCATCAAAGACTAATCGTGCAATGAAGATGGCTAAGCTGGCTGGATTCCCGCTTAGGGTTACTTTTCTTCCAGAGTAACCTCACCACATCACCACCTAACACATTTTTTATGGCTGAAATAAAGAAAACAACCGATTGCTCAATTGTTCTTAAAGGTGCACACGATATGTCCCATGACATGCACCATGAGTTTATTGTTCCCGAACATCTTCTTTTGTCTATATCTCTACTGCCTGTTTTTGAATGGGTAGCATCGCAGTATTTCTCTTTAGATGAGATGAAAGATGAGACTTTCAAATACTTAAACGGGCTTGAACGAATAGATAAAAACACCGAATATGAGCCAGAACCTTCTGTGCAGATGAATACTCTGCTCAACGTAGCCGTGCAGCAGATGATGGCTTCAGATGTAGACACACTCGGAATCCCCCATCTCTTTAATGCCATGACCGCACTTGAAGACTCATGGGCTAACTACATAATTCAGAAGGTTGTTGGCGATAGCTATCCCGAAGTGTTGTCTTCGCTCATAACAGCCTATAATTCTATCCCCGAAGATATTAAGGAACTGCCTTTAGAAGATGTTGAAAACATTGTCAAAGGCGATGCCGACTCTGCTGCTGATGCAACTTGGCAGAAACTGGTTACTTGTCTTAATGATACTGTTGAAAACCGCAATCCTCTCATCGGCCGTGAAGAAGAAATAGCACGCACCATTCAGGTTCTTTGCAGAAAGGAGAAAAACAATCCTCTGCATGTAGGTCAGCCTGGAGTAGGCAAGACAGCAATAGTCTATGGTTTGGCAGACAGGATAAACAAGGGTTATGTGCCTGAGCGGCTTCGTAATTGCAAGATATACATGATGGATATGGGCACCATGATTGCAGGAACTCAGTATAGAGGCGACTTTGAGAAACGAATGAAGCTTGTGTTAGACGGTGCAGAGAAAGCGGGCAATGCCATCATCTACATTGATGAGATTCACAATGTGGTGTCGGCTGGTGCTGTCAATGGTGGCTCTCTCGATGCCTCAAATATGCTGAAACCATATCTCGAAGGCGGAAAACTGAGGTTCATCGGTTCTACAACCTACGATGAGTTTAACCGTCATTTCTCAAAGAGCAAGGGACTGGTGCGCCGTTTCCAGAAAATAGATATTGCCGAACCTACCATTGAAGAGAGCATAAAGATTGTGAAAAGGCTGAAAAGCAGGTTTGAGAAATATCACAAAGTGAAGTATAACGACAAGGCTGTCAGGTTTGCTGTTGAGGCTTCTGCTAAGCATATTACCGACAGATTCTTGCCCGATAAGGCAATAGACCTTATTGATGAGGCTGGTGCTTACCGCGAGATTCATCCTCTCGACCAGAAGACACAGACCGTTGATCAGAAACTCATTGCCAGTATTCTCGCCAAGACCTGTAAGGTTGATTCTCTCTCAATGGACGACAAAGGCAATGAGCAGCTGTTTAACCTTGAGAGCAACATGAAGAAACTCATCTACGGACAAGACATGGCAGTAAGGCAGGTGGCTGAATCCGTGCAGATGGCTAAGGCTGGTCTGCAAGACGACGACAAGCCTTTGGCTTCGCTTCTGTTCGTAGGACCTACAGGAGTGGGCAAGACCGAAGTTGCCCGCGTGCTGTCAAAGGAGATGAACATGGAACTTGTGCGCTTCGACATGAGCGAATACACAGAGAAACATGCCGTTGCCAAACTTATTGGTTCGCCTGCTGGCTATGTAGGCTATGAGGATGGAGGACTGCTTGTTGATGCTATACGCAAGTCGCCAAACTGTGTTCTTCTGCTCGACGAGATAGAAAAAGCCCATCAGGATATCTACAACATACTGCTGCAAGTGATGGACTATGCCCGACTTACTGACAACAAAGGACAGAAGGCTGACTTCCGCAATGTGGTGCTGATAATGACTTCAAATGCAGGCGCACAGTTTGCTTCGCAGGCATCGGTGGGTTTCACAGGCGGAATATCGGCAGGCGAGGCAATGCTTGCTCAGGTTAAGAAGACTTTCAAGCCTGAGTTTATCAATCGCCTTACGTCTACGGTTGTGTTCAACGAGATGGACGAGAAGATGGCAGGAATGATTCTTGACAAGAAGTTGCGGCAGTTGCAAGAGAAACTCACAGCCAAGAATGTTGTAATGACGCTCAAACCAGAGACACGCCAGCAGCTGCTTGCCGAAGGCTACAGCCGCAAATATGGAGCGAGAGAGATGGATCGTGTCATCAACCGCAGGCTTAAGCCTCTGCTCATGCGCGAAATCCTTTATGGCAAACTAAAGCGCGGAGGGCATATAGAGGTGTGATTTTTAGTTCATAGTGCATAATGCATAGTTGTTAAAGTTAAGGTTAAGGTTAAGGTTAAAGTTAAAGTTAAGGTTAAAGTTAACGTTCCCGTTGGATTAGTTCCCGTTAACATTCATCCTTAATATTTCATAAGTACATGGTAGTTCAGTTAGATGAAGACTTATGGTTTCCAAATCCTCGCAGAGGAGATAGCGATGGATTGTTTGCAATAGGCGGCGACTTGTCGGTTGACAGGTTGTTGCTGGCATATAGTTATGGTATATTCCCTTGGTTTTCTTTTCGCGACAGCAAGGAACCGCTTTGGTTCTGCCCAATGAAGCGGTTTGTCATCTTCCCTTCCGAAATACACATATCCCACTCTATGCGCACGCTCATGCGTAAGCAGCAATACAGAATGTCGCTGGGAGAAGACTTTGCTGGTGTCATCAACGGCTGTGCCGAAAACAGGATGCAGCTCGAAGGAGCATGGCTTGGCAACGACATGATAGAGGCTTATACAGAGATGCACCGTCAGGGTTTTGCGCAGAGCGTTGAAGTGTGGGAAGGCGACAAACTCGTTGGCGGACTCTATGGCGTAACCTTAGGTCGTTGCTTCTTTGGTGAGAGCATGTTCTCGCGCGTGCCCAGTGCAAGTAAGTTGGCACTCATCTATCTTGCCCAGTTCATGCAGCAGCGTGGCGGAACACTCATCGATTGCCAGTTTGAAACGCCCCACCTTCGCACAATGGGCGGACGTTATATCTCTTATGATGAATATCTCGAATTACTCAAAAAAGAGTAATTCGTTTTTTTTATTTCCAGTTGCTTTTTTTGACTTTAACGATAACGTTAACGGAAACTTTAACTTTAACCTTAACGTTAACGGGAACGAGAACGAGTTATGAGTGTTGAGTTATAAGTTATAAGTTTTTGTTTACTCAGCAACATTCCTTTATCATTTTCCCTAATCATCCATGATGCCGTTGCATCGTGTAGGCACACTCCTCAGTCACTTCGTGACAGCTCCCCTAAACTTAGGAGAGCAATTCCTGCTTACAAACTGAAAGCTACAAAATCAGCCCGATTTTTTGACGAAAAAAGTAAAAAATCTTGACAAACGGAATTTTAATTCTAGAGAAAGATTTTCCGCTTGGCACGAGGCGAAATGCTAAAAAGCGTTTAATTGTTAATCAATCGGCTTAAACTATGTAAACGAACATAAGGAATGAAAAAGTGAAAGGTGTCCTTTCGCGATGCGAAACGTGGCATATCGCAGTGCGATATGTGGCATATTGCAGTGTCAAACGTGCCCTTTCGCACTGCGAAAGATGCCCTTTGACTTTTTTAACACTTATGAATTATGAGGCGAAACGTATAATGTCTTGATATTGAATGATTTACTAAAAAGAGCAAGAAGCCGCCAAATACTCGCATATTTTGCAACTTCTTTTTTCTCAGTCCAGAATTTTTAAGTTATTTGCGAGGTTAGTTAATCAATTTTTTACCCAACTCGCCTCCGAATTTTGCAGGTTTTTCCTCTCCAATCCATAAATTCTAAGAAACTACTTACAATCTGTTAGCAGATTGTCCAGAATTCTGTAACACCATAATTATTTTTTAATTGATTAATCAGCCTTGCTCATTGCAACTTACTGATATATAGTCTTAAATCTGAAAGCGTTTGCTTGGAGGATAAGGATTATTGTCATATATTTGATTTTCATTTTTATTCATTACATTCAGAACTTATTTCAGTTATGAGAAAAAGACTATTTATTGCATTAGTGCTAATATATATGTTCAAATTGTCAGCTTCAGATAATTTTACTATACACGGCATTATGAAGAATGCGCCAGATACCTTATGCCTTAAATACAATTATGGTTTAATTTCAAATGACACAGACAGTATTGTGGAAGACTCCGTTATGGTTATTAATGGAATTTTTCAGATTGACGGTAAGATAAACGGCATGACATTCTTTAATATAATGCAAAAGAAATCGGGAGTCTCATTCTGCATTGAGCCTTGCGAAATGTGGCTTGAAATAGATGCCGACAGACCTTACTATTATCAGCTTAAGGGTACAACTTTTGACCATGAGCTTAAGCTGGTCAGAGATAAAATGACAGCTCTTGATAGCTTGTACGATGATTGTATGAACCGAATATTCGATCCAGACTTGAATGCTCGTCTTGCCAATGAGGATGTTAATTTTGAATTAGATACTGAAGAAGCCCGCAGGGATTTTTTTCATCTCATAAATAGGCGAAAAAGGATATTGGCAGAGCGTGACAGTATTATGCTTGAAATTGCAAATGAAAATATTAGTTTTAAAATAGTCCCACATCTATTATACCTAATTATTGCGGGAGGACGTTATGCTGGAGAAGCTTTTGTTTTGTATGAACAGCTACCTGAAAATGTTAAGAAAAAAAGTATCAGCAGGCTAACAGAAAGGAAGATTGCTGAAGAAAAGAAGCGAATCGAAGAGGAAAATAAAACGGCTGTTGGCAGAAGTGCTCCTGATTTTAATGGTAAGTCATATACTAATGAGAATGTAAGGCTATCTGACTATGTGAATAAGAAAGTCGTATTGCTTGACTTCTGGGCAAGTTGGTGTGTTCCGTGTATGCGGAATATGCCTAAGCTGAAAGAATTATTCAATGAGTATAAAGACTATGGATTAGAAATAATTGGCATATCTTTAGATTCAGATTCTGAGGTATGGATACAGACCATATCACAAAACGGCATGGAAGGCTGGACACATATTTTAGAAGAAATGGACGATGGTGGAAAATTGTCGGATATTTATAATGTAGATGTGATTCCCACTTATATTTTAATAGACAAGTGTGGAACTATTGTTGGACGATGGAATGTTCTGAAAGATGAGAATATTAAAACAATAGCAGATTTTTGCAGATAAATATAATGAATTAATCTTATGGTAACAAGGAAAGATACGAGGCAGCCGAGAGGCTTATCGGCGAGCTGCTGAAGGAATGACTTTAGTATATATCCACATAGGTGCTTAATAAGACATGTTAATTGTCTTTTGTCCCATCTTCAATGCTTGTGTATACAAATGAGAATGTTTTGATAATAATATATTTACTTATGCTGGCAGTCTTGCCATTTAATAAAGACTGCTTTTTTTGTTGTAAAAAGTAATATATTATTCTGGAAAGAGATTCTTATCCAATTCCGAGTGTGCGCTCATAGAAGGTTATGATTTCTTCCCAAGTCTTGAAGGTGTCGCTGCCGTATTCTATGCACGTTCCCATGAAGTCGTCGGACTTTTGCGGAGCTATGAGGAAGTCGCCAAGAAGGAGGTGTCGCTGGTTGGTGAATACAACGTGATTCCACACGGGAGCATCGAAATGTTTCATCAGCCATGAGTGAGTCTCAGCCATCTTGTCAGGTTCGCACGAATAGGCTGGGGCAACAAAGAAAACCTGATAATGCTCTATCAACATTCTGAACGCCTTTTGAGATGAGCTCGTAGGATTGCCGTAGTTGTCTGTAAGAGTCTCTATACCTATATATATTATAGGGCGCTGGCGGTCGGCTTGCTTGTCGTCAATCCATCTGATCACTGGCACAACTGCATGCAGGAAGGAATGGTCGTCCATGCGGTGCTCGCCGTTGAAGCGGATAGCATTAGGATAGTGCTGCATGAAGATATCGTAGGTATTGACGAGAGGGTCGTCGATGCCAAAGAGTCCGTAGACGCGTTTCTGCTCCTCTTCATCAACTCCGCTGAAGTTTTGTTCCGTCATCTGCTTATATTTCTTTACGAGAGCCTTCGTGACGATGAAGTTCTGCACTCCGTCGCGCCTCTCGTTCATGAAAGTCTGCTGTCCCATCATGCCGTGCGATGCCATTGTCTCTCCCATCTCAAAGGCTGGGTTTACGAGTATGCGGTCGTAGCCATAGAGTTGTTCGGCATACATTCCTCCCATTGATGTGCCAACAATCAGGTCGGGTTGTTCTCGCTCTGCCATTTCCCTCAACATGATGATAGCCTCCTCTGGGTCGAGAGGAATGTCCTCTGCCACGATTGTTGCAGAAGGGAAAGTCTCACGCAGTCGTTTAACGGTGCCCGACTGGGCAGAAGAAGCAAAGCCATGCACATACATTATTTTCTTGCCTTGCATCACGTCGGTATATTCTTTCTTATAGTTCATAGGGCATTATTCAGATGTTGCAGGATGCAAAGTTAATCATTTTTCATATAAGATATTCATGTTTCTTGTTTTTCTTGTCCTCAACTTCTGAGGTTATCGGCTTTGAGGGTCGCTTTGCTCATAGGTCTTAAGAAGAAAAAATAGAATTACAAAACTGATTCCACCTCAAACCTTAAAACCTTAATATATCGCTTATTAAGTCAGCTTTTGCAGCACATTAGGGCTTGTTTGAGAAAAATAATCAGATATATTTTCGTTAGTTTCCACATTATTTGTATATTTGCCAAATGGAACGGACTATTTAGGTAGTCAGCTATAGGAATCAACTTCATTTTGAAGAAGAATTTAATGTCTTTGAAAAACAAAATTTAAAAGATTTAGAACATTATATGAAGAAACTATTTTCAATGCTGTGTCTTGTGTTGTTTGCACTTACAATGCAGGCAGTGCCAGCACGTCCTGAGTGGCAAACCGTCAAGCAGAAAGACGGAAGCCAGATAGAAGTTATGCTAATCGGCGATGAACATTTCTACTATTTCGTGACACGCGACGGAATAGCCCTTGTTAGCGAAAACGGAAATATGTATTATGCCAAGACCGAAGGCAACCGCCTTGTGTCGTCAAGCATACTTGCACACGAAGACAATCTGCGCACCGATGCCGAGAAGTCTGTAGCAATATCAGCAGACGTGGCTGCCAAGATGCGCAGTCAAGGCACGAAAAAGAACATGGGTCGCAAATTGAGAAAGATAGGCGAGGCAGACCATCCCGACTATATAGGCAGCAAGAAAGGACTGATAGTGCTGGTAAACTTCAGCGATGCACAGTTCCATAACTATGATGAGGCTGACGGTGGAGAGGCAACCCGCAACCTTTTCAACGACATTGCCAATAAAGAAGGCTATACCAACAGTCAGGGAGCAATAGGAAGCGTGCGCGACTACTTCAAGGCGCAGAGCAACGGAATGTTCGACCTCACATTTGATATTGCTGGTCCTGTAAACTTAAAAAAGCCATATTCATATTACGGAAAAGACAAGTCAAACGACGACATAGACTGGAATATGCGAGAACTGGTTGTAGAGGCGTGCAACATGATTGACGATGACATAGACTTTACCGCCTACGACTGGGATGGAGACGGCGAGGTGGAAGAGGTTTTCTTTCTCTATGCTGGATTGGGGCAGGCTACTGGCGGCGGAAGTGAAACCATCTGGCCTCACATGTATTCGCTCGAAGAATGGAAAGACGAACTTGGAGTAGGCGAGGGAGCAATCACTCTCGACGGTGTAAAGATTAACACATACGCCTGCGGCAATGAAGTCTACAGAGGCGACATGCTTATGGGTATTGGAGTTTTCTGCCATGAGTTCTCCCACTGTCTGGGACTGCCCGATATGTATGATACATCCTATGGCGGCAGTTACGGCATGAGTTACTACGACATACTCGACAGAGGAAGTTATAACGGACCGAGCAACATCGGATGGGTGCCTGCTGGCTATACCGCATACGAGCGTAAGTATGCAGGATGGATGGACTACACCACTCTCGAAACCGACACTGTTGTTGAGAACATGAAGCCGATAAACGAGGAAATGAACGCATTTGCTGTCTACAACGATGCTTATCCCGATGAATATTACATACTGGAGTGTCGCAACCAGACGGGATGGGACAGATATATACCAAGTTCAGGACTGCTGATAGTGTATGTGGACTTCGACCTGGAGCAGTGGCAGCAAAACTCAGTCAACACAGTGACAGGTGAAGACGACCATCAGCGCATGACGGTTTTCCGTTCTGCTAACCTCGACATCGGCAGCGAATGGTATGCAATACCTGATACCTATCCGTTTGAAGACACAACAGGCTGGCTGTCGGATACCAGCAACGATGAACTGACAGACACTTCTGCACCCAGTGCTTATCTAAACCATCCAAATACAGACGGATCTTATCTGATGCACAAACCAATCACTAACATCCGACGCAATGCTGAAGACGGAACAGTCTCGTTCAACTTCCGCAACGAGAATAAGCAGCAGACGGCTATAAGAGACCATCGCACAACCGACACAGTTGGAATGAAAGCAATGCAGGATGCCGATGTATATACCATCGACGGACAGTTTGCTGGCAAATATTCTGCTGCAAAGAGTCTGCCTCATGGGCTCTACTTGCTTCGCAGCAACGGCGGACAGGTGGTGAAAGTTGCTTTGTAATTCACATTTAATTAAAGTTATGGGGTTATGAGGTGGAATCAGTTTTGTAATTCTATTTTCATCTTAAGACCAAAGAGTAAAGTGACCGTAAAGCCTAAAGCCTCAGAAGTTGAGGAACAACGATACTTCAGTAACTAAACACACACAAATTTGTTAGTCTAAAAACTTTAAAGCTATGACAGTAAATCATAAACAAATTGAGAAGAATCTGCGATACTTGGAATTGTTGTCACAGTCGTTTCCAACAATAGCCGCTGCAAGTACCGAGATCATTAACCTTCAGGCAATCTTGAATCTGCCTAAGGGTACAGAGCATTTCCTTGCTGACCTTCACGGTGCTTACCCTGCTTTCCAGCACGTCATGAGAAACGCTTCGGGAAACATCAGAAGAAAGGTTAACGATTTGTTCGGAAATGAATTGCGCGAGTGTGATAAGCGCGAACTGTGTGCACTTATCTACTATCCGGAACAAAAACTTGAACTGGTGAAGCAAACAGAAGAAGACATTGCCGACTGGTATCATATTACTATTCATCAACTTGTGAAAGTGTGCCGCGACGTGTCGAGCAAGTACACCCGCTCAAAGGTTAGAAAGGCTCTGCCGCAAGACTTCTCCTACATCATTCAGGAACTTCTGCACGAGAGAACTGAAGATACCGATAAGGTTGCTTATATAAAAGGTATTATAGATACTATTATAGACACAGGCCGTGCCGACGATTTCATCAAGACTATATGCGAAGTCATTCAGCGACTCGTTATTGACAAGCTCCACATTCTAGGCGACATTTTCGATAGAGGACCTGGTGCGCACCTCATCCTTGATATGCTCGAGACCTATCGCGACTGGGATATACAGTGGGGAAACCACGATATGCTATGGATGGGTGCTTCGGCTGGCAACGATGCTTGTATCTGCAATGTCATACGCCTGTGTCTGCGCTATGCCAACCTCACAACTCTTGAAGAAGCCTACGGAATCAACCTTGTTCCTCTTGCAACATTTGCAATGGAACACTATGGCAACGACCCTTGCACAGAGTTTATTCCTAAGACAAGTGGAGGCAGCGAGAAACTGAGCGAAAAGAACGCACGCCTTACGGCAATGATGCACAAGGCAATAGCAATAATGCAGTTTAAGGTTGAGTCGCAAGTGTTCCACCGCAGGAAGGAATGGAACATGGAAGACCGCGACTTGCTAAGTCAGATAGACTTCGAGCGTGGCATACTTCGTCTTGACGGAAAGGAATATCCAATGACTTCGTGCAACTTCCCAACCGTAGACCCGAAGAATCCTATTGCGCTTACTGCCGAAGAAGAAGACCTAATGCAGCGATTGCACACATCGTTTACAACTAACGAGAAACTTACAAAGCACATCAAGTTGCTGCTTTCTCACGGCTGTATGTATAACATCACTAACCACAACCTGCTCTATCATGCATCTTGTCCGCTAAACGACGACGGAACACTGAAAGAAGTGGAACTCTACAAGGGCAAGAAGTATAAAGGCAAGGAACTGATGCACCATACAGGAATGCTCATTCGCTCTGCTTATCAGTCAGACACCACCCCAGAGGAACGCCAGTATTGCATTGACTATTTCCTCTATCTATGGTGCGGACCAGACAGCATATTGTTCGACAAGTCGAAGATGGCTACATTTGAGCGATATTTCCTCGAAGACAAAGCAACTCACAAAGAGGAAAAGGGCAACTATTTCAAGATGCGCGACAACGAGGCCGTGGTAGATGCTATACTTGATTCATTTGAGGTTGAAGGACCTAACCGCCACATCATCAACGGACATGTGCCTGTTCATGCTTCTGATGGAGAAAACCCAATCAAGGCTAACGGCAAGTTGATGGTGATTGACGGAGGATTCTCGCAGGCATATCACAAGACTACTGGTATTGCAGGCTACACCTTGGTTTATCATAGTCGCGGATTCCAACTTGTTCAGCATGAGCCTTTCACAAGCGAGGAGGATGCTGTCAGAACTGGTAGCGACATTATCAGCACGACACAGATTGTGGAAATGACAGCCCACAGAATGCTGGTTGCTGATACCGACATAGGTACAGAACTGAAACGACAGGTCGCTGACTTGCAAGAACTGCTCTATGCCTATCGTCATGGATTCATAAAAGAAAAGCGATAGTCTAAATGTAATTGAGAAAAGGAAGACTTATGACTTTTGAACTTTCTGACGAACAGACTCTCATTGACGGTGGAATAAGGGTTACGGCTGTGCGGCTGTTAGTGCTTCGCACCATAAAGCAGAACCTTAAGAACGCATTTGGCATCAACGATTTGGAACAACTGCTCCCTACTGTAGACCGTTCTACGCTGTTCCGCACTCTCAACGTGCTGACAGAAGGCGGACTGCTGCATGAAATAGACGATGGCACTGGAGCGCAGAAATATTGCATCTGCCACTGTGAAGACCATCATCACCATCGTGGACATGTTCATCTGACTTGCACCGAGTGCCATCAGACTTTCTGCCTGCGAAATGTTGAGATTCCAGCAGTGCCGCTGCCTACAGGTTTCACGGTTCTGCATGCCGAGTATGTAGTGAAAGGGCTGTGTACTGAATGTCAGAACAAACATAAGTAGTATTTAGAAAGAGAAGCCTGTTATTCTTCAGCAGACTTCTCTTTCTTTTTTTGATTAAGTTGAGTAATTTCCCTCCGCTTTAGACTTCCTTTTTTATATACTTTGAAGTGGAGAAACTAATCTTTGCAGGCGAATATATGCTTAAAATGAAATTCTTTATGAAAACTTAGGCTGTTTTTGAGAAAAAATTGTTATTTTTGCAGAACGATTCGGCAATATGGTCCTATAGTTCAATGGATAGAACAAGTCTCTCCTAAAGATTAGATCCGAGTTCGATTCTCGGTGGGACCACTGAAAACAGTATTTTCTTAAAGCAATCTACACATGATAGGAGCAATTATTGGCGATATTGCAGGATCGCGATTTGAATTCACAAATGCACCTGAAAAAGGATTTAAACTCTATACTAACGATTGCGATTTCACCGACGACACTATTTGTACTGTAGCCATAGCCGATGCTATCTTGAATGGTAAGGACTATAAGACTGCTCTTCTGGAGTGGTGCCGCCGCTATCCCGAACCTATGGGAGGTTATGGCAACCGTTTCTATAACTGGATAAATGCTGACAATCCAGAGCCAAACAACTCATGCGGCAATGGCTCTGCAATGCGTGTAAGTCCTGTAGGCTGGCTCTTCGACGACATTAAGGAAATTGCAGCAGAGGCAAAGCGCACGGCAGAAGTGAGCCACAACCATCCTGAAGGCATAAAGGGAGCGCAGTGTGTGGCTACTGTTATCTATTGGCTTCGTACTCAGAGGGTAACCAAGAGAGAACTCGCTCATGCCGTAGAGAAACGCTTTGGCTATGAGATTCCTTCGCTTGACGATGTTTACCGCATAGGTGGAGAAGGACATTTTGATGCTACTTGTCAGGAGACAGTGCCTATGGCTATTCGCTGTTTCATAGAGTCTGACAGTTTTGAAGATGCCATTCGCAAGGCAATAAAGGCTAACGGCGATACCGATACAAAGGCTGATATAACGGGAGCAATAGCCGAAGCCTACTATGATGTTCCAGATGAACTTATTGACGAGGCGTTGACTTTTCTGCCAGACGAAATGATTGATATTGTAGATGAGTTCTACAACACTGTTGCAAGCAGGATAGGCAAGAAGAAATAGGCATAAGCAATTATTGAAAAACGTATTGTTTCTTAAGAGGATTGCCAGAAAATGTAATTATTTTTTTATTTAAACTTAGGAAAGGAGAAAACAAAATGAAAGGTAATTTTAAATACTCAAATCCAACAAAACTATATTTTGGAGAAAACGCACTTGACTTTCTCGGTGAAGAGCTGAAAAACTACGGTCCTGTCGTTATGCTCTCTTACGGAGGTGGCTCTATTAAGAGAAATGGCATTTACGATGCAGTGATGGAAATACTCAAAAATGCAGGCAAGACCGTTGTTGAAGATAGTGGCGTTATGTCAAATCCTACTGTCGAAAAACTGAAAGAAGGTGCAGAAAGGGCAAGAAACAACAACGTAGACTTGATTCTTGCTGTCGGAGGCGGTTCTACTATTGACTATGCAAAAGGTGTTAGCGTATCGGCTTGGTGTGAGGAAGATGCCTGGCAGAAATACTATGTACGTCAGGAAGAACCTTCTTGCAGAATCATTCCTGTAGGCACTGTGCTGACAATGGTGGGCACAGGTTCGGAAATGAACGGCGGAAGTGTCATAACCAATCATGCTGAAGGTATGAAGATTGGCAAGGTGTTTGGCGAAGAGGTGTTCCCTAAGTTCACAATACTTAATCCTAAATTCACTTTCACTGTACCTGAATATCAGATGGTAGCGGGCTTCTTCGATATAATGTCGCACATCATGGAGCAGTATTTTGCTGGTGACGATGACTATACAACCGACTATATTGCAGAAGGACTCATGCGCTCACTTGTTCACAGCACACGCATAGCAAAGCAGAATCCGCAAGACTATGAGGCAAGGTCTAACATCATGTGGACTGCTACTTGGGCTTTGAACACATTGCTGAAGTGTGGAAAGCCTGGCGATTGGGAGGTTCACATGATTGGTCAGGCTATGGGTGCACACACCGATGCCACGCATGGAATGACGCTTGCCGCTGTGTCTATGCCATATTATAGAATGGTGATGAAGGAGAAAGCCGACAAGTTTGTGCGCTTTGCCAAAACAGTTTGGGATGTGCGTCCAGAAGGAAAAACCGACCAGCAGATTGCAGAAGAAGGACTTAATGCACTCGAAGCATGGATGCAAGAAATCGGAGTAGTGATGCATTCTGCAGAGTTAGGCGTAACGGAGGATCTGATTCCTCGCATTGCTGACAGCACTTTCCTCTTGAAAGGCGGTTATAAACCTTTAACTCGTAATGATGTAATTGATATTCTTAAGGCAAGCATGTAATGACGAACTTAGCAAAAAGCCTTGATGTTTAAGCGTATATTTATTAGAAAACAAAAAACATTATAATGCAAGAAACAAGACAAAACAGAATAGCTCGTATGCTCCAGAAGGAGCTGAGCCTTATTTTCCAGTCGCAAACCAGAATGATGAGGGGTGTGATGATTAGCGTAACCAACTGTAAGATATCGCCCGACCTCAGTGTCTGCACTGCTTATCTCTCTGTGTTCCCATCTGAAAAAGGCGAAGAGATTCTTGAAAACGTTAACTCTAACAGTAGCCAGATTCGCTACGAACTGGGCACTCGCATTCGCCATCAGGTCAGAATCATTCCAGAGTTACGCTTCTTTATAGACGACTCACTCGACTATATTGAACATATTGACGAACTTCTGAAGAAGGATTAAGCTATACTGAATATATCGTTTTATTGTATTTTTAGTAAGAATAAGACATTCATCAATTCAAATCTCATCTTTCAGTAAAAAAAACAGTGGTTCACTTTCCGTTCTATATAGCCCGACGCTATCTCTTTTCAAAGAAAAGCACCAATGCAATAAATCTGATTAGTGCTGTCTCTGTTCTCGGAGTGGCTGTTGCAACAATGGCGCTTGTCGTAACCCTGAGCGTGTTCAATGGTTTCCACGACATGGTTGTGTCTTTCTTTACGCAGTTCGACCCTCAGTTGAAGATTGTCCCTATAGAAGGAAAGACTGCCCCAGCAGACGACCCAATACTTGAAAAGATAAAGCAGTTGAAGGCTATTGATGTTGTTACTGAAACCGTAGAGGACCAAGCCTTAGCAATATATGGCGACAAGCAGGCTATGGTTATGGTTAAAGGTGTTGACGACAATTTCGATGAACTCACCCACATCAATGAAATATTGATAGGTGATGGCCAGTTTGAACTGCGTGCAGGAACGTTGCAGTATGGAATACTCGGTGCACGTCTGGCTCTTAAACTTGGCACTGGTGCGCGTTTCCATGGTTTCCTCCGCATTTATGCGCCTCGTCGCGATGGACAGTTAGACATGATGAGTCCACAGGAAGCCTTCGTTGAAGACTCGCTCATGTCGCCTGGTGTTGTTTTCAATGTGAAGCAAGCCAAGTATGACAGCGAGTATATCATCGTGCCAATATCATTTGCCCGCACAGTGTTCGACCAACAAGGAATGGTTTCTTCGCTCGAACTTCGTCTGAAACCTGATAGCAACTTCGACCGCGTTAAGCAAGAAATACAGCAGATTGCAGGGGATAAATACAGCGTTCTCGACCGTTATGAGCAGCAGGCGGAAACCTTCAAGATTATGAATATTGAGAAACTCTTGGCTTATGTGTTCCTCACTTTCATCCTGCTTGTAGCCTGTTTCAATATAATAGGTTCACTATCTATGCTTATAATAGAGAAGAAAGACGACGTAAAGACTCTGCGTAATCTTGGTGCAACCGACCGACAGATAAATCGTATATTCCAGATGGAAGGCAGAATGATTTCGTTGTTTGGCGCAGTCATCGGCATTGCGTTAGGTCTGTTGCTCTGTTTCCTGCAAGAACAGTTTGGCATAGTGAAACTTGGCGAGAGCACAGGCGATTTTGTTGTAAATGCTTACCCTGTAAGTGTGCATGCGCTGGATATTGTTGTAATATTCTTCACAGTTCTCGTTGTAGGCATTCTTGCTGTATGGTATCCTGTCAGATATATGTCGCGCCGTCTTCTTGCTAATGCAGACCGCAATGAACTTTCTTAGTCAGCAAATTAAAGGTAATTGAAGTTTCGCAAGTATTCTACTTGTATTATTATTAAGGTAATAAAGTTATTAGGGGAAAACATACTACCTTCCGAAGCGGAAACTTGCTAAAGTTGATATAATAATAAAGCCATGACTAAAAATGAATAGTCATGGCTTTGTTATTTGTTTATAGCTGATAGTGCTTGTTTTGTTGTTATTCACATAGCACTAAACATCTTCGTGCTATTTTTTCCTTATAAGTGTGAGTCCGTCGCGTAGAGGCAGAATCACCTTTTCTACTCTTTCATCGGCAGCAACATGGTCGTTGAATTTCTCTATCCCTACAGTCTGTTGGTCTTTGTCATAGGCATGGTCTACCACGTGTCCGTCCCACAAAGTGTTGTCGGCAATGATAAATCCGCCTTTTCTTAATACCGACATTGCCATTTCATAAGTCTCAACGTAAGTGCGTTTGTCGCCATCAATAAAAACCATGTCGAAGACAATTCCGAGTTTTGGTGCTTCGGTTATGGCATCGCCAATGCGGAAGTCTATCTTGTCGGCAACAGGCGACTGTTCAATCCATGGGCGAGTGAATGGCTCTTGTTCATCGTTTATCTCAAAAGTATATAACCTTCCGCTGTCATCAAGCCCTTCAGCCAAGCAAATTGCACTATATCCGCTAAAGGTGCCGACTTCGAGAATGTTCTTTGGCTGAATCATTCTTACAAGCATCTTGAGCAACCTGCCTTGAAGGTGTCCGCTAGCCATGCGTCCGTGCAGCAACTGAACATTGGTTGCACGATATAGCCTATAGAGATAGTCGCCTTCGGGGTCGATGTGCTGCAATATGTAATCGTCGATAGATTCCATTTTCGGAAAAGACTTATACTTGATAAATAAGTGCTACAGCCGAAGCCGACATTCCTTCTTGCCTGCCTGTGAAGCCAAGCAGCTCTGTTGTCGTGGCTTTTATAGAAATCTGAGATGGAGAAATCTGACACACTTCAGCCATTATCTCTGCCATTTGCGGAATGTGCGGATTCAGCTTAGGCCGCTCAGCACATACCGTTGCATCAATGTTTCCAATCTCATAGCCCGCCTCTCTAATGAGTTCAACAGTCTTTCTGAGTATAATCTTGCTGTCAATGCCGTCGGTTTCTTCTGCTGTGTCGGGAAAGTGATAGCCTATGTCGCGCATATTTGCAGCACCTAAAATGGCATCGCAGATGGCATGTATCAGTACGTCAGCATCGCTGTGTCCCAGCAGGCCGCAAGTGTGTTCTATCCTTATACCTCCAAGCCAGAGGTCTCTGCCCTCTACGAGTTGGTGGACATCGTAGCCATAGCCTATACGGAAGCCAATGCCCGTTCCCTTTCTATTAGAAGAAACCTGATTAGAATTGCTGTTCTCCATGTTTTTTTGTTGTTCACAATATCATTACTGCCAGCATGAGAAATTATCTTCTTCTGAATAAGTCCTTTATTCCGTCCATGTCGAAAGAAAGGGTAAAGCGGAGTGTCTGGTCGAGCGGGTTACTCTTAGCAGTTGCTATTACATAACCAGCGTCAAGAGAGAAAACGCTCATCTTGAAGCCTGCACCTACAGTGAAGTACTTTCTGTTACCTTTGTTCTCGCTTTCATGATGGTAGCCTGCACGAATTGCAAACTGGTCATGATATACATATTCTGCACCAACACTCCATTGAATTTCTTCTAACTCCTCGCTGAATCCGCGTGGAGCATCGCCGAAACTCTTGAAAATACCGCTGATGCTCGAAATCTCGTAGTAGTCTTTCTGCACTCTCTGCTGATAAGCTTCAGGGCTTTCACCCTCCTCCTGCTTAGGATAGGTAGGTACAAGCAGTTTGTTAGCATCGGCTGCTATGGTGAAGCGGTTGTATTCGTCAACAGGAATCATGAGCGAAGCTCCCAGACGCAAGTTTGTTGGAATAAACTCACTGTCTTGACTTCCGCCGAATTTAATCTTAGAACCAATGTTGGAGATGTTCATACCGAGACCCAACTGACACTCGCGTGCGCCAATATTTATGTAGTTCTGATAGTACATAGACAGGTCGGCAGCAAAGGCAGAACCAGGTGATGTGTCGTCAGTGTAGTTGTAGGTGAGGTCTGAATAAATCCATCGTACAGCCGCACCGAGTGAGAATTTCTCAGACAGCATTAGTGAGTAAGCAACATCAAGCGACATTTCGTATGGGTTTATCGTCATGTCGGTACCACCGTCAACTGAAGTGCTTGTGAATACTTCACCAAGAGAGAAATAGCGCAACGAACCGCTGACAGCAGAATAGTCGCCAATGCGATAGTATCCAGCAAGGTAGGCGAGGTCCATGTCGCTAACCAGCTGACGCAGCCATGGTGTGTAGTTCAGAGCTACGCCGGCACGCGAGATAGTGAATGGATATTTTGCAGGATTCCAGTATTGCGAAACCACGTCAGGGTCGGTAGCAACACCAACGTCACCCATACCCGCAGCACGCGCGTCTGGTGCAATTGACTGTGAAGTTACTGAAGTGTTGATAGGGTTAAAGAAGTCGGTCTTGTCCTGTGCTTTTGCGCATATAGATGTCAGGGCTAATACCAGTGTGATGTATAGTGCTTTCTTTTTCATTGTCTGAGAAAATGTGATTTTTTTGTATTGTCAGTAAAGAATAAACGCAGAATATGCTTATTTATTGTCTATTATTATCAATTTCTTTGCTTTTGATGCCTGTGTGCTTCCGTCGCTGCTTATCAGTACGCGATAGAGATAGACGCCTGTGTGGAGTCGTTGTCCGCCGTTTACGGTCAAATCCCAGTCTATGGTATATGCTGTGTCGGTAGCCACTCCGCCTTCGTTGTGTCGCCATAGCAGTCTGCCTGCTGTGTCGAATATTTCTATAGTAACATCCATCTGGCTGCCCATCCTGTCGTGGCTTATGATGAATGTCGTGGTGGTTGTAGCAGGATTGTTGGTGCAGTCTACGCTGTAGAGTGTAGGTTGCAGTCCTTTGACAACATTGAACGAGAGTTGGGCTGTAGAAGAATTGTTCTGCACATCCCATACTCGGAACTTCAGTTGGTGGCGGCCAGGTTCCAGTTCTGGTATATAATAATATGTACTGCCTGTTGTATAACTGCCATAGTCGAAACGGAAGTTGTCGTTGAGCGAATAGGTCTTCATCATGTCGCCGTCAATAATCAGTTCCATGTCGTGACCAATGCCTGTTCCCGATGCATTTATTCCGTCTTTGTCGGTTATCTGCGCAACGAAGTAAGGTGTGCAGTTCACATCGCCTCCGTCAACAAACGACGGGCTGTTGAGGTAGCAATAGATTGACGGACCTATTGAGTCGTTGCTCATGTCGCCCGTTCCGCCTATCATGAACTTCTCGCTCATGCCGTGAGCCGTCAGGCGGTGGTCTGAACTTGTGGCATGTACTGTCACCTGTCCTGTTCCGTCAGCATAGTTTATGTCTAATGGTACGGCGAATGTGAACGAGAATTTTCCGTTCTTTACGTCGTTTGAACCATTGAATAGAGTCTTCGGACGGTCGGTGTATGTGAAAGGCTTTGAAGTCTGCTGAGGATTGTTTTTCTTGCATACTATTGTTTCCTTTGTATCTCTTACGGTTGAAGTCATCTGTCCGTTGAAGTCGTCAACAGGCATGCCGTTATACTCAATGTGTCCGCTTATGCTTGCAACCGTTCCTGCTTTCAGCTTAGGATATTCTGACTCTGACAGTCCGTTGCTGATTGCTACTCCGTTTATCGTGTCGATTACGATGTCGTAGGTTGGCAGGTGTAGTGTCATGGCAGGGTCGCCAAGCAGGTGATAGTGTATGTCGTTGATTGCTCGTCCGATGATGTTGTTCTTCGAAAGACGAATAGCCTCGCCGAGTGTCAGCGGTTTGCCGTTGCTGTCAAGGCTCAAGGCATACTCCATGAATTTGCTGTTCATCTTCTTGTTGTTTGAGGCATATACGGTTCTTGCCGTACTGTAGACTGCCACAGCCCCACCTCGCTTGTTCAGCACAGCCTCTTCGCCTATGGTCTGCATGTTGGAGTCGAAAGGCATAATGTCGCAGGCATTGATGACCCAGATAGGGTAGTTGGAGTTCTGGAAATTCTTGAAGTCGTCGAGCACGAGTACACGCTCATGCGACATGCTCGATTCGCTGCCGTGTCCAGCATAGTTCATGATGAGAGCGCCATTGGCTTGCTGCTGCTTGACAAGTATCTCTATGTCTGGATAGCGGTTGCCAGTAGACGACGTTTCGCGGTTGTAGGCATCCCACATCACTTTCTTTACCATGTAGGCAGGGTGTGCCTTTATCACCTCTTCTGCCACATCGTCAATGTCTTCCATGTGTAAGTTTACCTGACCAGGCTTAGGGTCGTCGTCGCCCATAAACATTATTATGTTCTGCCAGTCGCCAGAGTTCTTGTTGGCTATGTAGTTTATGGTCTTGTCGGTCATGATGCGCGCTTCCTCCTCGTTTCTGACAGGAAATCTGCCCACACCGACATCTACCTTGTCGCGGCTCGTAGCACTAATTCCTTCCTCGTCGTCGAGAGTTCCAAACCAACTGTCGTTGATGTAGCACTCATATTCGCTTACAGAGTTCTCACTCTCAAAGCACAGCAGAAAGTCGTCGGGTGAAGTAGTGCGCCAGTCGCTGCTCAGCATGCGGTTGTCCCATGCTCCGTCGCCAAACAGAAGGAGCGATTTAGGCATGTCCTTCTCGTTTTCAGCTCTGTCGTAGAGCATTTTCATGTAGCGGCGATAGGCATTGGCATCGGGCGTACCACTCGAAAACTCATTATAGAGTTCATCGGCTGGCACTATGTTAACTCGCAGTGAGTCGTGCGACTCGTGGAATGAAGCCAGCCGCTCTGCCTGCGAGCGCAGCCGTTGCGATGTTGGTATTATTATCACCATGTCTGCCTGTGGATGGCTGTGCAGGTCTTGATTGGTTATGTTGTGAACATACTCAGGCGTTGGAAACTGTGCTGTGGTTAGCGATTTAGCGGGTCTTGGCTTAGTGAAGCGGATGTCGATATAGTCCAGTCGCGCTGTTTCGCCAGAATTGTGTCTGATGCTTACGGTGTTAGTTTCTTTCAGGTTGTACACATTGTAGCTTCTGCCCGTTATACCAGCCCGCATAAGGTTGCCAGCAGAGATGTTTACAATGCCGATAACGGAGTCGTTGAGCATCACTTCTACGCTTGTTCCACCTTCGCCGCTCATGTTTATAAAAAGTTCGCCGCTGCTTACTCCTGTCGGCGTATTCATCTGGCATGTCTTAGTCTTGCCTGCCGTTATAGGGTCGTTCTCGTAGAGGTTTCTGCCTCCATGATACCATGCGAAGTTGTCTACTTCGTGCAGGGTGTGGAAGTCTTCTTGGGCAGGATAGAATGAACTGACAAATGCGGTAGAGTCAACGAGTTGCGGCTCGCTGTCGGTCTGAGTGAGGAAGTAGTATCCGTAGTCGGAATATGGATTGCGTATGCGCTTATTGTCGTTTGCCGACCATGAAACAGGGCCTTTTCCGTAGAACAGGCGGCGGTTGCCAACCTTGTATGTAGGAACTTCCTTCAGGTCGTCAGTCTCAACAAGTTCGCTGGCTATGAGCTGTTCATTCTGCAAGTTGCCGCCATAGCCGTAAATTTTCACTCGATTGATGTCGCTGAAACCAGCCTGACTGACGAGGGCTTCAGTTATCTGGTAGATGCCGTTGGCAGGTATGCGAATCTTAGCCCATCGTCCTTGTGCCAGTACAGAATGTTCGGCATAGCGGCTTCCCTTAGTCTCAGCCTGTTGCCTGTTGGCTTTTCTGATAGAACGTTTCAACGGCTGCGACTCTATATTGAGCATGAAGCTGACAAGAATCTGCGGTTTGCCGTTGCGCATTACGAGCGGAAGGAAATTGACGTCGAGTTGTCCCTCGCGGCGGTTTACGCTGACAAACTGCTCAATGACAGGCATTTCTGGCAGAGGCTGTCCCGAAATTGAATCGTAGCGTGCAATGTCGGTCTTGCTCATGTCAATAAATTCGGGATAGCGTATGCTCACCGTATATACCGAGTCAGCATACTGTCCGTGCAATGGGAATGTATGGCTGAAGTGGGGCAGCAGCGAGTCTATTTTTACTTCTTCTGCCGTAAGGTTGAAAAACCGCTTTGTCTGCGCCATAGATATCATGCAGACCGTTAGCAGTATTGCGGATATAAATATTCTTTTCATTTTCTGATTCATAAAATAGTAATGTCTGTAGACAACAAATCGGTAATAGTCTGCTGACTACTACACCTTGCTGTGAAAACACTTATAATAATAACGCAATTCTTAATTATTTATTGTGATGTGCGTATTTGTTTATGAGTTTTTAAGTTTTTAGCTATTAGAATACGCTTTTGCAAGTTTCGGTTTCGTAAGACTTCAAAAGTTTTCAGCCCTTTCAAACCAAACGAGTGAAGTTTTTGCATTACCTATCAACTTGTTTACTTGTCAATTCGTCAACTTATTATACAAGTTAAGGTTTCCGTTATCGTTAACATTGTAAATAGCACGCGTTTTTTACCTTATTTTGTCAAAATCTTCATACTATTTGTCACCTTTCAAAAAGGTAGCATTAATGATAAAGTTCCCGTTCCCGTTAAAATTCTTTCAATCTGAAAGCAGTTTTTCTTTTCTTGCCTTTGCCGAGAGAAAAACTTGCAAATTTCAGAGGCGAGTTGGGTAAAAAATTGATTAACTAACCCTGCAAATAACTTAAAAATTTACGACCGAGAAAAATAAAGTTGCAAAATATGCGAGTATTTGGCGACTTCTCGCTCTTTTTAGTAAATCGTTCAATATCAATACATTATAGGTTTCGCATCATGATTCATAAGTGTTAAAAAAGTCAAAGGGCATCTTTCGCAGTGCGAAAGGGCACGTTTGGCACTGCAATATGCCACATATCGCACTGCGATATGCCACGTTTCGCATCGCGAAAGGACACCTTTCACTTTTTCGTTCCTTATGTTCGTTTACATAGTTTAAGCCGATTGATTAACAATTAAACGCTTTTTAGCATTCAGCCTCGTGCCAAACGGAAAATCTTTCTCTAGAATGAAAATTCCGTTTGTCAAGATTTTTTACTTTTTTCGTCAAGAAATCGGGCTGATTTTGGAGCTTACAGTTTGTAAGCAGTAATTGCTCTCCTAAGTTTAGGGGAGCTGTCACGAAGTGACTGAGGAGTGTGTCTACACGATACAAGGGCATCGTGGATGATAAAGTATGAAAGATTAATGATTAATGAATTAACTCGTCAACAAAACAACTATGCATTATGCACTATGCACTAACAAAGACTGTGCACTATGAACTATCACACTCCTCCCTTTTCCTTCACTTTAAGTAGAAAAAAGAATCTGCATATAAAGAAAATATAATTCAAGCAGAGCACTTACAAAACTTTATGATTATGATAATGCTTTTAAGCTATCTACTTGTCAATCCTTTTGCCACTCAGTCGCAAAGAAGTGATGTTTTTATGAAAAAGGTTTCGAGAAGTGGAATTTACTCCTTATTTTTGCATCGTAAAACAAAAAACAGCCATTATTCAGATGAATTGAAAAAATATCTGCAAATATGGTTGGAGACCGATAAATTAAAAATATTATGCTTAACGAAATCATTCATTTACTAAACGAGATGTCGCCCTATCTGCTCTTGGGTTTCTTCATAGCAGGTATAATGCACGCTTTTATTCCAGGACGACTCTATTCAAAGTATTTGTCTAAAAACTCCATCCGCTCCGTTATCAATGCTGCGCTGCTTGGCATTCCGCTGCCGCTTTGCTCGTGCGGTGTCATACCTACAGCAATGTCGCTGCGAAAAGAAGGAGCCTCGAAAGGTGCTGTCGTGTCGTTCCTTATCGCAACGCCGCAGACGGGCGTTGACTCGATAGTGGCTACATATTCGCTTATGGGACTTCCTTTTGCAATCATCCGTCCGATAGTGGCTTTGTTTACGGCTCTTTTCGGAGGACAACTTGTCAATCAGGTAGTTAAATGCGATAATGAGGGTTCGGCAAATGGGGAATATGACTCTGCCGAAGACCATTGCTGCTGTCACCATGAAGAACCTAAGCATGAGGAGGAACATTGCTGCTGTCACCATGAAGAACCAAAGCATGAAGATGAGCATTGCTGCTGTCACCATGAAGAAAGTCACTGCTGTTGCCATAATGAAAGTGACAAAGAGAAGAAAGGATTCTTCCAAAAGATGGGAGTAGCATTGCGCTATGCTTTCGTCGACATGATAGACGATATAGGTAAGTGGCTCGTCATCGGTATAGTGATTGCTGCCATAATAACCGTAGCAGTGCCAGATGACTGGTTTGCAATATTCAAGGACAATACATGGCTTTCCATCATTCTTGTCCTCGCCATCAGTATTCCTATGTATGTATGTGCAACAGGCAGCATTCCTATTGCCGTAGCACTGATGCTGAAGGGACTTACACCTGGTGCAGGACTTGTACTGCTCATGGCAGGTCCAGCCGCCAACATGGCGTCAATACTAATCATTCGACACCGCTTAGGATGGAAAACCCTCGCTGCCTACCTCATTTCAATCATTGGAGGTGCCGTGGCTGCTGCTGCAGTAATAGACTATCTGCTGCCCCGCAGTTGGTTTACAACAGCCTTGCAACAGTATTCTTGCTGCGAAGAGAGCGGGACACCAGTGCAATGGATTTGTACCGTTGTGCTTACGCTGCTGCTGCTTTATGCAGCCTACAATCACTACATCCGCAAAAAGCCAAGTGGCTGCCACTGCTCAGAATAGTGCAGAAAATTACAGCTTTACCCTCTAATAGTTATAAAAACTGTTAATCTATTTTAAAAATAATATTTAAAGGACTGCAAAGGTATACCTAATAAGAATAAAAAGCGTACCTTTGCAGTCCGATTATTTAAGGGGAATCTTAGGCCCCTGTGTGCGAAAGTGTTAATAGTGGTGTTTTTGGCCGAACATCATGGTTAGTGAATCGTTCGTACAAGGTAAATGAATAAAAACGTTTTTTAGTAGTAAATTTTAAATTTTAAGATGAACACTTTAAGTTACAAGACTCTTTCCGTTAATAAGGAAACAGCCAAGAAAGAGTGGGTTGTAATCGACGCTACCGACCAGGTGGTTGGCCGTCTCTGCTCAAAAGTTGCAAAACTGCTGCGCGGAAAGTACAAGCCTACATTCACTCCACATGTTGATTGCGGAGACAATGTCATTATCATCAATGCTCAGAAAGTGGTTTTCACTGGTAAGAAAGAAACCGACAAGGTCTACACACGCTACACTGGCTATCCAGGTGGACAGCGTTTCAACTCACCAGCAAGCCTGCGCACAAAGAAAGACGGTGCAGAGCGCATCCTGCGTCACGCCGTAAAGGGTATGCTTCCTAAAGGTCCTTTAGGTCGCTCTCTGCTTAAAAACCTCTATATCTATGAGGGTACAGAACACAAGCACGAGGCTCAGAAGCCAAAGGCTATTGATATTAACCAGTATAAATAAGCAAAAAGATGGAAATGATAAACGCAATAGGTCGTCGCAAAAGCTCAGTAGCACGCGTATACATGACCGAAGGAACAGGCAAGATCACCATTAACAAGAGAGATCTTACAGAATATTTCCCATCAGCAATACTACAGTATGTAGTTAAGCAACCACTGGAGTTGCTCGAAGTTGCTGAGAAATATGACATCAAAGCCAACCTCGATGGTGGCGGTTTCACAGGACAGAGCCAGGCTCTTCGTTTAGCCATCGCTCGCGCTCTCGTTAAAGTGAACGCTGAAGACAAGAAAACTCTGAAGACTCAAGGCTTCCTCACACGCGACTCTCGTAAGGTTGAGCGTAAAAAGCCAGGACAGCCAAAGGCTCGTCGTCGCTTCCAGTTCAGCAAGCGTTAATCTCTTCTGGATATTACATATTATATATCCATATCAGAAGCTGAACAGTTTAGCATCCAAACCAGTATGACTTGATGAAAAGCCGAATGGTAAACATCAATTACTTATTGGTTGGCTCTAACAAAAAGAACTAAAAGGAAAGTAAACAAAAAAAAGAAATTAAACAACATGGCAAGAACAAATTTTGACCAGTTACTCCAGGCAGGTTGCCACTTCGGACACCTCCGCCGCAAATGGAATCCAGCTATGGCTCCTTATATCTTCATGGAGCGCAATGGCATTCATATCATAGATCTGCACAAGACTGTTGCTAAAATCGACGAAGCAGCTGATGCTCTGAAGCAGATAGCCAAATCAGGAAAGAAAATCCTGTTCGTTTCTACTAAAAAACAAGCAAAGGAAATCATCGCAGAAAAGGCTACAAGCGTTAACATGCCTTATGTTACAGAGCGCTGGCCAGGCGGTATGCTCACCAACTTCCCAACAATCCGCAAGGCTGTTAAGAAGATGGCTAATATCGACAAACTGATGAACGATGGTACTTTCTCTAACCTCTCTAAGCGCGAGTTGCTTCAGATTTCTCGCCAGCGTGCTAAGTTGGAGAAGAACCTTGGCAGTATCGCTGACCTCAACCGTCTGCCTTCTGCACTCTTCGTTGTTGACGTTATGAAAGAGAACATCGCCGTAAGAGAGGCTAATCGTCTCGGTATCCCAGTGTTCGGTATCGTTGACACTAACTCAAGTCCTAATGGTGTTGATTTCATCATCCCTGCTAACGACGATGCAAAAGATTCTATCGAAGTAATCTTGGGCGCATGCTGCGCTGCCATTGCTGAGGGAATCGAAGAGCGTAAGATTGAAAAGGCTGATGAGAAAGCTGCAGCTGAACAGAGTGAAGAGGCTGCTGAGGCTCGTCCACGCCGCGCTCGCAAGGCTCGCAAGGAAGAGGCTCCTGCTAAGGAAGAAACTCCAGCAGAGGCTCCTAAGGCAGAGGAAGAGGCTCCTAAAGCTGAATAATCTGCTCGCAGAAGCATAACAAAAACTTCACGTTAGTTCCTCTTTGGACTAACGTGAAGACTTTAATAACATTTTTTTATTCACAATTTTAATTATCAGAAATCATTATGGCTATTTCAATTGACGATATAAAGAAACTTCGCGCAATGACTGGCGCAGGTTTGGCTGATGTAAAAAAGGCTCTCACTGAGGCTGAAGGTGACTTCGATAAGGCTAAGGAAATTCTCCGTGAGCGTGGTCTGGCTATCGCTGCTAAGCGTTCTGACCGCGAAACTTCTAACGGTTGTGTACTCGTTAAGTCTGTTGACGGCTTTGCTGCTATGATTGCACTGAAGTGTGAAACTGACTTCGTTGCTAACGGAGCAGACTTCATTGCACTGACACAGAGCATCCTCGACGCTGCCGTTGAGAATCGTTGCAAGAGCATTGAGGAAGTTAAGGAACTTACACTGGCTGACGGTCAGAAAGTTCAAGACGCTGTAACTCATCGCTCTGGTATCACAGGTGAGAAGATGGAACTTGATGGTTATCTCGTACTCGAAGGCGATAACATCGAAGTTTACGACCACATGGGTCGTCACACTCTCTGCACAATGGTTCAGACAAACAAGCCTGCTGCTGAAGAAGGACACAAGGTTGCTATGCAGGTTGCTGCTATGAAACCTGTTGCTCTCGATGAAAAGAGCGTTCCACAGGAAGTTGTTGACTCTGAGTTGAAAACTGCTGTTGAGAAGACTAAGCTCGAGCAGGTTCAGAAGGCTGTAGAGAATGCACTCCGCAAGGCTGGCTTCAACCTCTACATTGCAGAGAATGAAGAGCACATCGCAGAAGGTATTGCTAAGGGTAACATCACCGAGGCTCAGGCTGAGGAAATCCGTAAGATTAAGGAAGACGTTGCTGCTCAGGCAACTGCAAACCTCAAAGAGCAGATGATTCAGAACATCGCACAGGGTCGTCTGAAGAAGTTCTTCAAGGAAAACTGCCTCGTTGACCAGGAATTCCAGTTCGGCGACGGCGACAAGGCAAGCGTTTCTGAATGGCTGAAGAAGCAAGACAATGAATTGAAGATTGTTGACTTCAAGCGCTTCACATTAGCATCTGAATAATAATAACAATGCATACTTTAATGGTTGGGCTTACTCTTATTCATCTGATAGGGTAAGCCCAATTTTGTTTAATGACAGTCTTTTATTGTCTTTGCCATTGAACAACGGGAAGACTCTTGTAATAATTATTGAACAAACAGATAACTAATCATTCAAACCAATAAGATATGAAGATATTTGCAATAGGAATGAACTATGCCAAGCATAACGAGGAAATGGGCAGAAAACCCGACCGTCCTGCCGAACCTGTCATTTTCACAAAGGCTGATTCGGCATTGCTGAAAGACGGAAAACCGTTTTTCCTGCCCGAAGAGATGGGACGTATCGACCATGAAACAGAACTTGTCGTAAGAATATGCCGCTTGGGCAAGAGTATTCCTCAGCAGTTTGCCCATCGCTACTACGATGCCGTTACTCTCGGTATTGACTTCACTGCCCGCGACTTGCAGGCACGACTGAAGAAAGCGGGACATCCTTGGGAGATAAGCAAGGGTTTCGATGGCTCGGCTGTCATAGGAAAATGGATGCCTATTGACCGATATCGCGACATTCAGGCCATACATTTCCATCTCGACATCAACGGAAAGACCATTCAGCAGGGCTGTTCAAGCGATATGCTTTTCCGTGTTGACGAAATAATAAGTTATATCAGCCGCTTCTTTACGCTAAAGACAGGCGACCTGCTCTATACAGGAACTCCGGCAGGAGTCGGTCCCGTAAGCATAAACGACCACTTAGAAGGCTATATTGAAGACGAGAAAGTCTTAGAATTTAATGTAAAATAAGTGTTTATATCTATTCCGTTTTGTAATATAATATATGAGTATAAATCCAAAGATTAAAGACCTGTATACATTTTCGTATACGGGTCTTTTTTGTTTTGACATAAGCAGGGATTTTGTGTTATCCTTGTTTGCCAACTTATTAATTCACAAATTTAGGAACTTATAAACTCAAATGCACGTTAACTTATAGGCTCATAAACACTAATATTTTGCTTGTATAATATTTTTTTGTACTTTTGCAAGAGTTATATCATTCTAATTAAACTGAAGGGGCATTCTTTAGCCCTCAATTATATATTCTTTCTATATTTGGTATTATCTTTATTATGACAACAACGAATTTCTACAGACGAGTTGGAGTGTTGATGCTGTTTATTGTTGCAGTGCTCAACATTGGTGCTAAGCCACGCACACAGAGGCAGATGCAGACAGCAGCACAAAGAGTTATCAATGCTAATTTCGGAAAACAGGCAAACAAAGCACCACGCAAGTATGCACCTATGCTGTTACAACAACGCAATAGTGTTGCTGTGTTGGGCTATAGTGAAGGTGGTTATGCCATTGTTTCTACCGACGACTTGCTGCCAGAGGTGTTGGGCTATGCCGATACACGCTTTGAGGCAGACAGCAAGAATGCTGGCTTCAACTGGTGGATGAAAGCCATTGAGGAGGTCGCAGACGACGTTATCAAGAAAGGCATACGAAGAAAAGAACAGGTATTTGATACACGAGTAGACCCGTTGCTGACAACGAAGTGGGGACAGATGGAACCATATAACAACGATTGTCCTACGGGAACTACAAGCGGCGACGACTGGCAGAACTTTGAGAATGCAGGCAAGTGTGTGACAGGCTGTGTCGCTACAGCATTGGCTCAGATTCTCTACTATCATCGCTTCCCCGTAAGTGGAACAGGTGCAGCCTCAGTAGAAGTGTTGCAGGCAACTGGAGAGAAGATAGTTGACACAGTAGACTTCAGCGAAGGCATCTACGATTGGGCTAATATGAAAGACGACTATACCCAATCATATACAGAGGTTGAGGGTGCTGCCGTTGCCAAACTGATGCATCATGTCGGTGTTGCAAGCAATATGAACTATGCAACAGACGGAAGTGGAGCGGCTACTTATTATGCTTATTATGGTCTTGTAGAGCATTTCGGATTTTCTGAAGACAACTTAGGTGGAATCTCTCGCGATTATTTGTCTTATTATGGTCTTACTGATCAAGACTGGATAGACCAAGTCTACTTTGAACTTGACAACCGCCGTCCTATATATTATACTGGCTATGATGAAGTTGGCGGTCATGCCTTTGTGCTTGATGGATACGACGAGACAGGACTTGTCCATGTAAACTGGGGATGGAATGGTCGCGACGACGGATATTTCAATCTCGACTTGCTCAACCCAGAGACTTATAAGTTCAGCAGAGGTCAGGATATGATATATAATTTAGCATCACCCGTTGCCAGTGAAGTAGAACCTATAGAAGTTGAAACAGAGGCAGGCGGACTGAGTGACATCATAGAAGTTGCAGACAATGCCTACTATCAGAGTCTGAAGATAAACGGAGAGATTAACAGCAGCGACCTGAAACTGATACGCCACATGGCAGGACGCGACGAGAAAGGCTATTCTACTGGTTGTCGTCTTTATAGCCTTGACATATCAGAAGCACGAATTGTGAGCGGAGGCGAACCTTATCTCATCGCTGACGGGCAAGAATACACAACAGCCGACGACGAACTGCCTTATAAGGCATTCTATAACTGCCGTAGTCTTGAACAACTTTCACTGCCTCAACTGAAAGAAATACATACAGGAGCATGGGCTCTGACATCGCTCAAGTCACTCAACCTCACAAATGAAGAAGGCGATGGGTTCAAGTATGTTGACGGACTTCTATATTCGGCTGATGGCAAACGCCTGATTAGCATTGTTCCATTTAAGGAAGGAGAAATAGAGATTCCAAACACAGTAAGCGAGATTGAGGCTTATGCCATAGCAGGTTGCCACCATCTGACGCGTTTAGACCTGCCAGATGCTCTAAGCAAAATAGGAGAGAAAGGAATCTTCGACTGCGGCAATCTGAAGGTTGTCACATCGCCAACCCTTGAACCTGCAAGCGCAGGAGACCAGTGCTTCATGGGGTTGGGCAAAGACTGTACGCTCTATTATCCTTACGGACATAGAGAAGATTACGAGAATGCATTGTGGTGGTATTTGTTCTTTGTTTCTGAAAATATGAAATATGCAGAGATGGAGAATGTAGAACCAAACGCAATAACTCTACAGACAGCAGACGAAACCAATTCAGCAGATGTCTACACCATTGACGGTAAGGCTACAGGCAAGACCATGAAGACCATCAACAGTCTGCCAGCAGGAGTCTATATAGTGAAGAGCAAGACCGACGGAACAGCCCGACTTGTGACAGTAAGAAAATGACATAAAGGATAAGCCTAATATAGGCTGTATATAGTGAAAAGCCACTAACTGACAACAACATACGTTAAATGTTCTGAACTTGTTTGTCAGTTACGTGGCTTTTCACTATTTTTGCAGCTCAAAACCATATCATCTATAAGCGAGATGATGGAATAAATACATTATGAAAAGAAGATATACACTACTGTTATTGATGTGTCTGACAGCTGTGATAGCTGCTGCTCAAGGCACTGTTAAAGGAAAAATTCTTGACAAGTCGGGCGATGAGCCAATGCCTTATGTAAATGTTGTAGTAAACAATAAGGCAGACGGAAAATTTCTGAAGGGAGCTATCACCGACGAAGACGGCGCTTTCAATATTGTTGATTTGCCTAAAGGCACTTATGAACTCGTCGTTTCGTTCATGGGGTATAAAGAAATAAAGCGCGATTTCTCTATCAATAGTAATCATACGGTGCAGAGTTATGCCTCTATATACATGTCGGAGGACACTCGCCAACTCAATGAAGTAACTGTTACTGGTCAGCGTTCAGCCGTAAAACTGGAAGTAGACCGCAAGTCATTCGATGTCAGCCAGGACATTGCCAATGCAGGTGGTGCGGCAAGCGATGTGCTTGAAAACATTCCTTCTGTGGAAGTTGACAACGATGGAAACATCTCGTTGAGGGGCAACAGTAGCGTTGAAGTGTGGATAAACGGAAAGGCAAGCGGACTGACCAGCGACAACCGTGCGCAGATATTACAGCAGTTGCCAGCCGAAAGCATCGACAGGATAGAAGTTATAGACAACCCTTCAGCCAAGTTCTCAGCAGAAGGCTCTGCGGGCATTATCAACATTGTGCTGAAGAAAGACCGAAAGGCTGGCTACTATGGCTCTATTCAGACAGGTGCCGACACCCGAGGCGGTGCTAACGTGAGTGGTAACATAAACTACAACAGCAAGTTGCTCGATGCCTATCTCAACATTGGTTATCGCCATCGTGAAGGCGAGGGTGGTGGCGTAAGCAATCAGCAAACCTATGCTACAAAGCAGTATCAGCGATACAACTCTAACAATCATAATTTCGGAAACAACCTCTTTACCCGTGCTGGTGTTACGCTTCATGCAACAAGCAAAGACGACTTCACCATTGCAGGAATGATGATGCATGGACGATTCCACGACTATGGTAAGACACTCTATCACTATGGCACAATAGGTGAGCTGGAAGACAATATGCAGATGTTCAGAGACACGAGGTCGAGAGGCAACATGCACATGTATCATGGCGAATTTGGCTATCGTCACAACTTCTCAGATAAGCATTTTCTTGATGTGCAACTTGACTTCAATCAGTGGAAGTCAGACCACGACAACTACTATCGCGACTCAATGACCGTTATGGCAAGTCAGCAGACAGGCTACTCATATCAGTATCGTCCGATGAATGTAAACAACCGTTCTTGGGAGTTTAAGGTAGACTATGAGAATGCTCTGTCAAAGACAATGAAGTTGCAGACAGGTTATCAGGGCAGATTCTCAAAAGAGAATACTCCGCAGATTTCTTTTGTTGACAATACATGGAATGGCGATAATGCCGTAGAAGACCGTGCCTTCTTCAATCGTTTCATCTACGATATGGATGTTCACGCACTCTATGCAACACTCACAGGCAACTTCGGTAAGTTCGGGCTGATGGCAGGTCTGCGCGGAGAGTATTGGAAAGTAAACACCGAAAGCTATACATGGGAGCAGGAATATGATGCCGACAAGCGTGATGTGCCATTCAAGAAAGATTATTTCCAGCTCTTCCCAAGTGTTTTCATGTCATATCAGATTACACCGACACAGCAGTTTCAGTTGAACTATACACGCCGCCTGCGTCGTCCTTGGGGTGGAGAACTTAACTCATTCAGGAATACTCGCGATGCCTCTATGATAGAGTTTGGTAACCCACAACTAACTCCAGAATTCTCAAACTCATTCTCTCTCAACTATCTGAAGACTTGGACTGGACACTCTCTGCTTGTCAGTGCTTACTATCGTCCAACAACAGACGTTATTCAGCGCATAAAATGGCAGGCAGCCGACGGCATGATGTATCAGACAAACATGAACGTTTCTGAGAGTACAAGTTCGGGTGTTGAGGTTGTTTTGAAGAACAAGCTGTTCAGAATACTCGACCTTACTACCACAGCCAATGCCTACTACTATCATCTTGACGGTTTTACTCATGTGGTTGACGGATATACAGTTACAGGCGAGAGCGACCACAACTTCACATGGAATGCAAGAATGCAGGCAAGCATCATGCTTCCTTACGACATTACATTCCAAGTGACAGGCGACTATCGTGCGCGTCAGGTTATCACTCAGGGCTACAGAAAGCCAAACTACAGTGTTGATTTGGGTGCGCGAAAGAGTTTCTTCAACAAAAAACTAATGCTGTCAGTTAACTGCCGCGACATCTTCAATACAAGAAAATGGCGCAATGTTACTGAGACTGACGATTTCTTCCGCTCTTCAGAATTCTTCCGCAAGGGTCGCCGTGTTAATGTTACGCTGACATGGAACTTCGGAAATACAAAGAATAAACGTCCAAGAATGGAATATGAAGGTGGCGACGACATACAGGACGGCAGCGGATATTCAAACGAAATGGGAGAATAATGCGCTAACTTCCCGTCAAAACCTTATAGACTAACAAGTTGAGCATTTGCGAAACTTGAATAAGATTATTTCCCGTCCTCAAGTGTCATACATGATGCTTGAGGATTTTTTTGATGTAAAAGTGTGCTTATAACTTTTATTTTTCTTAACTTTGCCAATCAATTATCTTCGATTATGACAACAGACGAGAAATACATGATGCGTTGTCTGCAACTGGCTTGTTGCGGAAGGAACGAGGCAAGGCCTAATCCGATGGTCGGGGCTGTGATTGTTGCCGACGGCAGGATAATAGGTGAGGGCTATCACATACGTTGCGGCGAAGCCCATGCTGAGGTTAATGCTTTTCGCAGCGTTAAAAAAGAGGATGAGCATCTGCTGCCAGAAGCAACTGTATATGTTAGTCTTGAACCATGTGCTCACTACGGAAAGACTCCCCCATGTGCCGACTTGATTGTAAGCAAGGGAGTAAGACGCGTCGTAGTAGGTTGTCTTGACCCTTTTGCAAAGGTGCAAGGTCGCGGAATAAAGCGGATAAGCGAGGCTGGCATTGAAGTTAAGGTTGGTGTGCTTGAAGAAGAATGCCAAGATATAAATCGCAGTTTTTTTACATATCATAGCAAGAAGCGTCCATACATAACGCTGAAATGGGCACAGACCCAGAATGGATTTATTGACGACTGCCATAGGAGGCTTCACATATCTTCGCCTTTTACGCAGATGCTTGTTCACAAGATGCGTGCTGAGAACGACGCAATAGTTGTTGGCAGAATCACCGACGAGTGTGAGCAACCTCAGCTCAACGTGCGCCACTGGGCAGGCAGGTCGCCTCACAGATATGTGCTTTCATGCGAAATGCCTATAAGCAAGATAATTGACGACTGCTATCAACGCGGTTTGCAGTCGCTCATCGTAGAAGGCGGAAGAAAAACTCTACAGTCGTTTATCGACCAGCAGCTTTTCGACTGCATACGCATAGAAACCGCCCCAATAACAGTTTCAGACGGAACCCCAGCACCATTGCTCCCCAAAGAGTTGAGGATGGTAAGCAAAGAACATTGGGACAACAGGGATATAGTTATTTATGAAAAGCCAGTTGGATGTTAGGTCGATTTGTAATAATCAAGTTTGTCTTTCATGTGATTATTATAAATTAAAACCGAAACTTATATAAGGGTAAACCACTGCGGCACGGTCTACTCCGTGTTCTGTTATCCCATCTTCATCGTACATGTCTAAAGCGACTCCTGGACTGATGCCGATGCGTATGACAATGCCGTTTTCACGCTGATAGCGATAACCTAAATCCAAGAAGCCGAAAGAGCCAGACTTGCTTTCCTCTATCTCGTGCCCAACCTTGTCATGATATTTACAGTTGTAAAGCCCATAGCTTACGCCAATGCCAATTTCTGCATAATGCCCATTCTTTCCTAATAAATAGTTAACGGCAATAGGAAACGACCATCCCCTTGTCCTTTCAGGTGCAGACTTAAAGAAGTCTTGTGATTTTGATTCTGTAAAGCCAACTCCTAACCTTCCTCCCCAGTTAGTCTCGCTGTTGAAGCGTGAATCAAAATGTATTCCAAACGTTGTTGACGCCCCGAAGAGTTCTCCGAAAATGGAGGCTTTATTAGTCTGAGAGTGTATCAGATTGAAATTTAGTAACGGCAAAAAGATTAAAAAGACGATTTTTGTAGTAATGTTTTTTCTGTTCATTGCGTTGTTATAATTGATTAGATTATAAAATTTAAAGTTATCGTTCTTTCCAACACATTAATGTGCTTTATGAAATTTTGTTATCCGTAATAAAACTACTTCTGCATTGAGGTTTACATAAGTATATTTTTATGGTTATTGTCAGATTGTTGTTACTATCTTAGGTTAGGCAATAAGGTTAGTTCACGGTGTAAATATAAGTAATATAATTATAATATCGTTCTTTTGTTAGTTCTATTTATCTCTAATTAATTGACGTTCAGGAAAGTTTGGGCATTTCTTAGCTAAGAGAATAATTTTCAGGAAAAGCAATTTTTTCTGCTTTTTTATAAGGAATCTTATTATGAAAACTTGAACTTATAAATTGAAACTGAATTTTGAAAACTGCTACTTGTTTGAGGGAAAAATTGTAAAAAATGAGGGCGAGTTGGGTAAAAAATTGATTAACTAACCTCGCAAATAACTTAAAAATTCTGGACCGAGAAAAATAAAGTTGCAAAATATGCGAGTATTTGGCGCTTTCTCGCTCTTTTTAGTAAACCATTCAATATCAAGACGTTATAGCTTTCGTCGTAAAACTCATAAGTGTTAAAAAAGTCAAAGGGCATCTTTCGCAGTGTGAAAGGGCACCTTTGGCAGTGCAATATGCCACATATCGCACTGCGATATGCCACGTTTCGCATCGCGAAAGGACACCTTTCACTTTTTCATTCCTTATGTTCGTTCACATAGTTTAAGCCGATTGATTAACAATTAAACGCTTTTTAGCATTCAGCCTCGTGCCAATCGGAAAATCTTTCTCTAGAATTAAAATTCCGTTTGTCAAGATTTTTTACTTTTTTCGTCAAAAAATCGGACTGAAAATAAAACTTACGAAGTGTAAGTTGGACCATTATTTTTTTTAAGTTTGCTCCGCTTTATGGTTACTGGAAATGGCGTGATTTTGATAAACTGAAAATTGCTAAAGTTGAGAGGCCTAAAAGAAAAAAGGCTCTGCCTTTAATAACTTTGGCAGAGCCTTTTATATTATCCATTGATTTTATTCAGATAGTATTTGCGTACATCGCTCCATCGGTAGTAAGGACCGCTAACGGGCTTCAAAGCTTTAGGCAGAGTTGCCTCGTTCTCGTTTAGCAGAATCTTGACAAGTACATCCTTGTCGGCAGGAGAGCGGCGGTAGAAAACCATCTGTATGTTAGAAGCCATTGGGAAGATGCGATAGTTTACCCATCCCTTTTCTTCCAGACTTGCAATGTCGTCGGTCTGAAGGTCTGCACCATTGAGACCAAGCAGGCAAGCCAGCGGCAAGACCACTACCTCGTGTCCGAAACGAAGAGTAGCACCAGGTCGGTCATATTGCAGGCAGCTGTCGGCTTGCTCAATGAAACGGCGCAGCAGATTGTTTTGTACGGAAGGCTGTTTTGCTCCGTTAAGAGTATAATATCCATAGCGTTGGAACCAACTGATGTTGTCGGCACGCCACTGTTCGTAAATCTCGTCTTTAGTGTATAGGTTCCACAGCGACACCTTGTGGCGAATCTCAGAGCTCTGAATGTTGCTTGCAAGTCTGAAGAGTCTGAAACCGAGCAGTCCTACGTTTACGCTGTCTTCAATATATTTCTCGTCGTTGAATAGTCGTTTCATAAGAGGCTTATAGTCGACGTGCTCCTTAAGCCAATCCTTGTAGACGCGTCGTGTTTCATCGTTTTCGCGCTGCTTCTGCAACTCAGTTCCCTCAAGATTCATGTACCACATGTCATGGTCGGAAGCATCGTGGAAAATCTTCAGTTGCGGATTGCGAGCATAAAGTTCAAGCAACTCATTAGTCATAGAGAGAATGCAGCGAATGATGATGGTGGAGCGTGCCTCTATGTTGACATCGCCCTCGAACACTTCAGGGAATCTTTCAAACATTCTTCTTGCTATGCCCCTATGCTGCTCAGCACCAAGTTCCGTCAGTTCGCCATCGCGTTTTCTTGCTTCCTCCGTCAGCAGTCTGACCTTTTCGAAGGTCTCTTTGCCAAGTGGAGTAAGTTTTCCGAGTGAATCAGCGTGGGCAAGTATCTTAAAAGCATCCTGATAACTGCCCTTGCCGATGTGGTAGCGAGAACCATGACGGCCGTAATGGCTCAGGTAAACAGGTTTATAGCCCGCAGGAGCAGGAGTGAGTACCTTCTGCTTCGGGCCAGGATAAGCCAGATAGTTAGACGCCGCGAGATTAGGATTCTCTGCTATTTCTTCCTTTGGAGTCTGTGCCTTAGTTGTCAGAGCAATGACAACCAGCAATAGTAGTGATGTGATTTTTCTCATGTCTTTTATTTCTTATACCTTAAATTTACATATAATATAGCGGATTAGCATGCTGAAAACTTTTGTTGTAAAGCGATGCTTAAATCAGAAAATTATGAATGAAACGGATAAGCAGAGGCTTTAACTCTGCAAAAGTAAGCAAAAATGGCGAGAAACAAGATTTGTACTGGCTATTATTGCGAAAATATCGTGTATTTAAAGTCTTTCCGTTATTATTTCCTATGTGACTAACCACGTCCTTTAATAGGTAGTATGCCTTTGTTTTTCCCATGAAGGCTATTGTTAAAAAATTAAGGTTGACACAATTTAACTAACTAATTTATTTGTGTTTACTATTTTTTTCATATTTTTGCACCATAATTGTTCTTTTTGTATTTAGAATCTATTTGTTATGAATATTTAGCAAATAAGACTCTGAAGGATAATCGGAATTAAGTAAAAGATAAAAATAATAAGCAAGAGTATCTCTATTTTAATTATTCCGTGTGTTTGCTATCAAAAGTAGCGATACCACTGTGTATACTCATTATGCGTTCTGTTAATTAGTGATAATCAACACAATCAATACAAAAAAGCGAAAGATAGTTGTGTTAGATAAAAATATATTATAATTTTAAAATAATTTAGTGTTAAAATGAAAAAGATCTACATGATTTTGGCGATGCTGTTGTCCCTATTCGGAACAACATTGCAGGCGCAGACAATTCTCGATGAAGACTTTGAAACATCGAGTACAGAAACTTATTCTCGCCCTGTAGCTACAGGACAAGGATGGACCACTGTTGACAGCTATAATGGCAACAAGATGTCATACAGATGGCACAATTACTATGCTTCTAAGGGCACTATCACAGGCAAGCATGTTGCTGGTTGCGACGCTCCGCTGACTGCTTCAGATGTTGATGGCGCTGGACCTCGCGAAGAAATTCTGCTTACTCCAGAACTGGACCTCAACGACACTTATGAATTGAGCTTCACTTGGATTGTAAGCCCTATGATTTCTAAGCCAGAGTCTCTCTATGACTTGCAGGTTCGTGTCGTTACTGATGGCAATCTTGACGATGCTGAAACTGTATTCTCTATTCAGAATGAGTCAATGCTGAAAGAAAGCGGTGTTCTTGTTTATCCTATCACAACATGGGATCCACACACTTCTAAGATTAACCTGAGCGACTGGAAAGGTCAGAAAGTTAAACTTGCTTTCGTTTACAAGATGATGACTCCATTTGCTAATGTTGTTTGGCTTGATGACGTTAAGGTTAAGCAGTTCACTCCTGCTGTTACTCCAGTCCCTGTTGTTTCGCTTGACCGTTTCAACTTCGGAACTCTCTACATTGGCGAAAAACTCTACTCAGACGTGATAACCCTTACTAATCAGGGTACAAACGGACTGAAGATTACTGGTTTCGACTTTCCTCAAGGCATTAGCTGCACACTCGACCCAGAGAGCGTTAATCTTAACAAATACGAGAGCGTGCGTTTCCAACTCGCTTACTCTGCTTCTCTGACAAGCCCTGCTTCTGGCAATGCTGTTATTCACACTAATGGTGGAGATGTAACAATTCAGTTCTCTGCAACAAAGCAGGTTGTACCTGAAGGCTACATGCTCGAAACTTTCAATGACTACTTCCCACCTGCTGGATGGAAGAATAACGGATGGAGCGGCAGAAAGATTGCTATTGAAGGCGACTGCTCTGCTTATGCAACAGGCTCTTTCTCTGACCAGATTCTGACTTCACCACGTCTTGACTTGACAAATGGAGGTAAAGTAACATTTACATACTATAACCAGTTCGACAGTTACGAGGGTGGTACATATCAGATGAATGACATTAAGGTTGAAGTCTCAACTGACGGCGGACAGACATGGACACAAAAGTGGATTTTCAACTATGAGTTAGGCGAATACATGGAAACTGTTACTGTTGACCTTGGCAAGGGTACAGACAACTCTTATGTGCGCTGGGTGAACACAGCAATACAGTCTACCGACGAAGGTGCTGAAGAATATAGCGACTTCTATCTTGACCGTGTACTGCTCCCTAACGTTTACGGAGCCAACGGTGTGCCTGGTGCTGCAACACTCGTAAAACCTGCTGACGGTGCAACAGAGGTTTATCCAAAAGACATCGTTCTCGAATGGGGACCTGCACAGTTTGCCCAAGGCTATAAGGTATATGTAGGAAGCAATGCAGAAATGAACAATCTCGTTAATGGCGTTGATGTAAACAATGCTCTTACTTATACAATTCCTGTTGCTGACTACGAAACAACATTCAGCTGGAAGGTTGTTCCTTATAATACTTATGGAAACGCATTTGCTGATGTTGTTCCTGTTTGGTCTTTCACAACTCAGAGAGATGCTTCAACTTCAACTTATCCATATTCAGAGAACTTCGATAGCGGAAACATGCCTACAGGTTGGACTCAGACACCTGACGAGAAGACTCCACGCAACACTGCAAGCGGATATGCAGAGTGGGAAATCAACAAATATGCAACCTATGGAGGTTCTGGTGCAACTCTCTATACAGCATGGCTGAACGCTGGCGGACAGAACTCTGTTACAACTCAGGAATTCCTTCTCCCTGCCGACATGGATATGAGTATTTCTTTCTCTTGGGGAGACGCTCACCCACGCGAACTGGTTATTGATGAATCAGGCATGGTTAAGAAACAAAATGTTGAACCTAACAATGGCGTAAGCGACATCGTATTCGAAATCTTTGCTGATGGCGAATGGAAGCAGTTGTCATACATTTCTGAAAACTCTTTCAATGGTGAAAACAAATACTGGATTGATGAGAACATCAGCTTGAACGAATATGCTGGTAAGAAAGTTCAGTTCCGTTGGACTCACCACAGCTATAGCTCTGCTGACACTGGTGCTGCTCTCGACAATATTCTGATTGACGGTGTAGTAGGCGACAAGGCCATATTCAACAAAGACTCTTGGAATGCCGGCAAGGTTAACTACAATAAGGCTGTTAACTCAGGCGAAATATTCTCTGTCCTCAACAAGGGTAAGAATGTTCTGAAGGTTAAGAGTGCAACATTCGGTACTCAGAACTTTACAACAGACTTGGCTGCTGGCACAGAGATTCAGCCAAACGATGGAGCTGCTTTCAGCATGCAGTTCAACGCTCAGACAACTGAAGCAGTTGTAGAAGATAACCTCACAATTGAATTTGAAGGTGGATATTCTGTAAGCCTGCCAGTTAAGGGCGAAGCTCTTGCAGCAGATGTATTCTACTACTCATTTGAGCCAAATGATTTGGAATATAACTGGGAAGACAAGTTTACTATGATTGATGCAGATAATGCACCTTCTTATGAATTTGGAGCTTACTGGATTAACTTTGAGAAGAGTGGCGATAAGTTCGCATTCTGGCCTGGAGACGATGAGGCTATGTATGGAATAATGAGTCCTGTATCTGGTACACACGCTCTTGTTGCTGCTTCTCCAAATGAAGCTTCAACAAAGACTGCCGACAACTGGATTATCAGTACAAAACTCGATGCTACAAGCAACTCTACATTCGACTTCTATGCTCGTAACTGGGAATGTCTGCAAAGCGTTCTTCCTTCACCTGCTCACCGCATCTCTGTTCTTGTCAGCGAGACAAGCAATACAGATATGAATAGCTTCACTGCCGTATTGCCTGAACAGGAAATCCCATTCCTTGACGGTCACGACTGGCAGCACTATACAGTAGACTTGTCTGCTTATGCAGGTAAGAGCATCTATGTTGCACTTCGTCATACAACAAATGCTGCAACAAATGTTGCTTTCTTCGATGACTTCACATTCTCTCACTTCCAGGATGCTAACTCAATCAAGGCTGTTTCATTCGGCGAAATCGACAACAATGCTGAAGTTGAAGTTTACAGCATGAGCGGTATGATGGTTAAGAAAGGCTATGGAGTTGAAACTCTTAAGGCATTGCCACAGGGTATGTATGTCGTGAAAGTTAACAACGGTGACGCCGTTAAGTCTTTCCGCATAACACGCAAATAATGTTTTAAATGATTAAGGTAATGGGGTGGCGCTTTTATAGAAGCTTCCCCATTACCCTTTTTTGTATATAAATATCCCTAAATTATTAAGATATGAATAAACGCTATCTCCTGTTTTTCTTTTTACTTATTTCTGTTGTCCTCAATGCCAGCGCACAGAGTCGCGACAAATCGTTGACTATAACTGTGACTGCTACTTCGGGCGACAACCTTGAAGGGCAGGAAGTAAGTCTGACACAGACTGACTATTCCTTGTCATACGGTACGGTTACACTCGATGCACAAGGCAAATGCACTATTATGGTGTATGCAGGAAATCATAATCTTGTAGTAGAAAGACCTGGATACGAAGTTGCTACAAAAGATTTTTATGTGCCTGAGAACGGAACTGGTGCAACAGTAGAAGTTACACTCACAGAGAAAGTTCGTAATCCTTTCGCTGTTTCTGCAACATTGACTCATGATGCTTATACTGGAAAGAACAGCGCGTTGATGACTTGGAATACAGAAGCACCTGTCTTTTTCGATAATTTCGAAGACTATGCTCCTTTTGCAGTAGACTTCGGAGAGTGGACTGGTATAGACGCCGACTTAGAGGCTGCTGCTCCTATTGTTGGCGATTATCCTAATCGTTGCGTAATGCAATATGCACAAATCATTAACCCTCTTGCCGTTGAACCTGCATGGTGGTATGACTATCCTATATTGCGACCATATAGCGGAAAACAGTATGTAGGTTTTACTCGTACAAACTCTGGTAAGGCTAACGACGACTGGCTGATTTCTCCTTCAATTACTGTAGGAACAGACAATGTACTTGCCTTCATGGGTAAGGCAGCAGACCAGTTTCCAGAGAAGTTCCAAGTATATGTTACTACAAAAACAGACAATCCTGCTCAGTCTGATTTTGTACGTCTTGATGCAGACAACTATGAGACTGCCGACTTTAAAGCATGGAAGAAATATCAGTATGATATTAGTCAATATGCAGGACAGACTGTAAAGTTTGCCATCCGTTATATTAGCGAGTACAACAATGGAGGCTCGTTTATGCTTATGATAGACGACTTCTATGTTGGTCAGGCTAAGGGATATGATGCTGCAATGGCAAAAGGACTTCGTGTACGTCGTCCATCAATGGACAACCCTAACGAAGTGTTCCACATATCAAAGAATGGAATAGAGGTAGGAACTACTGAGGAGTATTCTTATACATTCGAAGACTTGCAGCCTGGTACTTATACACTTGGTGTCAAGGCTGTATATAGAGCAACTGAAAGCGACATGGTTACAACTTCACTCGTCGTTCCTGCTGACGGATATTCTAAAGTCGTTTTCAATGTTACTGCTGACAGCAAACTCTCTACTGACGGTCAGACTGTAAACCTCATCAGCACAGCAACAAGCCAGTCTTATACACTTACCGTAAACGAAGGCAAGGCAGAGATTGCATCGCTTCCAAATGGCGAATATGTTGTCAACGTAGCAGAAGGTGCTTTCGAGGCTTATCAGAATACAATCAACGTAGCAGGCGATTCAAACTATGATATAGTTCTTTCTGACAGGGTAATCACACCTTATAATATTACAGCCGACATAAATGGTACTGGTGATGGACTTAGCGATGTATCTTTGAGATGGAATCAGAATCTTGAGTTCAACGATAGTTTTGAAGAGTATGAAGACTTCGCTACTGGTTCGTTTGGCGATTGGATTTCGTTAGACCTCGACCAGCGTCCTGTATATCCTATCGGCTTAGGTTCAAGCTCTAATATTGTTTATTTCCCAGGTGCTGGTACTGCTGATGCTCCAGCTGCAATTGCTCCTATCGTGTTCAATCCTTGGAATACCGTACCTGCAATGTTGCCTACCGACCCTGCTGTTGCCGCTCCTACTGGTGATAAGACCATCGTGTTCTTTTCTCCTCAACAGGCAAGAGCCAACAAGTGGCTTATCTCTCCTGAAATTGAAATTCGCGACAACTATGTTCTGACTACAACTCTTAAGGCTTATGCTGAAATGTATCCAGAAAGTCTTGAGTTCTGCGTTGCTGAAAACAGCACTGAACCAGTCGACTTCACAGTTGTAAGCACAGTTGACAATATCTCAGGTGGAGAGTGGGCAAAATATGAAACCGACCTCTCTGACTATGTTGGCAAGACAATCAGAATCGGTGTTCACTACACATCATACGATGCGTTCTTTGCGCAACTTGACGATTTCATCGTAGGGCCTGCTGAAGGCGATGTGTCATTCATAGAATATGGCAATGTTATCAGATATGACATCTACGTTGATGGAGTGAAAGTTGGTGAAAGCACCGAACCTTCTTATGTTATTACAGGTCTAAGTGCAGGTTCTCATACCATTGGAATAAAGGCTATTTACAAGAATGGTGAATCAGAAATGGCAGAGTACACCATCAACATAACAAAGGTTGGTGACGTTGAAGTGTTCGGTACGAATGCAAAATCTGGCATTTACAATCTTTCAGGTCAATATGTTGGCGAGAATCTTTCTGCTCTTCCAACAGGAATCTATTTTGTTAAGTCTGGTACACAATTCAAGAAAATCCGTAAATAATGAAAAGATTTAGTATCATATTATTCACAGCTTTGGCAAGTGTTGCTGTCTACGGACAGCACACTGCCTCTGTCAGTTCACATCAGGCAAAACTTGCCAATGCCCCATTTACGCTATCTTCTGCCAATTCGCGTGTTGCAGTAATTGCAGACAATGGCAATAAAGCCCCTATGGCGAAGAGTGTAATTAGGAAAGTTGATGGACTTTCTTCTATGCAGCGTGCTGTGGGCTATTCTAACACAGACTCAATTACTCAGAAAAATGTAGCATTAGGCATGACTGGTACTTACCCTGTCGGTGCTTTGCTAACATCTTCTATTCTGAAACCATACGAAGGCTGCAAGGTTATTGGAATAAGATTTGCGCTTACCAATTCAATTGGTCGTTCTCGAGTATTCCTTAATGACGTTGATGCCGAAGGTGTTCTCACAGGCGAAAGTATTGAGCAGACACAGCGCACCTATGAAGGATGGAACAATATATTCTTCAATGGCAGCAAGTCTTATGAAATAAAAGAAGGTGAAGACATTCTTGTAGGTTTCGACTACACCGAGACTGAAGAAATGGTTGCCGCAGACGAAGGCTATCTTGCAACCGTAGGCGAGGCTACTGGTAACGAATTCCTCATCTATGGTAACTTCAATTCTGGCGAAGGCTGGTATCCTATAACAAATGTTGGCGCACTCTGCGTTCAGCTCATTGTTGACGTAAGCAGTCTTCCTTCAAAAGACCTTGACATTGTTTATCTCGATACAGGTTTCCGTTATAAGCAGCGCGGAGAAAATGTTGATTTCTATACTACAGTTGCAAACTCAGGCCGCGAAGATGTTAACGGCTATTCTGTAGCTTATCAGATTGACGAACAAGCACCTGTAGTCATCCAGAAAGACGAAACAATAAAAGAAGGCGAGTCAGACGGTTTTGAGCAGATTGTGGCACTTGGCGACAATCTTAGTGTAGGAAAACACACTTTCAAAGTTTTCGTAAACACAATAGAAGGTGCTGCACCTGAAACTAACAAAAACGATATGATGGAGTCTGTGTTCTATATCTATGAGAACTCATTTGCCCGTCAGCAGCACTATGTTGAGCAATACACAAGTCAGAAAGAATATCTTGCATATTACGTAAACGATGTGTTTGCAAAGGTTTCTGGCAGTGCTAATAATATGTGTATGGCAAACATTTATGAGCCAGGCAATACTTTGGCTACAGCTGATGCCGACTATCTGACAGACCTCTATGCATATACATACCCATCGTTCACTATTGACCGCTCTTACTTCCCTGGCGAGAAGTATATAGCCTACGACGTGAACTATTATGCACAGATCGGTCCTGACTTTGTTGCACCTATTATTATGGATATGCTTGCACAGGAAGATGCACGACCAGCATTTGCTACAGTCAACATCACTCCTTCTTACAATAGCGATTCGCGCGAACTTTCTCTTGGAATCTCTGGCGATGTGTCTGAAGATGCCTCTGCCGTGATGGGCGACCTTGCCCTGACAGTTCTTCTTACCGAAGACGGAGTTAAAGCAGCTCAGTATGTAGTTAACGGCAATCAAGTTGCAAACAATCCTAATTATATCCACAACAATGTTTTGCGCAAGTTTGTCTCTGCTCCTAAGGGCGATAAGATTACAGTTAATGGCTTGAAATATTCTGGCAATTATACTGTTAAACTTGACGACTCATGGAATGTTGGCAAGATGAAGGCAATAGCATTTGTTACGCGCATGGCTGACGAAATAACCGATGCTAACTTGAAAGAAATGGATATAACCAACGCTAACAGTTTCGACTTGAGCGATGTTACTGGCGTTTATAGCATTGAGGACAACACTTCTTACCCATGCAAGTATTATACTATAGACGGTATGGAGGTTTCTGAAAGCCAGCTTGCAAATGGCATTTATATACTCCGTCAGGGTTCATCTTTGAAGAAGGTGCTTATAAAGAAATAAGAATTATCTACTATATTATTATTAAACATAAAAATTATGAGAAAAAACAGCTATTTATTATTGATGCTCCTTTCCCTGTTATTTACTAATAGGGTATGGGCAGATTCGGTGAGTCCATATTCTATGGATTTCAACACCGCAATTCTGACGGGCAATCATGATTTCGCAGTTGCTTCTAACTGGGGACATATTGTCGGCAGCGGAAACTACGATGGCTATGGTCCTTACTACATGAGTTACTCATATAGTGAGACCAATGGAGTTGACAACTCTGGTGCTTTGCAGGCAAACAAACAGTATGCTGGCGATAACTGGGGTGGTGAAGTGGTTTACGACCTTCTCGTTACTCCTAACGTATCAGGAACAGTTACTCTGCAGGTTAAAGCAACGGTAAGTGCATCTCCTGCTAACCCTGCATTTGTTGAGTTCTATTCTCTTAACGAAACAGCTACAGCAAAGAATGAACTCCTTGCTCGTTTTGACGATTTGTCGAAAGATGAATGGACTACAGCAACAGTTGAGATTGCTGAAGGACAGCGTATCGGTATTCGTGGTCAATACGTCTTCATGGATGATTTCACAGCTACTTCAGCCGACATCACTCCAGAGAAGAAACTGACCATTCTTTCAGTTGCCGATGTTGATGGTGCTTCTACAACTTACTGGAATCAGCAAGAAGACGGAACAATCCTTGCTAAGTATCTTGTTACTTTGAAAAACAGTGGCGACGTAGACTTGAATGTTGGCGACGAGAACTATACTCTCTCTTTGTTTGCTCGCAACAATGCTTCTGTAACTTATGGTGAATTCCCTGTGCCTGTTGCTATTGCTAAAGGCGCAACTTCAGAACCTTTCGTAATGGAAGTTTCACTCCCAAGTTCAGTTGGAACATCATGGAGATACTGGGATGTAAAGGAAAACATCAGCGGAACAACCCTTCAGGGAAGAAACGTAGGTATCAATGCTTATGAGTCTAAATTCGTTTTCGACAAGACAGGCACAACCTACTATTCTAATCCTTCTCCTACTTACACTCCTATTAATTTCGGAAAAATCAATGAGAGCACTACTCTCAATTATGAGATCTACAATGCAGGTACTGCTCCTCTGACTATCAACAGCATTACTCTTACTGCTCCTTTCACAACCGATGCTACAACAACAGAGTTCGTAGTCGCTGCTAAGGAAAAGGTTCAGGTACCAATCACTCTTCCTGTTGACAACTTCGGTGTGTTCACAGGAAATATCGAGATTGTATATACCAACCACAACAAGCCTGAGGCTACTTACACTTTGGCAATGAACGGTACTGTCATCGACCCTTCTAAGAATCTTATCACATTTGATGAAGACGGACAGAAGATGTTCCCTGATGGTTCTATTCACCCAGACGGAATCTATCTGAGCACATCTGGTGCTGCAGGTTCTGAAGAGTGGAATGCATATTTGCAGTCAAGCAGTTCTGCTAAGATGTTTGTAACACCTCTCCTCCATGCAGATGCAGGCGAGTCTTTCACTTTCGATGCTTGGTACTCAAGCTATAACTCAAGTGCGGTTGTTAAGGTTTATACTTCAAAAGACCGTCAGAACTGGACAGAGTTGAAGAGCGTTCCATTCTCAGACCTCAGTCAGAATGCAAAGACTTTTGTTGCTACAATTGAAGAAGAAGGCGACTACTATCTTGGCTTCACATTAGACAAGGCTCTCATCGACAATATCTATGGTCTTACAAAGGTAGATGTTGAACACGACTGGTATCTCTCTGCTTCAAATGTTCCTGTTACTGCTAAGCAGAACAATGTTTACACAGCAACTGCTTCACTCATCAACATCAGCTCAACAATAGAAGAGGCTCCAGAGTCTTACACTGCAACTCTTTATTTTGGCGATGAAGTAATAGAGGCAGAAACTGTCGCACTTCCTTCTAATGGTAATACCCATACTGGTGAATATGTAAGCAACCTGACTACTCCAACAGTATTCACATTCACTTACAAGCCACATGCAGTAGGTACTTTCCCTGCTTACATTGAGTTCAAGAGCGGCGACTATACACTTGCAACACAGCCGGTTGATGTTACTGTTTCTGAAGAAGTATTGTCAAGCGAAGTAGTTATTGGTACTGCTTCTGCCACAAGCACATACGTTCCTTTCTATACACCATGGATGGACGTGTCTACACACGATGCAAGAGCAGACTTCGCTTACACTCCAGAGCAGTTGACACAGTTCGGGCTTGCTCCTGGTTCTGTAATCAAGTCTATCAAGTTTGTTGGTACTCCAACAATTACTAAGACCATCAACTCTCTCTCTGCTGATGCTTGGGTTGCATTGCAGCCAGCAGGCAACATTACAGCAGGCGATGCTAACAAAGACGAAATGACTCATGTTGCATTATATAGCAATGAGACTTTTGCTTTCCAGGCTGGCGAAAACTATGATTTCGTTATCGACTTGTCTTCTTCTCCAATAACATGGGATGGCGAGTCTAACATCCGCATTTGCACAAATATTGACGGTAACGGCGATTATATCAATATCAATTTCGACTGCGATGCTAGCTATTCTAACGCTTATTATACAAGAGGTGTTATTGCTTGGAGTTCTGCAAAGAGCCCTGTAGCAATCTTCTCTCTTGAAGTTGAACCTACATCTGTTAGCGGAAAAGTTGTAGAAGCAGGTACAGAAAATGCTATTGCAAATGCTAATGTAAAAATCTATAACGAAGAGTTCGATGTTCTCTATACTGGTGCTTCTGACGAGAATGGTGAATACGAAATTCCTGTTATCCAAAGTGGCTTTGCTTATACAGTTACCGTAACAGCCGAAGGCTATCTTGACGACGTTCAGGAAGTGGAATTCTCTAATGGCAGCGTAGCTTTAACCCACGAGATGAAGCGCGAATATACTGTTTCTGGTGTTGTTACCGATGCACAGACCGAAGAGCCTATGCCAGAGGTGGCAGTCAAACTCATGAATGGTGAGGAAGTTGCAGCTGAGGCTACAACCGACGAGGAAGGTAAATATACATTCACACTTCTCAGTCCTCTTGCCGAGAACTATACTCTCACTGCAGAGATGGAAGGCTACAACCCATTCTCAGAGGAGATGACAATCACTGAGCAGCTGACAGAGAAGAACATAGCACTGACTCATGCTGCCTACAAGGTCTCAGGAACCGTAACCGATGAGGAAACAGGCGAAGCAATCATCAACGCTCAGGTTTCACTCAACGACATCCTCACCAACACCGACGGTGAGGGCTACTATGAAGTTATGCTTGCTTGGCCAGTAGATGAAAGCTACACTCTGAGTGCTAAGGCAGAAGGCTATGCAGACGTAGTATTCGACGTTGCAATAACAGATCAGTCTACCGTTAAGGACTTCACCATGCTGAAGCTTCGCAACGTAGTAAGCGGCAAGGTTACCAACACCGCAGGTGCATCCATCGAGGGCGTAACAATCACCTTGACAAAGGGTGACGAAACTATTGATGCTACAACCGATGCAGACGGCAACTATGAGATAACCGTAATTCAGGCAGAAGGCGACTACAGCTTCAATGCTTCAAAGGCAGGCTATGGCGACTTCGATGCAACTCTGACATTTGCAGGTGAGGACCTGACACAGGATGTAGTTCTCTACACCGACGAGGAACTCAGCATTGGCGGCATCAACGCTAACGGCTCACGCATCATTGCAGGCAAGGACGGCATCATCGTAGAGGGTGCAGACGGCACAGTAGTCAACATCTACAACTATGCAGGTCAGCTCATCCGTTCAGAGCGTGTATCAGGCGGCACCATTAAGATAGAGTTGCCACAGGGACTCTACATTGTCAACGGTGTAAAACTGACAGTGAAATGATAGAATCACACTAATAAATAAAAAAAGAAGAAAGGTTTTCTGCAAAAGGGAAACCTTTCTTCTTTTTCATAAATACCGAGTCTCAGCAATCAAAATCTTCATGGCATGATTTTGATGTAATGCGTTTGTTTTTGTGGCATGTAGGTGCTGATATTTGTTACGGAATTTTCCTTGTTGAGCAATTTATCCCAAATCTAAATTGCAGAGTTCGTTTAAAGACAATCCACTATTGTGTTGCAATTTTGTATGCTTTTCCATTAATGCTAACAATATAGATGTCTTTTGATGGCAATTCCAATGTGAGATGTTTAGAAAAAATAAGATGGTCAATAACTTTTTTCCCATCTACAGAATAAACTAATATTATTTTGCCTATTGGTGCATTGTCAATAATAAGTCTTCGGTCAGACACTTTGATTTCAATGTCATTGGTTGATACTTCACCAACTCCTGTCGTGACATTTACACCTAAGCTATTTGTAGCATTAACTTTCACATCGCCATTTGCCGAGATGACAGTTCCCTCTGGAATGATAATATAACAGCCGTTTTCTGGTACTTTTACACCTTCAAAATTGCAGGAAACAATCCATTGTCCATTTTCTTCAATCAATATAGGTGTCACTTCCATAATCAATTTTTTGTCGGTATCAAGCAGTTGAATCTTCGGATTTGGTGAAAGCATGACTGCTTGGTCGTAGAAGAAACTAACCTCATCAAGCACATCGTTGTTATGGTTGTCAAAGAGACTGCACCATACATAGTTTATTGGCTCTGTCGGCTCAGTGTATCCACCCACGAAGTCCACCCTTGCTTCCTCGTTGGTGATGTCAGTACGGAATCGGGGGGTCAGACTTCCTTCTGGCAGCACAAGTGAAAAGTTCACACCATCCTCAAAGTTCATTCCGTTCCCAAAATCAACATAGGCTTGTCCTAAATTCCAGTCCCAACCCACGTGTGCTTCAAGTGTCCTTACGGGTACGCCTTCACGATATAGTGTCATAATTGGGTTACCGATTGGTTCTGTTTCTGTTCTATATTCGAAATAAATAAGTTTTTCAGACATAACAACAGAACCGTTTTTCACAGAGCATTCTGCACCTGTAATCTTTTCGGGGACTTCAAAACCAAATTTGAGATTTTCCGTTTTTATGGTAGGATTATTCTGTAAATAAATTGCTCCTTCCGAAATCTCTAATTTGTATGAACAGCCTTTAGGAAGAATAAGATTGTCAAAAGCAATGACTGCATAGCCTTCCTTTCTATAGGCTTCAGAAGTAAAAACACCAGTAGCTATCGTTTTTTCTCCACAGGTTATAATTGCCCTTGCATCTTCAGCTATGTCTATATGTCCTGCAAACTTTATGTTAATAACATTTATAGGTTCATAAACAAGCTTATTATCAATGCTGCATTCCTGCGGTGTCAAGGTTTCAACATTATTTGCATAAGCAGATATTGCGGACATACAAAGCCCGACAATACCAATAAGTAATTGTTTTTTCATATTAATCTCCTTTCTTTATAGAACATATTTACATTAAAAAAACAGAAATAAGCGGACTGCCAGTTTCCAATGGTCGTCCTTATGAAACCAGAAAATACACCATTTACATACACATTGAATGTTGTGAATCTTCCGTTGGCAAACTTTGTAGGTTGAAGCCAGAAACTGGCGTAATATTCACCTGTTTCAGTTGCTTCAACTTTAAAGTTTCTGAAGTTTGCAACATTGTCTGTCGTTTCATACACGCTCTTGACAGTAAGAATGTTATTAGAGTTTAATAACTTGTATTCAACTTCCTATGCTTTCGCATATTGCGCAGGAAAAATGCCTAAAGCGGCAAAGAATACTGATAAAAGAAAAAATTTTTTCATAAGATACTTAATTTTGGTTAGTAAATCATTATCTATATCTGTAGCCTTTAAAAGGTCATCTGATATTTTGCAATATTCAGTAAATCTTATGGCAAGAGCATGTAATTGTTGTCATTAAGTAAGACCTGTAATTTGTGTGAATTTTGCTCAAAACCTTTCGATTTTATTTGCTGGGGTAAATATATATATTTTTTTTAATTGATTCAAATATGTTATAATAAATACACCTGAAATGTTTAAAATGTAACATTTCGTAACGGTAGGTAAGGCTGCAAAACACTCTTCAAAGATATTCTATTTAGGTATTAGCAGAGGGTCAGCGATTAGCTTTAACTTAACGTTAACTCAATATCGTTATTACAGGATAGCCTATTTGGAATTTTATATAGGACTTATATACTTATTTATGCAGTATAAGGAAAAGACGGAATAGTTTTGCGTTTTAGAATATATTGTTTAACTTTGCACAATAATAAGGATGAACGATGATAAGCTAATAGAGGATAGTCTCTCTTGTTGCCATCCAAATATCTGAAATACTTACTTTAATAATATGGAAGTCATACAAAGTTTTACTATCGACCACACACGCCTGAAGCCAGGTATTTACGTTTCCCGCGAAGATAAAGGTTTCACCACATTCGACCTGCGAATAACCGAACCCAACCAAGAACCCGCAGTTGCTCCTGCTGCCATGCACAGCTTAGAGCATCTCATGGCAACATGGTTTCGCAACAGCGAAGCCAAAGACGATGTAGTCTATGTAGGCCCGATGGGCTGCCTCACTGGCATGTATGTCATAATGACGGGAACATATACCGTTGAGGATATGCGCCGCCTTACCATTGAGTGCCTTGAGTGGATTCTGACCCAGACAGAAGTGCCAGCCACACGACCCGAAGCCTGTGGCAACTATCTGCTTCACGACCTGCCTATGTGCAAGTGGGAGAGTGCTCGCTTTCTCGACCGTCTGAAGCATGAATTCCACTGCGAGTATTCTAAGTTGCAGATAACTCTTGAAGATGGTAAGATATTTGCTGATGCATAGACATTTTTTAGATAACCAAACATAAGAGGATGTGCCTATTTTGGAGTGCCCCCCAGAAGTTAGAAAGAAAACTTCTGGGGGGCATTTATGTATATACATCACGGTTTAGAAGAAAAGAAAGAAATCATCCGCTTGCATGAATTAGGAACAAGCCAAGAGTTAGTTTGATGACGTGTGGATTCTTAGACGTTGTAAATCGTTTAAACGTTGTGCTTATTGTTTAGGTTCTATCACCCTGTAGCAACAATATTGATATAATTGACTCTAAATACCTTATCAAATAATTATTATTCTATGCTTGCGAAAGTTTAGTTTATTATTAAAAAACTTTGTAAATGATTGATGTTTGCGGAAAAAGTGTTACTTTTGCATACTTTTATGTAAGGTTGTGAAATCAATAAGTTTGTGATACGTGCGGAGCATTTGGACGTAAAAACAGAAAACTCTAAATTCATAACTCATGACTGAGAAACTGAAAACTATTTAATTATTATGTGAAAATGAAAAAGATAAATTTAAAACTAACAAGACATTGCTTTGTTTCGATTATGTCGATTCTGATGTTGGCAATGCCAGTGGGTGCAGCACAAGCAAAGATGCTCGCCAATCAGAAAGATGTAAAGAAAAAAGCCGAAACTACTGCGCTGCCCGTCATCTGGGGTAATATGGGCTGGCGTTACACTTGGACCGCAGAGACTGCCCAGCGTGGTGTTTATGCTTTCACACCTGAAAGCCCTAACAATCCAACTATTGTCTATCGTGACGACGATGTTGAGGCAAATGGAGGTCATGCACTCGTAGACGGTAAATACTATGCTGTTTTCTGGACAAGTGTATATGGTGACCTCTTCATGGAAAAGAACGTCTATAGTGTTGAAGACAACAATTTCAGCAAAATAAGTTCTTCGTTTATTGAAGACGATGAGCGATATATGATAGCCGTAGAAACAGCACAGAACAAAGCGGGTCTTGTGTTCGGACAGTTTTACAACAACGAGATGTCTGAACTTGAGTTCGGCTTTGTTGACTATGAACGCAATATCCGTACAACCATATCACGGTCAGAGCGTGAATACCTTGCTCTCGGTCTTACTAACGACAACGTTGCCTATGGTATTGATGCGAATATGAACTTATATCGCATTGACACAAAGACAGGTGCAGAAACACTTGTAGGCTCTACAGGACTTGTAAACAATGCTGGAGAGGGCAATATTTTCTACCAGTCGGGCGAGATAGACCCAGAGAGTGGAATATTTTATTTTACAAAGAGCGACCTTACAGGCTGCGGACTTTACACCATCGACCTTGCAACAGCAGAAGCAACACTCGTTGGCAATATTGATGCAGAATATCATGCCCTTGTGTTCCCTCCACAATCGCCAAATGCATCAGCCCCTTCTAAGGCAACCGATTTACAAATCGCAATAGAAGGACCTGCGCTTAATGGTCAGTTAAGTTTCTCTGCCCCAACAACAACCATAGGTGGTCAGCCGCTAAGCGGAAGCCTTAGCTATAAGATTTATGTAGGAGCAGAAATTCTCCCATCTGGAACTTGCCAACCAGGCGAACATCTGGCAATGCCCGTTGCTCTCGAAGAAGGCATGAACACGGTGCGCGTAGTATTCAGCAATGATGCAGGCGAAGGCGACTACTCAAAGATTTCGCGCTTTGCAGGATATGACACTCCAGAACCTCCAGCCAACGTACGCATAGAGGCAGACGGCACACAGGTATCTCTCTCTTGGGATGCTCCTGCAAAAGGTGAAAACGACGGCTATTTAGGTGAACTGAAATATAGCATCGTACGTTATCCCGATGAGGTTGTTGTTTCGCGCGACCAGACAGCCACAACATATACAGAGACATTGCCAGACAACGGAATAAAGCAGTACTACTATCATATCTATGCAAAGAACAATGGCAAGGCAAGTAAGCCTGCCGCTTCAGCAGCCATCAACATAGGTGCAGCCATAGAACCAGACTATCTTGAGAAGTTCGACACACAGGAAGCATTCAATGTTTATTCTGTAGTAGATGCAAATAACGATGGCTCAACATGGTCATGGAACGAGTTTAATCAGTCGGCTGCCTACAGATATAACTCAAATAATACTGCCGACGACTGGCTCATCACTCCACCAATTCATGTGAAGAAAGGCTGGAGCTACACTGTTTCGTTTGAAGCACGCACACTTGACGAGAATCGTGTAGAACGCATAGAAGCAAAATACGGATATGGACCTAATGTGTCAGACCTTACAGGTGAGATGCAGGCTGGAACCGATGTAGTAGGCAGAGAATGGAAGAAGTTTAAGAAAGAAATAACCGTAACAGAAGATGGCTACTTCTATCTTGGTCTTCACGCCATCAGTGAGGCAGACCAGTACTTCCTACATGTTGACAACATCAGCGTGGTAGAAGGTGCTAACCCTAAAGCGCCATCGCCAGTGAAGAACCTCAATGTCAATCCTGGCAAGGAAGGAAAGATGACAGCCGAGATTACTTTTGATGCACCTAACACCTGCGTTGACGGCAGCCCATTAGAGAGTATAAGCAGAATTTTGATTTATCGTGGCGACACTCAGGTTACAAATATCTCTCATCCTCAACCAGGAGCAGAGCAGTTCTTCTTTGACGAGGAAATCCCAACCAATGGTAATAATACTTATCGTGTAGTAGCATTCAACGACTATGGTAAAGGACAAGAAGCATCGGCAACAGCATTCATTGGCGTTGATGCTCCGAAAGAAGTTACCAATGTAAGGCTTATAGACAATGTGCAAAGCGTGCGCCTATGCTGGGATGCAGTGTCAACAACAGGTGCTAATGGAGGCTATGTCAATCCAAATACTGTAAGCTATGTTGTATCTAAGATAAACGAAGAAACCTATAATCTGGAAACAATAACAACAGTTAGCGGAGGCAATACACAATGCGACCTGACAGTGCCACAGCCAACTAATCAAGGCGAGCAAGACCTTCTGCAGTTCTTTGTGACAGCACGCAACGTAGCAGGTCAGACAGGTGCAGTTGCAGGCGAACCTCTGCTTGTAGGTGAGCCATATAGCCTGCCATTTAATGAAGGTTTTGCCGAAGGCGAAGCAGCCTACTTCTGGTGGGTTTCAAGAGGAGTTGGAAGCGGGATGCAGAATGCAGGCTTTGCTAATGGCAACGATGCTGACGGCAACAACGGCATGGCTGGCATGGAGCCTTGGCAGGCAGGCGACCAGTATGGAATAAATAGCGGCAAGATAAGCCTAAGTGGTGTTGAGGCAGCCCGCCTGTTGTTCTGCCACAAGAACACTCCAGGTTGCGACTCAGAAGTGAAAGTAGTAATAGTGAAGAAAGACGGAACAGCCCAGACTCTGAAGACTATCAGTTATCGCAACATAACCACAGACGAATGGAATGAAGAGTCAATCTATATTCCTAACGAGTATCTTGCTGAAGACTATATTCAAGTACAGTTCTGGTTGACTGCTGGCTCAAAAGACCTTGTCTATATAGATGCTGTAAGAATAGAGGAAACAGCCAATGGTATAACAACAGTAAAGACTTTGCCTGATACATTCGACATCTACAACAGTAACGGTCAGCTTGTCCGCAAGAATGCCACACAGTCAGACTTGCAGTCGGAGCAGTTGCAACGAGGCATATATATAATAGGTAACAAGAAGTTTATAAAGAAATAGTAATACTTCCAGAATAGGGACATGACTGCATTTCTCAAGCAGTCATGTCCTTTTTTATATTTACATTATACATTATTTAATGTTAATATTTGCGTTTCTAACTTTTTTATTTAATTTTGCATTCAGAGAAAGTCATTTAATCATGACTGTAACAAGAGGTAGAATATTATTAACTATTATCAAAAAACATTATGAGAAAAACATTACTTACTATGTTTGCAGCGTTCTCGCTTATGGCAGGCGCTCAGACGTTTACCGTTGATAATACCACTTATAATGTGGTAGGCGAGGGTGAGGTTACCATTACCAGTGGCGACAAAGATGCTACAGTGCTTAATGTTCCCTCATCTGTTTCTTATGAAGGACAGGACTATACTGTCACTGCCATTGGCGACGAAGCATATCAGTGGTCGAAGGCTGAGGTTGTAACCATACCTGGTACAATCAAGAACATTGGCGACCGTGCTTTCTACTATGGCAGCGTTCTTACCCTGACTCTTGAAGAAGGTATAGAGCGAATTGGTGTCTATGCTTTCGGTTCAAGCAAGTGCACTTCTCTCGATATTCCTGGTTCTGTTAAGCGTATTGAGGCTAACGCTTTCTTCGGAAGCTCATTCAGCCCTACGCTTGAAAACCTTACATTCCATGAGGGATTGGAATATATAGGTCCTTCTGCTTTCTATGGCAACAAGGTGAAGCGTCTCGAAATCCCTTCTTCGGTGAAGGAGATTGGCAAGACAGCCTTCCTCTATTCTCGTGAACTTGAAGAGCTTGTATTCAACGAAGGACTGGAAGTAATTGGTCCTGGAGCGTTCAACAACAATGAGAAACGCAACAAAGTACTGAAACATGTTGATTTTCCTTCAACTCTGAAGGAGATTGGCCAGGAAGCATTCTTCAAGATGCCTCTCGAAGGAACAATTACTCTCCCTGCATCGCTCGAAACACTTGGCGGCAGTGCCTTTGCTTCTACTCAGATTGAGGCTATTGCCCTTGCTGGAGAAAATCCTAACTTCGATATTGTAGACGGAGTGCTTTATAACAAGAATCACACTTTGCTGATGATGGTTCCTATGAAAGGCACTGCTGCGGTCAATGTTCTTGACGGATGTCTTGGCATCTACGAAGGTTCTTTCTGGGGAAGCGAAGTAACCGACGTTACCCTTCCTGAAGGAATTGTAGGAATTGACTATGGAGCATTCCAAGAATCTAAACTGAAGAACATAAACCTGCCTCAGAGTCTTTCTTATATCGACGAATTTTCATTTGCAGGTTCACAGATTGAGAAAGTAGAATGGCCAGAAAACTGTTTCCAGATGTATGAGGCTACATTTGCTATGTGTCCAAATCTGAAAGAAGTTGTTCTTTCTTCTGGTCTCCTTGCCCTTGATGTTCGTGCATTTGCATACAGCAACAATATAGAGAAGGTAACCTGCAAGGGCTCTATTGCTCCAGGACTGGTACAGGCTTACGAAGGCGAAGAAGTTTTCACCTGCGATGGTGCTAAACTCTATATTCCTAAAGGCTCAAAGGCAAGTTACCTCGAACAGCGTGAAGGCTCATGGGATTCATGGGACACTTACTTCTCGCTGAGCGATATCATCGAAATGGAAAAGGGTACAATCCGTCCTATCGCAGTTAGTCCAAGTATGGATAAGGACCTCGATAAGTATCAGTATGCATCATTCCAGATTCAGTTTGCTGAGCCAATCGAACTTGTTCAGGCTAATCCTGCTTGTGCAATTCGCGTAAACTCTCCAATTTATGCTGGTTATAACTTTGGTGGAGAATGGAAGGCTATGATTGAGGCTGGCAACACCCTCACAGTCTTTGCTAATGACGAAGATGGCTTCATGACTTACTTCGAGACTGAAGCAGAAAAAGATTACTATCTTACTGTTCCTGAGGGAACTGTGAAGAATGCAGAAGGCGAACTTAACGACCACCTCATCTTTGTATGGTCGGGTGCTGGCACACATACACCAGACGCTATTGAGCAGACAGATATTCAGCAAGGCAGTCTGGCTAAGGTTGCTGCGCGTTACAACATTGGCGGACAGCAAATCGGCGAGGCTCAGAGAGGCATTAACATTGTCCGCATGACCGATGGAACTGTTAAGAAAGTTATGAAATAAAAGAATTAAAAACGAAAGCTATGAGAAAACAATTTTTAAACTTAGCACTACTGATTGCATTGCTCCTGACTGGATTTCAGAGTGCAATGGCAAGCAAGCCAGTAGTGACTTCTACCGATCCGCAGATTGGTGAAGGCCTCTCTATTGCAGGGGGAAGCTATGCTAATATGTCATTTACTCTCAATTTCGATCAGAATGTAAGCATAGTCAATAACGAGCCAGACATAAAACTATATGAAGGCGACGTTAATGGCTCACTTGTCAGTCCAGACGACGTTTGGAAAGCAACCAGTGCTGACGCAAGCCAACTGATGGTTTTCGGTGCAGACTATGATGGATTTACATGTACTTTCTATTATGACAGCGAGAAAGAATACACTCTTGTGATTCCTGCTGGCATGGTAAAGAACGCTGCTGGTGAACTTAACGACGAGATTGTTCTGGTATACAATAAGCAGGCGGTTGCTAATATAGCTACTATTGTTCCTGAAGAAGGTACTGTTGAAAGCCTGAAGTCGTTTACAATGACTTTCCCTGAAGGCTATGCTATCAACGAGGAATCACTCGATGAAGGCAATGGAATATATGTAAAAAAAGTTGGCTCAGACACAGAACTGACAGGAACACTCACTACATTCTACGACAATACCGTAGAGTTTGAACTCGATGATGAAATCACTGAGGCTGGCGACTATGTTCTGTATGTTGCCGACAACTATCTCTATGACATGGGTGAAACCTACGACTACGTTCCTGCCATGCAGTTCAACTATACCGTTGAGGGTCAGGCTGGTCCTGGAGTGTTCGAAATGGTTAGCTCAAATCCTGCCAATGAGGGAGTGTTGCAGTCAATGTGGGGTTATTCAACAGCCAGCTTCACTCTTACATTTGGTGAGAATGTTATAATCAAAAACAATGCACCTGCAATAACATTCACAAAAGATGGTGCTAATGTTGACGATGTTGAGGAATGGCATCTGACAATAGGCAGCAATGCAACCGATGCACAGGTATGGGGCTCTGACATGGATGGTTATACCGCAAGCTTCCCAGTTGACGAGAGTGCTACATACGTTCTGACCGTTCCTGCTGGTGTTATTGCTAATGCTGCGGGCGACCTTAACGAGGAAATCGTGCTGACATTCTATGGTTCTGATGCAGCTTCGGGTCATGTAGTCAACCTTATCAGTTCCGACCCAGCTGACGATGGAGTGTTCCAGAAGGCATGGGGCGAACTGGTTTATGCTCAGTTCGACCTCACTTTTGACAGCAACGTAACTTTAGAAAGCCGTTGGGTTAAGGACATCAAACTGTACGAAGGTGAAGTTGGTGGCAATGAAGTCGCTCCAGAGTGGGATGGTGGCTGGTCTGCTAACATCAGCAACAATAACACTCTTCACATTTTCTCACTCGATGAATATGGCGAAGGTGTAATGACATTCACTCCTAAGGCAAACACAAAGTACTATCTTGTTGTTCCTTCAATGATTGTAAAGAATGCTAACGGATGGTATAACGAAGAGATAACCATAAGCATCAACGGCTCTGAACAGCACGAACCAGGCGTATTCGAGATGGTAAGTTCTAATCCTGCCGACCAAGATGTGCTCAATTCTTTCTATGGTTATTCTTCTGCCAACTTCACCCTTACATTTGGTGAGAATGTAGTTATCAAGGAAAATGCACCTGCTGTAACCTTCACAAAAGACGGTGCTAATGTTGACGATGTAGAAGAATGGCATCTCACAATCGGTGCTAATGCTACTGATGCACAGGTATGGGGCTCTGACGTGGATGGTTATACCGCAAGCTTCCCTGTTGATGAGAATGCAACATACGTTCTGACCGTTCCTGCTGGTGTTATTGCTAATGCTGCGGGCGACCTTAACGAGGAAATCGTGCTGACATTCTACGGCTCTGAAAAGGCTAAGTACGGAACACTTGAGTTTGTTGGTTCAACTCCAGAAAATGAAGGTGAATTTAATCTCAACGATGAAGGTAAGACTTATGTTACATTCGACTTGACATTTAGCGATGCTGTCAATATCGGCAGTCAAGACGTTGTAAATGCTGTTAAACTCTATGAGGGTGAGGTTAACGGAACAGTAATCGAACCGGAATTTGGCAACTGGTCAGCAAGCCTGAGCAGCGACAAGAAGACTCTGAGCATATTCTCACTCGACGAGTATGGCGAAGGTTTGATGATGTTCCAGCCAAAGGAAGAAACAAAGTACTATCTTGTTGTTCCTGCTAACATCGTAGTAACCGACAAAAACTTAGGAAACGAAGAGATTACTATTGTAATCAATGGTCCTGAAAAGAAAGAACCTCAAGAGGAAACCGAAAATGTAACGGCTAATCCTATGGATAAGAGCACAGTAGGCAGCCTGAAAGACATTGTAATCACATTTGAGACAGAAGAGGCAGTTACTTCTAATGAAAGTGCTGGCGATATCAATGTTTACAATAAGAACACTGGTGAGATTGTAACAACTGCCACTGTAGTTGCTGCTGACGGTCTTAATCCAAACGAAGTTAAGATTGAACTCGGCAAAGAAATCACAGAAGACGGTGTATATGTAGTTAAAGTTCCAGCAGGTCGCTTCCTCAAAGGCGACAAAGAGAGTCTGGCTTTCGAACTGCAATACAAGGTTGCATCTGTGCTTGGCATCAGCGAAGGTGTAAATACAATTAACGGCAAGAACGTAGTTGTGCGCATGACACTTGACGGTAAAGTGGTTGACGAGCCAGTTAAGGGTGTTAATATTCTACGTCTGAGCGATGGCACTGTGGTTAAAGTTATGGTTAAGTAATAAGACCAAGTTCTTATAAATTATATTATTAGAAATGCAGGGGATAGACAAGTTTCTATCCCCTCTTTTTCGTTTTGTTTCATAGATGCACTTCTTTGGCTTTGCAGCCATTTTTTTGTTTTCAAGTTAAGGGCAGTAAGGTGGAAATCTCTGTTCTTTGCTGTTTTTTCTTCACTTTTTTCATGGCAGTAAGTTCAATAAATGTGTGTTTCCTTTCTAAATTTGGTTTCAAAACATTCACTTTTGGTTAGTTTTTAAGCCACTAATTTGCAAAAATGCATAATTATATGTTTTTTGGTGCGTCATGGTGCGTTATGGTGATGTTTGTTATCTTAAATGCTGATATTTGTGCTGTTTTGTTGATTTTAATCCTCATAAATGGGGAGTAAAATAGTATCTTTATACACTTATTACTGTTAAATAGTCGCACTTTATGTTATTTTGTGGTTGATGTAAATCAAGAATTGTATAAAAATTCAATTCTTCTTGTGCGATTTCTTGCATAAAAAAATATTACCACCTACCTTTGCATTGTCAAAAAGGTTAATAGATTGTTTAGGTTAGTAGTAATAGATTTAAGTTTTAGTTAAATTTTTTGCTGAGAAAGTAAGAGCTACTACATTTGTTATTAGCATTGGAGACTGTGAAGTTTCTGCTTATTTTCAAGCAAAATTGATTTTGTTTAAAAACACAAACATAATGCGTTGTCGCTCGTTGAGAGTAGCAACGCATTTTTTTTATGGTATTTTTGTCTTGAAACCCTGTAGTCAGCTAATATTAAGTTTGCTATAGTCTTAAAAAAGAATAAAACAGACTTGTTGTTTCGCTGAAAATGTCTGATTGTATGAAAATAATTATATATTTGTAAGCTTTTTTACAAATGAAACGTGATTTTGGAGAAATTCTTAAATTAAAAGTAATATAATTATCAGTTAGTTAAAAATGTCTTGCATATTTATGCATTTCGAGTCTAAGTTAAAAACATGTTTATTTAAAAAACTGAAAAAATGAAACGTTTAAATCTTTACAAACTATCGTCCGTCGGTCTGAATGCAAAAACAGCATTCATGGTAATGGTTGCTGTGATGATTGTTGCAAATGCGACAGCCAAGCCACGAACAATGAAGCAAATGGAGCAGGCTGCGCGTTCTGCCATTTCTGTTGCAGGCAAGGCTTTTGCCCCTCGTAAAGGTGCCTCTCAACCAATGAAGGTTGTTGAGAGTCGCGACAATCTTGTGCTTTTCGGCTATGCAGACGGAGCCTATGCAGTCGTACCTGTTGACGACACCATGCCAGAAGTGATAGGCATTTCAACTACACCTTATTCTGCAGGAAGCAATGAGAGTTTCGAATGGTGGCTGCGAACAGCCAACAAAGTATTAGGAGAGGCTGTCAGATCTGGTAGACCATTGCGAGTGACACCTCCCGATACCCAGCTCTATCCTGCGGAAGTACAGCCTCTAATGACAACAAAGTGGGATCAGCTTGAGCCATATAATAACTATCTGCCAGAAGGAATATATACTGGTTGTGTGGCTACTGCAATGGCTCAGGTCCTCAATTATTATAAGACGCCTGTTCATGGCATAGGTGAGAGAACGCTCAAGATAAATACATCGATGCATCACAACGTAACAGTAACTGCCACATTTGGTGAAGATTATTACGACTGGGACAATATGCTCGAAGAATATAGGCCAGGGCAATATACTGAGGTACAAGGCAATGCTGTCGCTCTGCTTATGCGTGACTGTGGAGTTGCTGCCAGTATGATGTATGGCGGCGAAAAGGAAGGTGGAAGCGGAACATATCTTAAGGATGCTGCAGAAGGCTTGAAACGCTATTTGGGTTTTGAGAATGCAGAGTGCATCTATCGCAATGAATTCTCTGAGCCAGCATGGATGAATCGTATTTATAAGGAGATTAGCACGCGTGGTCCTGTTGTTTATAGTGGTGCCGACATGGATGAATATGCTGGCCATGCCTTTGTTCTTCATGGCTATCGCTCTGATGGCAAGGTTTATGTCAACTGGGGATGGAGTGGTGCTGACGACGGTTGGTATGATGTAGCAACTCTACAAATGCCAGGTTATAGCTTCTCTGGTTATCAAGATATGATTGTTGGGCTTGAGGCTATGAACAAAGATTTGCTCGAAGTAACAATCAGTGTTGAGGAAGCTGGCACATTAGAGTCTCTTCTTCCAGAAAATGCTTTAACCTCTATTGAAAAATTGAACCTGTCGGGGAATATAAACAGTACTGACATGAGAACATTGCGCATCCTTGCTGGTGTAGATGAGAAGATGAAGCGTACTGAAGGCTTGCTGAGAGAACTCGACATGACAGACGTTAACATTGTGAGCGGAGGACTGCCATACATCATTGACGGCAAAAACGAACTCACTACTGTCGACAACGAACTGCCAGAGCGTGCTTTCTATGGTTGCAGCTCACTTCGTAAACTGACGTTGCCCGCATCTGCTACTTCAATAGGTTGCGGCGCAATAAACAATATGTCAAGACTTAAAGACTTGATTATTCCTGAGAGTGGCAGCCAGAACTATACAGTTGATGATAACTTTATATATGCCGACAAGGAGAAGAAAATCATTGCAAGCATCCTGCCAAATGCTCAGAAAGAGATTGAAGTGGCTAATGGCGTTATAACAATAGGCAGTTTCTCTATGGCATCAGCACATGTAAAGAAACTCCAGTTGCCGTCAACAGTAAAAGAACTCGGCAGGTCTGCCCTGTATAAATGTGAAGAACTTTCAGAAATACGAATTGCAACCTCAGAGCCTCCTGCTGTAGGCAAGAACGGTCTCGACGGCATTCTATTTGCAAAAAGCAAACTATACGTGCCTACAGGTTCAAAGCAAAAGTATGCGGATGCTGACGGATGGTATAACTTTAAGCTTAATAACGGCTATGTGAACTACGACAATATCGTTGAGTATGATGTGGAAGAAGGACCTATGAGCATAATTTCGCTTACAGGTGAAACTGTGAAAGGTGCAGTCTATGACATTACAGGCCGTCGTGTTTTGCCAACATCCGATGCCCAGTCTTTGTCAGCACTTCCTGCTGGAATCTACATTATTGATGGAAAGAAATATGTCAAGAAATAAAGATATGATTCGTTTCTGTTCTTGAAAATGAATGAAAAGCGTGCAAAACAGAACTGCCAGTAGGCAATAACTCTGCTCTTGTACGCTTTTTATTGTAATACACACTAAGAGTTATCTGCCGTTTCCAGCCATATAATATATTCTCGCATAGGGCGGGAAAAACAAAAATGACTAACTATAAAGACTATATTATTATGAGAAAAAGAATTACTCTGTTTCTGACTGCATTCTTTTCTTTAGCAGCTTTTGCCCAGACCGATGTTAAGGTAATTTGTGGCAACCTTGTTAACAGCAATGGCTCAATGCCTGTAGGAATCTATGCCATTCCGCTTACTTCAGATGATTTTCAGGTTTTACCTGTAGTAATCAACCCAGAGATTAAAGCCGACAATGGCGGAACCATAGTCAATGGTCAGTTCCATTTTGTCAACCGAAACTCCGACAGGCAGTATTTATATCATAAGTTTGACATGAATACATGGCAGCGCATAGGCGAACCCGAAGTGATAGAAAGCGATTTCAAGGTTGGCGACATGGCTTACGATGAGTCAGAGAACCGTCTTTGGGCTTATTTTGATGAGGAATGGCCTAACGGTATCCACACTTACAGCCGCTTTGGCTATGCCGATGCCGACACGAAGGAAGTTACTATCTTGCGTGAAGGCGACCAGATTAAGCGCGAAATGATGGCGGTATGCATCGGTCCCGATAATGAGGTTTACGCAATGGACCCTCTTTCACGCATCTGGAAGGTTGACAAGACCACAGGCGAACCTACGGTTTTCTTAAGACTTGGCATGAAATACTGGATTGGTGAGGGACACTACAGCGAGACTCGCTATGCCATGACTTATGACGATGAGGCTAACTGTTTCTACATTACGCTGATTCCTAGTGACGATTTGCGCTCGCTGCTTGTTTCTGTAGATGTTGGCACAGGCGAAGTAAAAGAGATTGGCGAGTTCCAACACGACGAAGAGTTTGGTGCTTTGTGGATTACTACACTTTCAACTGCTGATATTCAGAGTGTTGCAGACGACAACAATAATTCCGATCAAACTGTTTTCGACTTGCAGGGCCGTTGCATCTCTGCGCAAAATGCAAAGTCAGGACTATATATTAAGAACGGAAAGAAAGTTATTGTGAAATGATTAGAAAAACAATTATCCTGATTTCTGCCGCGCTAATGCCTCTGTTCGCTGTGGCACAGAATCAAGAACCTGTGCTTTTCGGTACAATGGTTAATGGCGGCGACGAGAATCTGCCTCTTGGAGTCTATTCAATGCCACTCACTCCTGAGGGTTTCAGTATCTCACCAGTGAAGGCAGACAACTCCATCAATGCCAGTCATGGTGCAATGACGGTAGGCAATGAACTTCATTTCATTAGTGAATTGTCTGACGGAACCCTCCTCTACAATCGCTATAGCCGTGCCGACTGGCAACCGATAGGCGAACCTGAACAGATTGATGCTGATTTCAATACAGCCGATTTGCTTTATGATGAGGTCGACGAAACAGTCTATGGCTGTTTCTATGGCAAGAATTCTACAAGCGAAAATCCTGATCGCCAGTCTTATTCACTCATTGGAAAGACAGAGTTAGGCTGCTACGAGTGGGAGCTTATGACAGAGATGGCTGCTATAGAAGACGTTATGGCTCTTGGCATGAACGTCAATGGTGCTCTTTTCTCCGTTGGAACAATGGGCGGAATGTGGCACATTGACCAGACCAATGGAGTTACTATATATAGCATGATGACGCCATCTTATGATTACATGATAAAGAAAGATACGCAGTATGCTCTTGTCTTCGACCCTGAAGAGCCATATATTGCCTATCTGCTTTGTGTCATGCGTGGTAAAGACGACGGTACATGGCAGGGCGAAACAAAACTCTGGAAACTTGAACCGCAGTTGCGCCAGCGCACTCTCGTTGGCACTCTGCCTAAGGGAGTTGAGTTTTCTTCGCTATGGTTTGCAACAGATATAGAGACGGGCATAACTGAATATCGGTCAGTTTCTTCTCAGCCGTTTAGCGGAGTCTCTGACTTCTCGCCAATCTACGACCTTAGTGGCAGGCTTGTTGCAGCTTCAAGCCAGTCTGCTGGCAAACTGCCTGCGGGCATATACATAAGCAATGGAAAGAAAATTGCAGTGAAATAGTGGAATATTCTCACTGTTTCTTAATGTCTTAATTGCAGAATACTTAGGCATAGAGATTCTTTATCTCTGTGCCTTTTTTTGTTATCAACATTTTGTTTTCAAATAAAATCAATGTAATTGTGTTGCTGATTAACAAAAAAAACTTATCTTTGTATAAGATAATCTGAACTCGGCATATCGGAAGTAAACTTTCTTTGTGTTTGCTTAGATTGTCTTTGAGTAAATAATAAACAACTGAAAAAGGAGGGAACAGGTTATGCAGATAACATTCAGAATTGAGTATCATACTGACTTTGGTGAACAGTTACACCTCTGTTTCATTGATTGCAATGGAAACGAGGCAGAAAAAGTGAAATCGGTTGATATGGAAACGTCAGATGGCAAGCTGTGGAAATGTGCTGTCTTTACCGATTCTGAATGTTTAACATTGAGCGACGAAGGTGGTTGGCAATGCGATTTTAAATATAGAACCATTGACTATTTTTATAGTGTTTGGCGCAATGGCGAGGAAGTAAGGCGAGAATGGCAGATGCAGCTGCATCGTCTGACTCTGCTTGAGAATGAAATAGAAAAAGTGATTGTTTCCGATCGATGGATTGATACCCCCAAAGAAACTTATTTCTATAGTTCTGCTTTTACTGAGTGTCTTGCTCGTCATTCCGATTATCCTGTTGTTTCAAATAATTCCTCACGTTTAGTCAGACTGAAGGTAGCTGCTCCACAACTTGGCGAGGATGAGCATCTTGCCCTTCTTGGCAGTTCTTCAGAGTTGGGTTTGTGGCAGCCCGAAGATGCAGTGATGATGAAAGAGCAACAACCCAATGTCTGGATTGCAGATGTTGAGGCTGAAGCGTTTGAAAGGGATGCAGAGTTTAAGTTTATTGTACTTGGCAATTCGCTGGAGTGGGAGAGTGGTAACAATCGCAGGATGAGCTTGCAAGACCTGCCGAAAGCAGGCGAACTGGCTGTCATTGATTTAGGAAGCGTACATTATGAAAGGGCAAAACCTCATTTCGCAGGTACGCTAATTCCCGTTTTTTCGTTGCGTAGCAAAGGCAGTTTCGGAATAGGCGACTTTGGCGATTTGCGCATGATGATCGACTGGATTGCCAAAACAGGGCAACGAGTGTTGCAGATTCTGCCAGTCAATGATACCACGCTGACACATTCGTGGGTAGATTCCTATCCGTATAATGGTATCTCTGTCTTTGCACTTCATCCTCAGTATGTCGACTTAAGGCAGATTCCTCGCATTGCAGATGTTAAGGAGGCGGCACGGATGGAAAAACTCCGACTCAATCTAAATGCACTCGAAAGCGTAGATTATGAAAAGGTTAACGATGCCAAGACTCGTTATCTGCACATTGTTTTCAGGCAAGAAGGCAGGAAGATGATGCGCAGGATGGGATATAGGAAGTTCTTTGAAGAAACGAAAGAGTGGCTGGAGCCATACGCAGAGTTCTGTTGTCGTCGCGACAAGGGTAAGTACTCAAAAACTTTCTACTGCTTTGTGCAATATTTGTTAGACCAGCAAATGCAAGATGTTCACAACTATGCACGCAGCAAGGGCGTTGTGCTGAAAGGCGATATTCCCATAGGAGTGAATCCTGAAGGATGCGATGCTGAGCAGAATCCAGAACTTTTCAATCTTGAAATGCAGGCAGGTGCGCCTCCCGACGACTTTGCCGCAGACGGACAGAACTGGGGATTTCCAACCTATAACTGGGATAATATGCTGAAGGACAGTTGTCGCTGGTGGCAGAAAAGATTGCAGCACATGAGCCGTTTCTTCGATGCTTACAGAATTGACCATGTTCTCGGCTTTTTCAGGATATGGGAAATTCCGAAACCTGAGACAAGCGGACTCTATGGACAGTTTGCTCCTTCGCTGCCGCTTTCAGTAGAAGAGATTAGACGTTACGGATGTAGCGACATTTCTGATAAACTGTTTCTTGAAGACCATCGCAGACGAGGCACATACCATCCGCGTATCGCTGTGCAGCGAACTGACTATTTCATTCATCTTGACGACAAGGAAAAGACAGTTTTCAACAGGCTCTATTATGATTATTACTATAGCCGAAACTTAGAACTTTGGCGTAGTGAGGCAATGCGGAAACTTCCTTACCTGATAAACGCTACTCGTATGCTGGCTTGTGCAGAGGACTTGGGAATGGTGCCAGACTGTGTACCTTCGGTAATGAATGACTTGAAGATTCTCAGTCTTGAAGTTGAGTCTATGCCTAAGCAGATGGGAAGACAGTTTGCTGACGCTGCTAATTATCCATATCTTTCTGTTGCTACGCTCTCTACTCACGATATGCCTACGTTACGAATGTGGTGGGATGAGGACTACAACCGAGCAAAGTCATACTATAATAATGTTTTACATCACGATGGAGAACCTCAACATCCTCTTTCTGCTGATGTGGCGCGAGAGATTATTATGCGGCAACTTTGTTCGCCTTCAATGCTGACTATTCTTTCACTTCAAGACTGGTTGGCAACCGATAACAGCCTGAGGAAAGACGATGCTGCATCGGAGCGGATAAATATTCCAGCCAATCCTCGACACTATTGGCGATACAGAATGCACATTACAATAGAAAAACTCCTGCAAGCAAAGAACCTACAGGAGTTTATATCGGGTGCTTTAAGCTCATGTAATAGAAAGTAAGCGAAACCGATTTCTGTGGATTATACCGTTGTCATAATCCCCAATCGCTCACGTTTACGGCTTTCTCGACCTCTTGTTCAATGTCGTCGGGCAGGTTGCAGAAGAAGTCTATGCCTGTTCGTTCTTCCAGTTCTTTTACTGATATGGCATAGTCTGCAAGGTTTGGCTTAGTTATTTTTTCGTCGGTGTGTTCGGTCCAGAAAGCCAAAGCCTTGAATTGATTATCTTTTTTGCAAAGTATAGCCATGTAGAAGTACTTAGGTATAGGCAGTCCTGACTCGGTATATCCAAGCAGTTGGTCTTCACTGATTGTAGCAGCCTTAACGATGAAGAGAGTGTCTCTGAACGAGTCGTTGCTCCAAGCACGCACCTTGTCTTCCATTCTTGCCCATAGTCCGCCGTTGTGATTCTGATATTGCGGTTGCATATTGCTGTAATAGAACGTCTGCTTGTTTTGTTCTATTGAGCAAAGTCTGTCGCCTGACGGACACATGTGTCCTCTTGAGAATCCAGAACCTTTGTAGTCGGCTTGCGTAGACTGGTATTGTGCAGGAATGTTAGGGTCGGCAGCCCAAGCATCAGTGCGCGAAACATTCTTCATGTCGTTGCCGCTATGCAACTGATAGCAAGTCCATCGCTGCGCACGCTTGTTGCAGTCCCACTCCAGTGAGTAAGTTATTCCATAGTCTTCTGTGCTGTGAATAGACAAGATATTCATGTTGTCTTCCGACAGGTGAGGATATTCGAGCAACTGAGCACGAGGGTTTGTGTTCTTGTTTACGTTCTCGTCGGTAGGAATGACGATATCAGGAATAGTGCTGTCGTAGACAAAAATAATGCTGTCTACGTCAGAAAACAAGATTGCTCGGTTAGGTTCGCCATTGTTGAAGATATTGTTCCATCCCAGACTTCCCACTTTCTGCAGTCGGTCGAGGTCGGCAATCTTCACTTCGTAAATTGTTTTGTCCTTCATGTAGTAGCGCAACACGTTAGGCACTTTATCTTGTGCCATAGCGCAAGTTGCCGCTATCATCATGATGAAACCTGCAAATAGTTTTTTCATGTTTTTTAGTTTTTTGTTGATATACTTATATTTTCTGATTTCTAATATCCTGCATTGGCTAATATAGGAGAACCAGACCAGCAAAGCCAGCATAGACAATCAGTTGGATAGGGTTGATTCTGAACACCTTTGTGCCTACGAAAGTAGCGACAAAGATGAGTACGCTAATCCAGAATTGCCATTTGTTTTCGCTTGGCGTTGAAAAGTTTTCGCGGTTCATCAGCAAAATAGTTGCAGCAAGAAGCAGGCCTACAACGGCAGGGCGTAAGCCTAAGAAGATGTTGTGCACAATATTAGTCTTCATGTATTTCATCAGCACTTTGCAGATGATTATCATGAGAATGAGCGAAGGAAGCACGAGTGCAAACGTGGCTGTGAAACTGCCCAGTATAGCCATTGTCTCTCCCATGCCTGCATTGTGGATAGCTGTGTAGCCGCAGTAAGTGGCAGAGTTGATGCCGATAGGTCCTGGAGTCATCTGCGATATAGCCACAATGTCGGTAAATTCGCCCATAGTCATCCACCCATATTTTGTTACCACCTGTCCTTGAATGAGCGACAGCATGCCATAGCCGCCGCCAAAGCCGAACAGCCCGATAGTGAAAAATGTGATGAACAACTCTAAAAATATCATTTCCTAAGTCCTTTTTTCTTTTAAGACGTTAATCTTTAATCCTTAATCCTGCACAGCCATGCCCTACGCATTACATTAATCCTTAATCCAACAATCATTCCGTAGGCTGAACGAATTGTCCGTAAACATATCCGCCAATGCCTGCAAGCAAGATGATGTATATTGGATTGACTCCAAGACCTGCAATGAGCAGAGCTCCCACTATAGGAATCCAACAGGTGGCAAGCGTTATCTTTGCAGACTTTGCAAGATTGAATGTAGGAACGGCAATGAGAGCAACCACAGCAGGGCGTATTCCGCGAAATATAGAAGCCACTATCTCGTTGTCCTGAAACTGGCGGAAGCACATTGCAATGAGCAGTATGATAAGAAAAGAAGGAAGCGATGTGCCTAATGTGGTTACGAGAGCACCCTTTGTGCGCCACAGTTTATAACCTATGAAAATACTTATGTTTACGGCGAACACACCAGGACAACTCTGTGCCACAGCGATAAGGTCGAGAAACTCTTCTCGGTTTATCCACTTATGTTTGTCCACAACCTCGCTTTCTATAATCGGTATCATGGCATATCCGCCTCCGATGGTGAATGCCCCAATCTTGAAGAAGGTCTTAAATGCTTCCCACATATTCTTTTCTTTATCTCATTTTAATTGTTCTTCATCACAGCGACTCAAGTCTGCGACTTGTTGCCAGCGTTGACTTCTGCCCTTATCGAAGATTACTTCTTTGAAAAATTCTCAATCCACTTGCGCGCATTTACGAATGCCTCAATCCATGCCGTCACTTCGTCGTTTCTGCGTTCAGCAGGATACCATGCACATTGCCAAGGGAATATGGCACGCTCTAAGTGTGGCATCATTGCCAGGTGGCGGCCGTCAGCAGAGCATATTCCTGCAACGCTATAGTCGGAACCATTAGGGTTGCCTGGATATTCTGCATAGTTGTATTTAGCAATTACGTTGTATTCTGATTCATTCTTGCTCAACTGGAACTTTCCTTCGCCATGAGCAATCCATATTCCAAGTTTGTTTCCGCTAAGCGAACCAAACATAACGCTGTCGTTTTGTGGTATTTCTACGGTCAGGAAACCACTCTCAAACTTGCGAGAGTCGTTGTGCAGCATGCGTACAGACTCGTTCTGCTCCATGAATGAGTTGTTGCGGCTGCCAACAAGTCCGAGTTCCACCATCAGCTGGCAACCGTTGCAGATGCCGAGCGACAGAGTGTCTGGTCGTTTATAGAAGCGTTCAAGGGTTTCCTTTGCCTTTGGATTGTAGAGGAATGCACCTGCCCATCCCTTTGCAGAGCCGAGTACGTCAGAGTTGGAGAATCCTCCGCAGAATACAATCATATTGATGTCGTCGAGAGTTTCTCTGCCACTGATAAGGTCGGTCATGGTAACATCCTTCACGTCGAAGCCTGCAAGATAGAGCGAGTAAGCCATTTCGCGCTCGCCGTTTGTTCCTTTCTCGCGGATTATTGCAGCGCGCACTCTCTCGCCTTTGCCCTTTCCTTTAGAGTCGTTCTTCCATCTGTCGGCAGACAACTTGTATTGGCTGAGCATTCCAGTGAAGTCCTTGTTCAGTTTTATCTCTAAAGGCTGCTTCTTGTAGTTGGCAAAACGAGCGTCGGCACAGCCGTTCATGCTCTGTTTCTTGTCGAGCAGATAAGATGTCTTATACCATGTGTCGCGCAGAGAGTCGATGTCGAACACATGTTTGAAATCGTCTTTTTCGATGCTGATGGTGCGGTCTTTTGGTGTTGGATAGCCTATCTTAGCATAGCCAATGCCCAGTTCCTCGAACAGACTGCGAAGTTCGTGCTTGTGTTCGTCGCTCACCTGAATGATAACTCCAGGATTCTCAGCAAACAAGAGTTTCACGATGTCGTTGCCGTTGATGTCGTGCAGATTGATGTGCATACCGCCTTCTTTGTTAGCAAAGCACATTTCGAGAAGTGTAGTAATCATGCCACCTGCTGAAATGTCGTGTCCTGCCATAATCCAGCCCTTGTGTATCAGTTCCTGAATGGCATTGAAACAGTCGGCAAAGTATTCCGCATTCTTCACAGTAGGAACATCGTCGCCCACTCTGCCGAGCGATTGGGCAAAGGCGCTGCCGCCAAGATGCTGCTCATCGAATGAGAAGTCGATGTGATAGATTGAAGAGTTCTTGTCGTTGACAAGTACTGGCGAAACAACCTTTCTGATGTCGTCAACCTCAGCACCTGCACTGACTATTACGGTTCCAGGAGAAATAATCTTCTCTCCGTTGGGATATTGTTGTGAAAGCGACAGTGAGTCCTTTCCTGTTGGTACGTTGATGTGTAGGTCGCAGCAGAAGTCTGACAGAGCCTTCACGCCCTGATAGAGTCGTGCATCTTCGCCTTCCTGCGAGCGGCATGGCCACATCCAGTTGGCTGAAAGCGATACGCTCTCTATTGACTCCATCGGAGCCCAGACAATGTTGGTTAGTGCTTCGGCTACTGACAGCACGCTGCCTGCTGCTGGATTAGCCAGACCTGCCTGTGGAGCATGGCCTAATGCTGTGGCTATTCCTTTCTTGCCGCGATAGTCTAAGGCTACAACGCCGCAGTCGCTTAGCGGAAGTTGTATCTCGCCCTGACACTGCTGGCGGGCAATCTTACCCGTTACAGAGCGGTCAACCTTGTTGGTCAGCCAGTCTTTGCATGCCACTGCTTCGAGTTGGAGAACGCGGCTGAGATATTCGTCAAGCGATTCAGCACCAGCATATTCCACATTCTTATAGTGGCGCTCTACGGTGTTGTCGCGCATGATGGTCTTTGGAGAGTGTCCGAACATCTGTGCCACATCCATGTCGAAAGGCTTCTTGCCGTCGCCTTGAACGAAAGAGAAGTGAGCGTCGCCAGTGGTTTCGCCTACAACATAGAGCGGAGCACGCTCGCGCTCGGCTATCTTTCTTACGTGGTCTATATGTTTTTCGTCGATGAGCAGACCCATGCGCTCCTGACTCTCGTTGGCTATTATCTCTTTGGCTGACAGTGTCTTGTCGCCTATAGGCAGTTTAGTCATGTCTATCTGTCCGCCACATTCCTCAACGAGTTCTGACAGACAGTTGAGGTGTCCTGCGCTGCCGTGGTCGTGGATGCTCACAACTGGGTTGATGTCTTCTTCGCAGAGCGCACGCACAAGGTTGTATGCTCGCTTCTGCATCTCTGGGTTGGCACGCTGAATGGCATTGAGCTCAATACCGTTAGAGTAGCGGCCTGTGTCTACCGAACTGACAGAGCCGCCGCCAAGTCCGATGCGATAGTTGTCGCCACCTACCACTACAATCTTGTTGCCTGTCTGTGGCTCTTTCTTCAGGCAGTCGCGCTTCGTTCCGTAGCCTACACCGCCTGCAAGCATGATTACCTTGTCGTAGGCATATTTAGTAGCATTGTCGGACTCGTCTTCTCTATGCTCGAATGTGAGAACAGAACCGCAGATTAGAGGCTGTCCGAACTTGTTGCCGAAGTCGCTTGCTCCGTTTGAAGCCTTGATGAGAATCTGCTCAGGCGACTGATAGAGCCATTCTCTTACTGGCAGGATGTGTTCCCAGTCGCGGGTGTTGTTGTCGAGTCGGGGATAGGCTGTCATGTAAACGGCTGTTCCCGCTATAGGCCATGAACCCGTACCGCCACCCATGCGGTCGCGAATCTCGCCGCCAGTACCTGTCGCTGCTCCGTTGAAAGGCTCAACGGTGGTAGGGAAGTTGTGGGTCTCTGCCTTCAGCGAGATAACGCTCTCTATCTCCTTCACACGGAAATAGTCGCTTGTTGACTGATCGGCTGGTGCAAACTGCTCTACCATAGGACCTTGTGCAAATGCAACATTGTCTTTGTAGGCAGAGAGTATAGAGTTGGGATTCTCGTTTGTGGTCTTCTTAATCATCTGGAAAAGGCTCGACTCCATTTCTTTTCCGTCAATGACGAATGTGCCTCCAAAAATCTTGTGGCGGCAGTGTTCTGAATTTATCTGAGCAAAACCAAACACTTCTGAGTCGGTCAGTTTCCTGCCCATCTGCTTCTCAACCTCGTGCAGATAGTCAATCTCTTCCTTTGAGAGAGCCAGACCTTCCTGCTCGTTGAACGACTCAATGTCTTCTACGTTGATGATTGGCTCTGGCTGGTGGTCGATGGTGAAAATGTTCTGGTCGAGACCGTCATACATGCGTTGCAGCATCTCGTCGTGGGCAGCGTCTTTCGACGAAACTGGGAAATACTCCTCTATGCGCGAGAAACCTTCAAGATTCATGTTCTGAGTTATCTCTACGGCATTCGTACTCCAAGGAGTAACCATCTCGCGGCGCGGACCAACGAAATAGCCTTTGATGTTTTCACTTTCCTGCTTCTGGGCTTTGCCAAATAGCCAAGACAATGCGCTTACTTCATTCTCGTTGAGTGTGTGGTTTGACTCAACTGCTATAATTGATTCTTGTTTGGTTTTGAAGAAAATTATCATGTTATATATGTGTTTTCAATTTTCTGTGTTTGTTTTATGCTTTCCGCACCTTAGAGAACCTAATGTAATACCACGTTTTCATCATTCTTCGGCACGAATTACTATATCTCTGCAAAGGTACGTTATTTTGGGCAAACTACAAAATTCTACCCCCGTTTTTTAGAAAACAAGCATTGTAGCTCTGCTGGATTAGTGATTAACGGGAACGGGAACCTTAACTTTAACTTTAACTTTAACGGGAACGATAACGTTAACTTTAACGGGAACAGGAACTAATCCAACGGGAACGTTAAAAAATCTGAGACATCTGTGGCATCTGTGTGACATTAATCATCCACGATGCCGTTGCATCGTGTAAACACACTCCTCAGTCACTTCGTGACAGCTCCCCTAAACTTAGGAGAGCAATTACTGCTTACAAACTGTAACTTCCAAAATCAGCCCGATTTTTTGACGAAAAAAGTAAAAAATCTTGACAAACGGAATTTTAATTCTAGAGAAGGATTTTCCGTTTGGCACGAGGCTGAATGCAAAAATGTGTTTAATTGTTAATCAATCGGCTTAAACTATGTAAACGAACATAAGGAATGAAAAAGTGAAAGGTGTCCTTTCGCGATGCGAAACGTGGCATATCGCAGTGCGATATGTGGCATATTGCAGTGTCAAACGTGCCCTTTCACACTGCGAAAGATGCCCTTTGACTTTTTTAACACTTATGTATTATTAGGCGAAACGTATAATGTCTTGATTACTAACATTTTACTAAAAACGACAAGAAACCGCAAAATACTCGCATATTTTGCAACTTCATTTTTCTCGGTCCAGAATTTTTAAGTTATTTGCGAGGTTAGTTAATCAATTTTTTACCCAACTTGGCTCTGAAAATTGCAAGTTTTCCCCTCAACAACGGCTGAAAACGAAAAACTGCTTTCAGATTGAAAGGTTTGTTAGCGATTGCAATATGTCTCCTGTCGCAATACAAAAAGATACCTTTCTCACGAAAGACACTCTTTTATAATTTTACCACCTTCTGCAGCTTACAGAATAAAAGGCAATTCCATATCACTCGGCCTTGTTTTCGATGAAGATTTTATTGTAAATAATAATCCCCAAAACATCCTTTCAAATGCTTTGGGGATTTAATTGGTTATTCATTGTATAATTCTTTATGACCTATGTGTTACAAGATTGGTTAAAAGATAAAATATTACGAATTCCGTAATCACTTTGTAATTTTATTTATCGCATCAAACATTTTACTCCAAATTATGTCGTCTCCTATAGAATATATATAGTTGCAATACACTTTTACCTCTTTTTCTATGGTATTATTGTATCTTAGCTTTAGTATAAAATAACAATCATGCGATAAAGGTTCTATTTTCGGATGAATAATGATATTTCTAATCCCATGTGACTCAATGTTTATGTTAAATTGCTCCAAAATGGATAAATCGAAATAATTGTTCTTCTTTTCATTTACATAAAATTCACCACTTATTCTTAAATTGTATATCTCAGATTTTGACGTGTTTACAAGCCGTAGATATGCTACATGGTCTATCATGCTGTATGAAACGGAAACATCTGGCTTGTGTTCTTCATCCCATTGGCGTTTTAGTTCATCTAATTGACTTTTGTTATTATTCAATGCCTTGGCTGTGTGTGCAATCATTACGGTAGAGGCAAGAGCACTTAGATATGAAGGCCAAAAAGCAAGCCATTCCTTAGGTCCGCCCACAACTTCCCAATAGCTTTCACCCGAAATAAGATTGTTTAATATGTATGGAAATAGTAATAGCCAAAATAGGAAAAATAATAGCCAAGGCCAATAGTTTCTCTCAGATGTTTTCTTTTTATTTTCTTCAGACATAGTTTTGATTTTTTTAATTTGCTATACTTCATTTTAGAAAGGTATATTATGTTCTTTGCAGTATTTTTCTTGCTCCTCGTCCGATTCAAAAATCTTGTCGCAAGTGGACTCAAAAGAGTCTTTTGCTTCTAATAATATTCTTACCAATCAGCGCATTACTCGTTATTTCCCAAGAAAGAAATCCGCTTCAGCGGTAACATGTTTTTGTCATCGTCAGACATCTTGTCATAGTATTCCTGCCACATTTCAATAAACTCTTCACCATCAATGAGGCGGAGGAATTTATCACTTACAGAGGTAGCATTGCGAGCATCGGTAGAGTAGGTTCCACTTGTAACGAATAAAGCAATGTCGCCAGTCTTTAAAACTCCAGACAAAGCACGAACTTCTGCTGCACTTATTGCTGTGTCAGGTTTATGCTTTACTTGCACCTTAATACGTGGTGTTTGAGCGCCAAGCGGGTCTAAGTATGCAATGATATCAATGCCTCCATCTTTACCTTTCGGTGCAACAAATGGTGTGTGATAGCCCATAGCTCTAAGCAATGCAGCCACCATGTCCTGAAATTCATATGGACCTTTAGATGCTATGTATTGCTTTATTCCGTCACGGGCATCTGATTCGAGCAAGTCAAGATTCATAGAATTGTCCTTCTCTGCAGTTTCGTCGTTTGGTTCTTCTTCCGTTTCATCTTCAACTGAGCGTGTTTTTTTCCATTCCATGTATGCTGCTCTGGCCATTTTCATTACTTCTTCTGCTGGCTTCTTCAAGGCTTTATCGCCTTCTGGCGTAATATACCATGTGCCGTTTTTCTTCACAATAAATCCAGCTTTCTGGTAATCTATTGAATAAAACTGAAAACTATTGGTCCAACGTATATATTGCATTTTCCCTGCTGGTTCTTTCTCCCAATCAGTCAGTTCTACATTCTGATTTACCCACGGATATATATCTTTGGCTGGAATGCTACCACCACGGCGAACCATCTCTTTCATTACCGCATACAACGTTTTTGTTGCACAGGCTTTTGATCTGCTTAGTTGTTCTTTTGCCATTCTTGTCTACTTAGATTTTATATTTAATGGCAACAAAGTTAAATAAAATAAGTGAGGATAATGTCTATTTAGTAAGGAAAATGATGTGTTTAAGATGATTTTTGTTGGAAATGTATTACATATTGTACATTGTGTGAAAGATTATTTGCTATATGTGCAAGTGGAGCTGTTTAATTAGCGAAATGCCAATAGGTTAAGAATAAAACAAAAAATCGGCAACAACGATGAGTGTTGCCGATTTGCTTGTTATAATTATGATATTTAGGTTTTCAGTCATTCTCCTTTGAACTTCTTGCGGTCGGTGATGATGCCGTTCAGGTTTTCCATAGCCCAGTCAATTAGGCTGTTGAGCGGGGGATGAGTGAACGGCCGCGCGATGTGAGGGAGTATTCCACTCTTGGCGGAACTTCAGCATAGGCTATACGCTCGACAAGTCCGTCGGCTTCGAGGCTGCGAAGCGTGCGTGTCAGCATTTTCTGACTTATGTCGGGTATGGATTTCTGAATGTCTCTGTAGCGCATTGCCGACGTTTTAGGTTCAAGGGTAAGCAGAACGAGTATGCTCCATCTGTCGCCCAGTCGTGCTATCACGTTTCTGATGGGACAGTCGGGGAAACGAGGGTCTATTATGTTGTTTTTTATTACCATATTTATATTTTATGAAATTGAGAATATGCAGGTTTCGTTCTGCCTCTTGTTTTAGTAGGATTGGTTTTACTTCTTTGAATAGAGAGCCTGAGCCAGTGCCTCTGCATCGCCCAGAAGGTCGGGATAGGCTTCCATGAGTGCCTTAGAGAACTTGTCGGAATCGGCATTGGCTGACAGCAGTTGCTTAACCTTTGTGAGGTAGTCAATCTTGAATTCGACTTGTTTCTTTCCTGCCAGTCCGCCATGACCGCCAATGAAGTAGCGACAGCCAGAAGCAAGCGACTTCTTGGCCTCTGCCAGTTCTGCATCAACGGCAGCAGCATTGGTGATTTGCAGCGGACTCATGTGCATTTCGGCAGGTGTCCAGTGGGTGTAGTAGACTTGATTGCCGATGATGATGGAAGCTGCAGGGAAGTCGGAAGATGCTCCAGGTTCGAAGTGGAAGTCGACACCAGCCCACTGCTGAGTCTTTCCAAACGGGACTTCTATTGTCTCCTGCTCTGGCAGTTCAACCATCGCATCGCCGAAAGCCTCTGCAAAACCTTTCATCATGCCGTCGTAGACATGGCCTTTGATGAAGGCTGGCATACCCTCAGGCATGGTTATAGGCAGTTTGCCTGAACCGCCGAGATGATAGTCGGTAATGTCGGTGACTGTAGGCTTGTTGAGTGCTTCGATGTAATTTGAAAATTCAACGGCATTGTCTTTGAAAAGAGGATACTCCATCACGACAAGTCCTTTTTCGCCCTCGATGATGAAACTGGCATCGTTCATGTCGTCGTTGGTGTTGTAGACATGCAGCTTGAAGCCGTCTAAGTCGTAGACTTGGAATTTTCCAATCTGCTCAGTTGAGTCGTTTCCTGCTATGTTGTTGGCAGGATTCTCGGTCTTGTTTGAATTGCAACTTGCAAGGAATAATGCTGCAAGTGCGAATAAGAATAACTTTTTCATGTTTTAATAAATCTTTAATAGTTTAGTCGTTGCAAATATAGCAAACGGCTTCCAAATATGCAATAACGTACTGCTGCGAACTAAACGGACATGGATGAAACTAATGCTGATAATCAGATGGTTACGGAATTGATATTTAGTGTTATTTAAGTTTCAGATGTTTCTCTTCGTTTAATGTTTTAGGTTGAAAGGTTTTATAGTTTTGTAGGGCTTTTGTTTTTTTTTTTTGAAGGATGTATTTTTTATGCAAAACAGACGTTTCGGCAAAATGTGAAAAAATAACGGAAAAATAAATAATAGGTTTTTAGTGGGATTATCCTAATTTTGCAAAAAAATAACGAAGCACTGCTGGAAGGTGTGATTGATTGAGCTCTAACAGTGATAGATGAAAGAATGGAAATATTAACCAACAAAAAACAAGGAAGATTATGAAAACAGTAAAATTATTGAACGGAGTAGAGATGCCAATTCTCGGTTATGGAGTTTTTCAGGTGTCGCCAGATGAGGCTGAACGCTGTGTGAGCGATGCGCTGAAAGTGGGCTACAGAATGGTGGATACGGCACAAGCATATCAGAATGAAGAGGGTGTAGGTAGTGCTATTGCAAAGAGCGGCATTCCTCGCAAGGAGATTTTCATCGTCTCAAAGGTGTGGATTTCAAACTATGGATATGAGAAGGCAAAGGCGAGTATTGACGAAAGTCTGAGAAAGTTGCAGACCGACTATATTGACCTTATGCTGCTGCACCAGCCTTTCGGCGACCGCTACGGGGCTTGGCGAGCAATGGAAGAAGCGTATAAGGAGGGCAAGCTGAGGGCTATCGGTGTGTCTAACTTCTATCCAGACCATTTCATTGACTTTGCACACAACAACGAGATTAAGCCTATGGTTAACCAGATTGAGACTCATGTTTTCCAACAACAGCAACTCTCAAGGAAGTATATGGACGAAATAGGCATTGCTCACATGTCGTGGGGACCGCTTGCTGAAGGTAAGAACGGTTTCTTTTCTAATGAAACACTTATAAATATCGGCAAGAAGTATGGAAAGACTGGTCCGCAGGTGGCATTGCGCTATCTTGTTGAGCGTGGAGTGATTGTTATTCCAAAGTCAACGCATGTGGAAAGGATGCAACAGAATCTTGATATATTCGACTTTGAACTTTCTGACGAAGATAAAAACGAGATTCTGAAACTCGACACAGGCAAGTCGCTGGTTATTGGCAGCCATCATGACCCAGAGATAACAAAATGGTTTATGACTATGATGTAAAGCTATAAGTATAAATGTAAACGACTGGTACTCTGCGTGATGCTGAGTACCAGTCGTCTTTTTTTGTTATTCTTTTTGAAGGTGTTTTGAAATACCGTTATTGATGCGCCTTACATTATTAATTCGGTTTCTGTAGACAATATCCATGTTGTGGTCTTCAAATTCTCGCGAGCGCTCCTTGTGGTATATGTGGAATCCTATGGCGCAGAACTTCAGATGTTGCCTGCACACTCCGTTTCTGATTAGCCGCTCGGCAAGTTCAATGTCCTCATGTCCCCAGCCCTCCATGTCCTCGTTATAGCCGTTGATGGCTATGATGTCATTCAGCCAGAAAGCCATGTTGCAGCCTATTGTGCGCTTATATCTCTTTAGGAAAGGAGTGATGATGGGCAGTCGTATGGCGTTTTCTCTTGCAATGAGGTCTCTGTTAAAAAAAGAAGGGGAGTAGTCGCTCATTTGCAGAATCCGTTTTGTTATTCTTTCGTTGAGCCTACAGCGGCTTCCTGCGGCAAAATAGCCTATGCGTGCATGCCTGACGTGGTCGGCAATAAAGTTGCGCCCCATTATTATGTCGCCGTCTATCTGAATGACATAGTCGCCGCTGCATGCTGCCAAAGCCTTGTTTCGTATAGATGCAACGCGAAATCCTAAGTCTTCTTGCCAGACATGCTTGATGTTGCATGCAACGTATGGACGAAGGGTGTCTATTGTGTTTCTTGTCCTTTCGTCAGAACCGTCATCGGCTATTACAATCTCATCGGGCAGGAGAGTCTGGCGGGTTACGCTCATTAGGCACAGGCGTATTGCTTCAGGAAAATTATAGGTTGATATTAAAAGTGAAACCTTAATCGTGTTCCTGAAATGGAAAAATGGAATTAAATTTCTTGTAGTAAACATAATAAAGATTGTTTTTAGATTTATATGTTGTTGTAATAAATTGTTTTTTCCCCTTATATGCGGCTTATGCAGACATCCTGTAAAATAAATTGTCTGCTTGCCGCTTTTGTCAAAGTTGATTCTTCAAAACTGTTTATGTGTCAATATCCTTCGCTTGAATATCAATGTTTATTATTATTTTCAGCATAAAGGTTAGTCTATGTTTTTGTATTGCATTATTCGATATGCATAGATTGTGCATAAAGAACGCAAAAAACATAATATTATTATGTTATGCGTCATCCTCTTATCTGTATATATCATAATTTAACTCTATTTATCTTTCTTGTTAGTCGTAATTTCCATACCTTTCTTATTATACTTGTTCTATATTTGCTTCCCTCTTATACCTTATTATATATAATATATATTCAATCCAATACGGTCGCCCCTGTTTCCTGCCATATATCATGCAGCCTCTCTCTTTCAATCCTTATCCTTCATGCCGTGCATAATATCGTCTCCGTACTTGAAGCATCGCATGCGTCAGCATCCCCGTCCGTGATGCATGCATAAATGCCAGCCCGCTTCCGCGGCCTCCTTTTTTTCACATATGCCCGTCCGCCCCCGCCCTTTGCATCCTTTCCTTCCCTTACCTTTCCTTGCCTAAAGCAAACGGAAAGACTCCTTAAAAGCCCCGAAAAGCCCCCCTTTCGCCCCTGAAGTGTTAAAACAGTGTTAAAATTCGAAGTTTTCTGCCATAATATTTTGCCGTTTGGCAGGAAGTGCGTACTTTTGCATCCGCTTTCGCACCTTAACGGTCAGCGGGAGCATCTCAGAAAGAGATCTTTGAAAGGATTACATAGACAGAGA